>Ga0116229_10006187_pt1 | contig 19340 bp, 2 predicted proteins | sample S1TSphgellanicum_3_FD_87313 | JGI IMG/M metagenome (GOLD analysis project Ga0116229, IMG submission 87313) | Host-associated microbial communities from peat moss isolated from Minnesota, USA - S1T2_Fc - Sphagnum magellanicum MG | ecosystem: Host-associated > Plants > Peat moss > Unclassified... | reverse complement strand
GATTATTAGTTAGTTTTAAAGAAAATCAGAAATTAAATGTAATTATCTATTAAATAATTTATTATTAGTTCTCATTGAATATTTTAAGAATTTTCAAATCCATTATAACTTTTTATTAACATGTTGTAAAACAAAAAATTAACTCAAATATAAATATTCAATAATAAAATTTTAATGATATTTTAGTTAAACTAATTATTATAATGGAATGATAATTAATAATTTTCTATAATCACAATAACATTAATAATAATATTGTAGCTAGTAGTTAGGTGAGGTTAATTATGTAACTACTATTATTCATATTTTTATCTAATTTGGTGAAACTATTATGAACTAATATAATAGATATTAAATTAAAAAATATACAAAAAACATATCTCAAAGTATAGTAGTGTTAAATGAAAATGATCTCTAAGAATATATAATAATTTATTAAATATCTAATTATTCAATTCATTATTATAATTTAATCATAAATAAATAATAAAATGAAAAAAATGAAAAAAAATTGGAATTAATTGCCAACACTAGAATAAAAATAAAAATTCCCAAAATTCTTAATTATGTATCATTACATGATATGTTGTAAACTAAAATTGATCTACATGGAAATAATAAATTACAAATGTATTGAACATATTTCAAAAAACATTAATTAAGTATCATTCTTGATATGTTGTAAACTAAAATTGACTATACATAGAAATAATAAATTTTTCATGTATTGAACGTACACATTATTAAATTGAACTATATTTCAAAAAAAATTATATTTTATTTTCAAATTAAAGTGTATTATTTATATGCACAAAACAAATTTCATCATACATAACCAATGAACCATTCATGTATACAAAAAACATTTACATGTACCTTAATAGTTAATGAATTTTTATTGTAATTTTAAAAATATATTAAGATATCATATGTATAAAATTGAATAAACATTAAAGTTCCACAAAATTATTAATTATGTATAATTACTTGATTTGTTTATACGAACATTTGATTTACAAAGAAATAATAAATTACATATATTGAACATACATTATTACAAATTCGTATTTCAATTTTTTTTAAAAGTTTATTTTGAAACTAAATTTAAATATTTATACGCACAATTTTTTTTTTTGCATCATACATAACCATTCATTTACTCAAATAGAATTTACATGTAGTTTGATGTTTAATGAAGTTTTATTACAATTTAAAGTAAATATTCAGATATCATGTGTATAAAAATGAATAAACATTAAAGTTCCATAAAAATACTAATCATGTATCATTATTTGATATGTTGTAAATTTAAATTTAGTCTACATATAAATAATAATTAGGTGTATTGAACATGCACATTATTTATTATAAACTTATTTAAAGAATTTCCTTAGATTCTATTTTTAAATCAAATTTTACTATTTATATGCACAAAAAAAAATTTGCATCATACCTAACCGTTCATTTGATATAAAACAAAATTACATGTAATTTAATCTATTTATGAATGTAGATAATTTGTTTGTTTTGTTTTATCAGGTTGAAATTTCCCAAACCAAATTGCTTCATGCAATGCTATTGATATTTTTGAAAACCTAATAATGAGTAGGGGTGCATTGGCTTGGGTTTAAAAATTTTAGCATTATGATGCAACGGTTATTGATTATTGAACCATTTTCTTAGTAAAAATTAATAAAAGCATAAATAAAACTTGTATTCGAATCCAAAGATGTACTTGGTGTTGTTGGAAAATAATTGTTGGGTCATTTCAATAAGTTTATTTCATAATTTTCATACTTAAGGTGTGGAAAATATTAAATTTTGAATGAATTTTGTTGTTGGGTTTAGGGTTTAGGGTTAGGGTTAAATTACAAAAAATTGGATTTAGAAGGTAAAATGAGTTGAATGTGTTCACACTTGGGGCCAACAACACATGTTACATTATCTATCCATGAAGGAAGATAATTTGTTTTGTTTTGTCTTAATGATATCTCCCAAGCAATAATGTTTTATGTTATGCTATGGGATTTATCATTAGAAAGTTTTCAATGAGTAGGGGTTCATCGATTCGGTTTAGAATGTTTGGAGTTATGGTGTGGATTCTATCAATTATTGAACCATTTTTTCATTGAATTAAAAAAAAATCAAGATTGAAAACCATATTGGAATATGGGGGTGTTCTTGGTATTATTGGAAAGCCCTCACCAAGTTTGATTTAATAATGTTGATTCCATAATTTTGAGACTCAAAACGTGAATAATATTATTGAAGTATTAATGGGTATTGTTTTTGGAAGTTCAAACAAATTGCAAAAAGGGGTTTGGAAGGAAAACTGAATTGAATGTATTCAAAATTGGGCCAATGACATAGGGTACATTAGTGTTTAATGAATTTTTATCATAATTAAAAAAATTTAAGGTAACATGTGTATAAAAATGAATAAACATTAAAGTTGCACAATATTACTAATTATGTATCATTAGTTGATATGTTGTAATGATCTACATAAAAAGTAATAAATTACACGTGTATTGAACATATATAAACATTATTACTAACATATATTTAAAAATTTCCTTAAACTTTATTTTGAAATTAAAGTTTAATATTTATGTGCACATAAAAAACCATTCATTTATACAAATAAAATTTACATGTAAGTTAATGTTATCATAATTTTAAATAATATTAAAATTAGAGTTGCCTACTAATTGTTTAACCTAGTTAAAAGAAATAGTTACAACAAAGTTGCAAACAAGACTACATTTCATCCATCCTCTAATACATTTTATCATCCATATATTTGTGTTGATGGTGTCATTGAATAGTTGAACACTAGTCAATGTTTTGAATGTGTGCCAACTAAAACACCTTAGATGCCAAGAATATTTTGAAAATAGCCCTTTGGTTGAAACATGTTTCACACTATTTACTAACATAGTTGAGTGTTTAACTTGGAGACATTGTTGATCCTGGGAATATTCAGCAAATGACCACCTAGTTGAAAAATGCTTTCAATTATATACCAATATAGTAGACAAGTTGACTTAATTGGTAATTGCCATAGTTTTATTTAAATTTTTTAAAAATCCCAATTAAAACATAGTTGCAAACGTCATGTAGTTGAAAACTTTTGGTTAAAAAGGGGGGTTTTCTACTAGTGACATGAAGTTTATAAACATCGAAAAAAACACATCAAAATCATGAATGCTCAATTAATAATCGACTTTAGAATCTTGATGAAGCAAAATGTCATGAACTATAAAATCTTAGATATGGATGTTTATTTTACAATGTGTTTATGCAATGTATGTGAAACTTTGGGATATAAAATATTCGAAGTTTAGGACATTAAAGGTCCATTTATTGAATGAAACATTGTCTTAACTTTTGTGTTCCATAACATCAAATATGTAGCCCTTGAAACATTTCGCAAAGTCCATAAAGGCATAAAAAATGTTGAGTTTTTTAATTTTATTTTAAGGAAGACCTTTTAATTGGTTTTTAACATGGTGGCCCCAAAAACAATTTGGAAAAAATTGAATTTTTGGAATGAAAGTTACATGGTCAATTTTAAGCCAATTTCCAATACACTAGAAATAGACTTTCAAAAGGGGCTTTGATTTGTTGGTTTTGGTCCACTTTAATACATTTTCAACCTATAATAATGTAAGATAAACAAAAATAAAAAGTTGTCCTTGTAGTCCTTTAAATATAGGTCATTCCTTTTTGGTACCCTAATCGTGAATGCACCCAACCATGGTCAATTTAACAATAGTTGGTTTAACCTTAATAAGTTCGGCCATGATAATTAGTTTAGCATAATTAATTTAACCATTATTAGTTTGGCCATTATTGGTTTTGCCATAAAGAATTTAACCATGGTTACTATATGCATAATTAAATTAACTATATTTATTTTTAACATATTATTATTTTAACTTAATAAATTTAACCATAATTAATATACTTATAGTTTAAAACTATTGTTAATGTAGCCAAGGTTGGTTTTGCCATAATTATTTTTTAAAAATTTATTTTAGTCATAATTTATTTTTCCATAATTGGTTTTGCCATAAAATATTTATTTATTTATTATTTTAGCCATTTTAATTTTATTAGTGGTTAATTTAGCCAAATTTATTTATTTATAGTTAGTTTTATCATTTATAGTTTAGCCATGGTTAATTTTGCCATAATTGGTTTTGTCATAAAATATGTATTCATTAGTTAGTTTAGCCATATTAACTATATTAGTGGTTAGTTGAGCCAAATTTATTTATTCATGGTTAGTTTAGTCATTTCTAGTTTAGCCACAAGTGGTTTAACCATAAAATATTTATTCATTAGTTAGTTTAATCTTTTTATATTTAGCCATTATTTATATAGATATGGTTAATTGAACCATAATTAGTTTAGTCATGGTTATTTTTCCATAATTATTTTTAATTCTTTATTGGTTTAGTCATAATTATTTTACCAATCATTAATTTTTCTATAATTAATTTTTCTTAATTTAAATTCTCCACCTATTTAACTTATATAATGTAAGTATGCGGTTAAATAACCTAAATACAAGTAACTTATATGTAGTACCTATATTCCACCTATTTACCTATATTTTAGCTTATAAATAACCTAGTTATATAGGATAGGGTAGGCCATTCATATACCTACGATAAATTACTAGTTGGTTAATTAGTTAATCACCTAAAATACACTAATGAATGTGTAATTAAGTAGTTGAATACTAATTATTATAAATACGTTATTGATAATATATAATGAATTAGGTCAAATTTGTAAAGATTAGTTATAAGTTGGTTGTAATTATCAATCAACAATATAATACATTATAATTATTTTAATATTTTATATAATTTAGAGATTAATAACATGGTTGTAATTATGAATTATAACTAAATAACTAGACATTAACTATTTTAATTTTAATTTTAATTTGATTAACATACATATTTACCTACTTCTTTATTTAGTCATTTACTTAATTTATGTATCTTACATAGCTATTTAGGAATGTTGTGTGAACTAAAAGGTTCTAATGTTGTGTGGATATGAAAATGTTTCTTCCTCCCAAAAGTTTGTCCCATATTGTTTGTCATCCTTTCCAAATGATGAGCAACATAAATAGATGTACCATAAGCATCCAAGACATAAGAAATATTTTAAAAAGGAAGGCCATTTGGGATGGACCAATTGAAAAGGTTCAACTTTAAAGGCCAAATTCAAAATGAAATAGGATTTTGTTACCTAGGTCATCTAGGTGTAGGCATAATTAGATGATGTACATTTAAGCCTAGTTAAGGTCATAGCTTAGGTTACATAGCCTATTTTAGGCTTTTATACCAAGTTGCTAGTTATAAGCTCCTAAACCTAGGTTTAGGAACTTAGGTTGTACGTTTTTAATTTTAGGTTTAACTTACGTTGCTTAGGTTTCATGCACATGGCTAATGTTTAAATGCCACATGGCATAACCTAATGGCCAATGTTTAAATGTCATGGGGCATAGCTTAGTTGGCCAATGTTTAAATGCCATGTGGCATAACCTGGATGTCCAATGTTTAAATGCCACGTGGCATAACATAGGTGGCCAATGTTTAGATGCCACGTGGTTTAACTTGGGTGGCCATTGTTTAAATGCTGCATGGCATTTGCTTAATCAAAATGGTGTTTGACTAGTCAAAAAATCATTTGACTATTGTATTGACCAGTCAAATGACTAATAAAAAATACTAGTCAAAATGATTAATCAAAAATATTAGTCAAAATGTCTAATCAAAATGACTAGTCAAAAATGCCAACCTAGGCTTGGTCAAAAAGTACACGGCCCAATCACAATGGATAGGTTCAAAACAATTTGTCCAAAATGGGTCTTTTTCTACCAAAATTTTTAATTAAAAAAATTAGGAATTCTAGTAGCGAACATTGGTTTTATACAATAGGTTTAAAAATTTGCTTCATGATAGACAGTTCATTTATTGACATAAAATCTTAGTACAATTTTGGTTCATGGACCAACTACACATGTGACTAAAATGTATTCAAAACATGATAGGATAACTTTACAACTAGATTATTAAGGTGAAAAATCTTCATATTAGATTTAGGTTGGAGTTTTGGCTTTTGTGTGAAGATTTGTGAGCTTGTAGCATTTACAATTTTCCTTTTTTACTTTAGTGTCAAGTATCACAAATCCATCACTTCTTGTTGATCCCTGTCATAGATGAATTCATCCATATTAAAGTTTGACATCTTGTAGCTAAATGAAATTTACAACAAGGCAACCAAACAACATACTTGACAATTCATTTCCTTGGTACACAAGTACTGACCAACTTGGAGAGGTCAAAATTAATGTTATGTAAGTTGCTTGACCCAACTCCTTTCAATTTAAATGTTGTTGAAGCGACTCTACAAAAACAAAAACAGTTGTCATAATACACATTTCTTATTTAAGCACATGGATCATGAAATAGCCTTTAAATTTGAAGGAGAGCTAGATTGCAACAAATTAAATTCAATATCATCAAGGCATATATGTGGACTACTGACAATCACTTAAAACAAATGACTAAAAACTTCAAACTTCTAGTCTTTCAATATTTATCAACATTCCTATTAAAATGGATGAACAAGACTTAAATTTATATTGAAAACACAAGTTCATGGAATGGTTCTGCAACTCATAACATTTGCACTTGCACCCAAAGCCAACAACATTCATCAAATTGTTAGATTATTGAAATTTAATTAGCATCATAAAAATTTAATCATATCAAAATGTGAAAACTTGATAAAATTATTGTTGCCTTTAGAGAAGTTGTAGTTTCAATCCTTAACAACATGTTACCACAAGTAGTGTTCATTGAATTGAACTTAAATACAACAAATTGCACCTATTTTTTTGTTCTCGAAAAGAATGTGTCTTTCTTTCCATTATGCAACATTGATATTACATTCCCAATTTCTTTTAGATTATAATCAAGATACTTGTTAACCCAGGAAAATGAGCTTGGAAGTGTTTTGCTTTTAAATTACTGCAACTGCAACCATCATTGATTTCTTGGGGGTTTTCTAAGCTCGACCTTTTAGAAAATACATGATAACATAAAGAATTGAGCTTCAGGCAACATGTTTGAAGTTTTTATTCTAGAAGATCTGTAAGTAATATTTCGTTTTTGGGTGAACATCAGGGATAAAATTAACAACCTATCCAATAGATCCTTTCATGGTCATTGTAGCTCTAATTTAAAGTCTAATTTTGTTCACATGTGGTTAACAAATAGATGCACTTCAAATGAATGCTTAGGTTAACAAATACTTGAATCTATTGACTATGGTTTAGAGGAAGTGAAATAATTACTAGTGATCATGCCTTGCCAAAAATTATATGATTGACAATATCATGAGCTCAATAGATCCTCCTGAGTTTGGAGTAAAATGATTAACTACAACCCATGGGAAGAGCTGCAACAACAAAATTGTGGGATCATGCTGCAAAATAAACCATCATTGATTTCTTTGGGGTTTTATGAGCTCAACCTTCTAGAAAATACATGACACTTTAATTACAGCCCATGGGAAGAGTTGCAACAACAAAACTTAGTGATCATTGTTACAAGATAAAGCCTAACATTTCAGTTATTTAATTCCAACAAACCTTGACAACAAACTTTCCAAGAAATGATTAAAAAACAAACCTTTTTATGTAGAAATGTTGTGGCGACAACTACTTGTGATCGATAGAAATTGCTAATCCATACTGTCAGTAATGCTTTCACTTGGATGAATAATACATTTTCAAATAAAGCTTTAAAGAATGACATAGATTTCACAAAGGTGTTCAAGCACTCATGCCTATTATACAAGCTTGTTAGAGATCATAGAAACTTACTTACTTAAAATGTAGGTCAAGCACAAGCTTTCAAATCATAGAAAGATGTACAAAACATTTCTTTGGGGTGCAATACATTAGCAGAAAATGGCCATTTTGTAATTGGTCCATGTTACTAATTTTTAGTAGGTGACATTTGCAACTAAAATCTTAATAGTCATGTTGCACAAGTCACGTTGACAACAAATTTTGGATGGCAAAAAAAGTCAATGAAATTTGCTTTCATCCTTTGAGTAATCATACATGTATTATCACTTGTAACTAAGATGCGACTTTTTTGGTGAACAATGGGAACAAGTTATGTGTTGCCACGTCCCAACTCTTAATAATTAAAAATATTTTATTATGATTTTTGAAATAATCTAAAACATTTAATTTTTATGTTTGGATGGTTTAAATTGTGCATGTGGTGCAATAGAAATTTGCCACATGGCATGTTAATTGAAAATTTCCAAATTAAATTTAAATCAATATTTAGGTATGTAGGTTGAACTACGTATACCTATTTATATACCTACCTACCCATCTAGGATAAACATTTATCTAAATAGGACCTATTTACCTACTTATGCCAAATACCTATTTAGGTAGCTAGGTAGGTAAGTTAGGGAAGTGGGTAGTTAGGTGTAAATACATGAATATTTATATTTTATTTCGGGTTAAGTCATTTTTATTGACTCATCCCATATGCCCATCTTTTTAAATATGAAAATGTAAGACAAAAAACCTTGTTTATATACTTTCAAGATGAGAATGAAAGCCAAAACATATGGGATACAAATTTTAGTTGCAAGTCATTTGTGACCAAAGATTTTAGTTGTAAACTATTTGTAACTAAAAAAATTTATCCCATATGTTTTGGCTTTCGTTTTCATTTTGAAAAGTATATAATTTAGTAGGTAACTGATAACTAACTAGTTAACTAATTAGCTAATTAATTAACTAATTAACAACTAAACTAGAAACTAAATAATTCAATTTATAAATTATCCAACTAATTAATTATTTATAGTAATAATCAACAATATCTTATGTTACTAAATTAATTATATTATTAGTTATTATTAAATATTAATTAAATGATTAGTTAGATAAATAAATAAATAAATAAATACTATAATAATATATGAACCAATTTAATTAACTAATAATTGGCTAATATTGAAATAATTAGCTAATTATTAACTATTAATTATAAATATTGAATACTAGTTTTTTATATATCTAATAATACAATTAAAACCTAGCTTAGGTTAACTATTTTATTATAATTATTCCCATTATTATTTTCATTTATATAGTTAATAATAAATATAAATATAAAATTTTTATAGTAACAATAACATTAATTCAATTATTTTTGTAGTTAGTTGGTAGCCAAGGTTAACTATTTTATTTTTATTATTCATATTATTACTTCACTCATTAAAACTATTTATGAACTATTACAATAAATATTTTATATCTTTAATAAGTATATGTTTCCTTCAAAAATGATTTTTGCATTTGTATAATAATTTATTAGATTTCCATTCTAACTAATACAGTAATTATTATAAAATAATAAAATAATAAAACTGAAAAATTTATATATCAGTAATTGATTATAATCATTGAATTATTAATAATTAATAAATATCAATTATAAATTTGAAATATAAAAACTTAAAACTATATATTAATATTTCTTATTAATTATTATACTAATCTAATAATACCACATAATTGATTACTTATAATAATAATAATAATACTAATAATGTAATTTGTAGTTAGCCTAGGTTAGCTATTATTATTATTATTATTAATTATTATGTCACTTGTTAGAGTTATTATGTTTTATTATAATAATTTTTTAAATAAGAAAAAATAAAAATTTTAAAAGTATATTAGTCATTTGAAAAGAATTTTATAATAATATAATAATTTTATAATAATTACTTCAGTAAATATATAATTATTTTTCCTATTATTTTAATATCATCATCGTCATCATTATGATCATTATGTAATAAAGATATTATTATTTTAAAATTCTAATTCAAGATAATATTGAAATTTAGTTTTTTATCACATGTAATTAATATAAATATATAATATAATATTAATACAAATAATGATAAATGGCATTTTTAATAATTTAAAGAAGTATAATAAGATGTTTCAGATAAACTTGTAAATGGGCACAATATATTTAGCAAATATCTTACATAAAATTTTAATATATTCAAAAATATACACTATTTAGTGTAACCATAATATCAAGGCCATTTATGTTAATAATAAGACTTGAATACACATCTTATAAGGTTGTTCATCTAAATTCAAAATATACATTTAAAAATCCCAATACACCCAATTATATTATTTAGAATTCATGAAATACACCTTTGTATACTCATAGGGTAATAATTAAATTTGTCACATTTGCAACTAATGGGACATAAATTATTCTTTTTGGATGAAAATTGTACTAAATGTTGTTCACATGGAAAGATGAACACCAAAATAATCGCAAATTAATTGCACTATAGTTGCGACTTTGACCAACATAAGAAATAATTGCAAAAATGTCCAAATGTAGTTGCAAATAGAGTGGTTACATTTTGGCCAATTTCTATTAATGAATAGCTAGGGCTTACTAGCCTCCTGTTAATATTACATATGGTGTGCTTTCCATTACATTGAGATGCTTCCAAGTTCATGCTCCTTGTATGCTTTTGAGTTCACGTTCATTTTCAAAAGAGTTCACAAAGTTGTTTCAACACACTCTCATGATGTTTGTTGATGTTGATAACCAATTAAAGTGACTAGTCGCAAATTACAATTAGTCCGTCAATAATTGTTGATAATAATTAATGGGTGTTATCCCCCTCCCATGTCTATTAATTGAAAACATGAACGTGGCAACAATATAGTTTGTACTAAAATTGATGGATTTTAAAACCCTATTTTGACTTCACATTGGTGGGAAAAGTAGGTGGCTAAATTTACCCTGTGAAAATTGTATAGTGTGTACTTCAATAAACATTACATTGTTTTGCCCCAAATATACCATTATAGTGTGCTTTCACTTGGTCGCCAAATGTTAACGGGTTTTTCTATTCCCAATAAGTTTTCAAATTCTGAATTTTCTAGCAACAAGTTCCAAAAACAACATGTACATTAACATTAAAAATTCTAAATCTATCCACAATTCCTAAATTAACATGTACTCAAATTGCACATAGCTTTAAAAAATGTTGCAAAAACAAAAATGTTTTCATATTCAATGAAAGAGGAACATAAAATCAAAATAATATCAAAAAGTCCTTTTAAATAAGTCTATCCTCTTAGTCATATACTAACTAATTCAAAATTTAAACAATCATAACAAACCATTTAAAGAGTCATTAATTAGTATTTAACTACCAATCCAAAAACTACACCCTATTTAACCACTTGTTTCACTACTTGTTTTGCCAACCTGTTGTGTAGATTACCAATTGATTAACAATTTGTCAACCTATCTACTAACCTAATATAATGTTCCCTATCATTTCTAACTCTAGTTAGGTTAATATAATAGGTTACTTAGATCACATGTTAAATATAACAACATGCTTAAACCTATAACTTATTAAGTTACTTGATATTAAATTTGGGTAACAATGTAGTTTTTGAAGCCATCGTTCAATTTTCAATATCCCTTTTATGCTTGGTTTAAGTAGTTTGAAAGGAGTTCGAGTGAGAATCCGAGAATAACATAATTTCCTTTAGGTGATGTCTTAAGTAAACATTTCCTTTATTTGTTTCAATTATGTTTTCCATTTTTTTCATTTCACATTCATTCAATTATTTATTTTTATCTTATATTTTGTCAAAGGTTTGTAGTTTGGGGAAATTTTAATTATTCACTTTTGTTTGTAGTGGATTTCGATCTTTGTTTGCAAATTGGCGAAGGCATTTACATTTTAACAGGTAGAAAATCATGTTGTCGATTGGGTTCTCTATTTAGAGAGGCAAAGGATGCATGTGCATATTTGATTCTTAGTCTAAAAGGTTAGACGTTTCCTTAATTTTGGGTTGCTTGTAGAGTTGAATTTCAGTTTTAGTAGCTCATATTCCAAGTTCCTATATGGATGACGACATAATTTTTTATACTTGTATTTGTATGAAATCAATTAATTGACAATCATTGTTTTTTCATGCACTTGAGGTTTATTTTGGCTATTGGCTCCATAGGGTGAAATTCGTATTTCATAATATGAGAATTCCTTCCTATTCAAGGTTAAATGTTCAATGTATATGTCATATTGTGTTTCAAGCTAGGACTATCATACCCATTGGTGGCCACCAAATGATATTTATGCTATTGTTTTTTAATAGATAACTCTTTTCAATTGTTTAATGGCCCCCAAGCTTTTGTGTTCAATGTTCCACCAATGATTTATTATATACATGAACTCTAGCTATCATAAATTCTTTTGTTGCTACTTTATGAAATTGAATGGCATAGTAGGTATTTCAAATTGTGTCCTTTGATTTTGTCACTGAATTGCTTACTAAATGTTTTATTGATTTTGGTGGGCACCATAAAAACTTTGTGATGTTATGTAATGCTTTAGTTCTTTTCCCTGTTTTAAAGGTCTTCAAATTTTTGAATTCTAGTGGCCACCAAGTTTATCTATTGTCATGTATGTTAATTGTTATGATGGTGAAATATTATTCTTATGAGGATTTGTCGTTTCAACATTTTGTTTGGTGCCCACCAGCTTGAAGATGTTATTCTATTTTTTTTTTTAACTCTCAAAATTGATTGTTTATATTTTTGAACTATTTCAAAGTCCCAAATTAATTAAATATGTGTTAAATGCATCATAAGAGGCAAGATGATGAGCAATGGGAACAACCTAGGAGAGACCTGCAACTGTATTATTTTGAGGCATGATAAGTAGAAGCTATGGGGACTCAACTAAATCAAAAGGGGAGTTGTTACATACATAGGATAAAAGCAGGTGAACGCTTTTTCAATGAAGCCCTAATGGATGAGGAGATAGTTCTTGTTGTCGAAAGAAGAAAATGACAAAAAGTTGGATGGTTGATGGTTGTGTGTGTGATGGTGTTTGTTTGTTGTAGGTTAATGAGGATTGGGAGTTCTATGTTTTGAGTTGCTGAAGATATGTTGTGATTGCGAAGGAGTAGACTTGTTTGTTGTGACACCATGATTGATGAATTCTTGTATGGTGAAACATGTTGGATGCTCTTTTGGGAAGGTCTAAGGAGAACACGAGAGATGGGGGGAAATAAATAACAAATTATGAAAAGCTAAGTATCAGGCTCTTAGTTGTTGAGATGGTGGAATGTTAAAAAAAGAAAGATGTTTTGTGTTTGCTGTTGTGTGGAAGAAGAATGCTTCACTTGACTACTTTGTTTTCTTGAAGCACTTGAGTTTCGCTTCGCATTGTGATTCAAAGTAGATGCAGATTTAGTAGTCGAGCATAGGGGCTGAATCATGAAAATGATGAAAGGCTCAAGGGGTGTCATAAGCGGTCCCTGTGGCTAAGTCTGTGTTTGGGTTTTAGACATAATTTTTAATTCTGTATGTGTTTTTGATGTTGTGATAAAGAGTACCCAAATCTTTTGGAGCTCCGAGGTTGAAGTTGTGGTTTTGAAGTCCAACATAGTGCAAACTTATGGGATTCCGGGGCTCTGTTTCACCCTTGTAATAATCCAGCATAGCTTGTCAGAATCAAAATTTGTAGGGTGTGTAGAAGACACAGTGTGCAGCTGAGGGGATAGGGCTGGTCATGAATAAGTTTATGCATTGTGAAGTGTTCTGTTGTGTTTGTTTTAGTCCAGGGCATAATGTGGGAATGTATTAGTCTGTGAGGTGGTGTGGATGTCAATTCATTGTGGGCCAGCCTCTGAAGGAACCAGTTGCCCTTGAGAGAGTGATGCCTGAGTGTTCCAATCCATGATAGCCCATAGTCATACTTATTAAAGTATCATGCATTGTGGACCTATTTGAGCAACAATGTTGTGTGGATGCAATTTGTAATCTGTCCAAAAAATAAAATAGTGTGAATTTGTTTCCAGTTTCTTTTTTTTACACTACATCTTTCTCCAAAACCTCCAAGGAATCTTGAGTGCTGGGTATAATGATCCCATGTATCCTAGTAGTACCCTTACTAGGCAGCTGAAATTTCAGGCATTGCAAAGACTTTGCCCCAGCTGGCACAAACTCTAGGCTATTACAGCTGAGCATCGTCAGTCTCCATCAATTATATTGGTGATAGTTGTTGGATTATTTTAATTTCCACATGTTGTCCACGAACTGGAATGGATATGTTAATGCCTCATCACATTGGTTTGACTTCTCATTGCTTGCCTACTATTTGCTGGATGCATCATCACACTCCATCTTTTATTTGGACCCACAAAAATATTGTTATATTATGATAATACTTGTGACTTAACTTACAATTTGATTTTACAGTGAAAGAAACCTTGAGAAACTGGACACAAAGAAATTTCCTAACTATTTGGTAACCAATACAACTCTACATACCTTCCCAGTCTGTTTGATATGCCTGAGGAATCATGGATGTCTTTAACACAGTATCAAGACCAGTGATTTTTAAAAAAAAAATTCTGATGGTGCATCATTAGCTAGCATGCCAAGAAGGTGACAAGTTTTTAGAAACTGTCTACATACTGAAAAAACTAGTTTAGAAAATGCTACCAAACGGAAATCAGAGTCCAAATGTGACCCAATTTTTTTTTTAAAAATCTCAAATTTTGGTAATTTTCAGAAAATTGGTATTACTGTGACAGTATATTCCCTTTCATCTTTCACATTTTGATGAGATTTTGCTCCCAAAAAAATTGTTGATCCAAACAAATGACTTTTTTTCACGTTGGCAAAAAGACTATCAGATCAAGATCCAATTATGATCTATGGGGTTGTAAATTCTTGCAAATATATCAAGAAATGGAAACATAAGGTAAAGAAAAAATGAGATTGGTCCCAAAACCAGATCCAACAGGGTATAAAATAGAGTAATACTCGCCCGACACTGGTCAGAACACTAGAACCAGTGTTGGTTGGTTATGGATGTGCTAGGTTATCCATAACCAACTTACCAAGTCTGAAATTGGTTAAGAACTGGACAGAGATCTTACTGTCTAGTGTATATTCTGTAGAACCCAACAAGACCCTTTTGGGTCAAGTATTGCTTTTGATGAAATTCAAAAACCATTTTGTGCCCTTCCTCGTTTCATCCCAACATGTTCTGAAGTCCTTATACATCAAAAGCTTCAAGTTGACACTTTTTATTTGGGTCATGGACTTCTCCAATTTTAGCTCCACTTTCAACTTCTCTTCTAGCCTGAATTTGATCCATATGAGTTGATAACTGTAAGAAGTGAAGATTTGTTTTTGGAGGATAAGTTTACATACAAAAACTCACCTTCACATTATCCTGCATTGTTACCACGTTGGGTATCAGGTCAGGTATTTCAAAACTAACCCGCTCAAAACAGGTGGGTCTTACTTTCAAAAAGTAAAAGGAGAAACTGGTAACCAAAGGTATTGCTTAAACAAGCAACTTGATATTATGTGGGTCTCAATAAAATTCAAAATTTGATTATTTGCTACTTTGTGTGGGACAGAAAACAATTTCACAAAGATCCCGCCCCACCAACTATGAAGAAAAAGGAAGAACTGGCCAACACTGGGGAGAACAGCGTTTTCGTTTTTTTGCAAAATTTCGTCAAAATGCAAGAAATAAAAATAAAAGGAGAAGATTGTATCATATCTGAAAACAAAATTGCCAGACTCTGAAAAAAAATTAAATTCATTACATTTGGACTCTGATTTTAGATTGGTAGCCTTTTAAAAACTAGACACGATTTCTAGAAACCTGCCATTTAACACTAAATGCTTTTCGAGATCTAGCCCCATGACGCAAGATCAGAAACTTAGAAAAAAATATCACTCGCTGGGAGGACGGTAAGAGTAAAGGTCCAATATTGAGCACACTTCTAGGATGTTGTGGTGACGCAATAGGGGACCTGCAGTGTCCAAGTGCTTCCCAGAGAATGGGGATCATCCTCGGGAGACGAACATTCCAGACTGAGGGAGCTGTACGCGCAAAAGCCACGTTGAGCCACATAGGAGCCTCGGCAGATTCTGCATTCTAGCCTATCCTGAAGCCGCGTGTATGAGGGAAGCGCTGGAATTGCTGTGAGGCTGCGAAACGATGCCGGTTGCCCAGCAAGGTAATTTCTAATTATTCCTTGCACAGCCGGCCACCCTAGGAGCGAGCGGCCCAATGGTCCCAGTTCCACCGCAGATCGGTGACGAGACACCTCAGGTAACGCGCTTCTGGGTGACACAGGAATACACTGGGGATAGCTCAGTAGGTTCCACAAAAATTATATTATTTTTAGACATGCTGAAATTTTCGAAAGAATTTTTTTTTGTGAAGGAAATGAAGCATCTTTTGAAAATTTCAATAATATTCTATTGTCGAAAATGGAATCTTCAAAATTAAATAATTATTAGGCCAAGAACTGTAAAACCTGCTATTCAACTACTGTATCATTAGTCATTACTCTTTGTAACAAGACTCGTTTAATATAACACAAAGGACTCCCAGCTTCTGCCTGTTCACCCCTATCTACCTGTCAATTTAACAGTGCTTTCCAACGTCTAAGTTGTGAGTGTGAAGTAGGTGCCCCTTGCTAGCTTCCCCTCTCAAGCAGTGTCTCTTTTAGGAATTTGTTAATGTAGCCTAAGTGGCAATCATCTATAGAAGGTTGTTTAAAAAATGGTGATCATCCTTACAAAGATTTAGCCAAATCTGATTATAAACCAGATGTGAAGTACAAATGTTTTTACCCTTTTTATTTATGGTTACACACTGAAAACCAGATATAGGAATTTAGCATTTATTATTATTATTTGCCCCTCAATTTTGGCTATTGAAAACCTCCAAAATCACTTCATTTTTGGATTTTGAATTTTGAATTTCTCTTTTTAGCGAAATTTAGCAGAATATAGAAAGACTGCTCTCAAGACAATTCAGTCTAGAGTGCCATAGAGTATACATTTGAAATGGTCTTTCAAAATCATTTCACAAGTACAGATTCCATACTTGCAAACATAGAACTCAACAGACGCAAAGTCTATGACCATCTCTAAATATTCGCTATGTGAACATGCTCAACTATGAAACACATCTTTTTAGTCTAAGCTTGTCGGCCATTTGCAAATGACAAACTCTGGAAGAGGTCATAATTTTGCATACATATAAATCAGCCTCACATCATGTGTAATCTTTACTCTCATACACTATGTATTAGCACAAGTCTCTTGGTAGGTATATTTAGCCAGGTAGACAACTCATGTGCCATTGGATAACTTCCTGATAGTTCAATAGTTGGAGTTCAAACTTCAAATTATGTGGAGCATAGTACATCTGTCAAGGTGAACATTTTTGGAGCCATAGGGCTGTTTTATGTACCTCAATTAAAGCACCAATGTAGGTTAAAGACGATTTTGATATTCCAAGACTATATGATATCTCTAGGTAAAATTTCATATAGATTGCATTGCTATGCCGAATCAGATAGCAATGCCACATAGATAGGGTCATCTGACTACTAATCACCTTCTAAGAGCTCACCTTGAACATATGTGATTTAGATTTACATGCATTTGGATTTTGCTCTTTTACAATTTCATTTGACAAAGTACAAGATTCTAGCTTTGCAGTCCTCTAGCTCTTACAACAGCCTATCAGGGTCGGCCCTATAATCTAGCAAAGAAAGTAAAGTATCAGTTGTACAAACACTGTAGCTTAATGGAACATGCCACATATCACAAAATAATCCCATTAGATAGAAACTTGATAACCAGATAATCGCATTGAATCTAACACATCTATTTTTGAAATATGACATCAGAGTGTCATACGGATATCAACACCTTTTTTCTTTTGGTTAAATATTCAAACTTCACCTAGCCTGTGTCCATGAGTAGGCTCACCACGTGCTCTGAGTGGGTCTCAAAGGAATAACAGGCTACGGGGCAAAAGCTTTAAGGTTGGTATAACACAACATGCAGCTTAAATGTTAAACAACATATGTTTTGATGATAGGTGCACTTGAGGTTCCTCATCCTCGAACAAGCCTAGTCATTTTTAAAAGCCATTTCACACTTGTAGTATAATTAACAAAATATAAATTGGAGGGTATCCATGAGGTCAGCAGCCTTTGTCCTTGATAACATTTTGGTTTTTTGCAAATACCCATGTAATGTTGAAGAGAGACTAGTTTAACCTACGGGACTAAGGTCAACACATTGACCCACATGTGTGGTTAACCATTGACTCACTGAACAAACACTGCACCAAGCATTTTGACTATTTTAATTATCAAAGATTGGGAAAATTGGAGGAAGTTTGAACTGCTATTTGCCAAACAAAAAGGGTATAAAAACCTGGCTGTACAACTTATGGGTTACATGCCATCTTAGTAATCAATTAGAACCCCAAAGTGGCAAGAACATGGGAGTGACTTCACTAGATGTTGCAACGGGTTTTGGGGGGGGGGAGGGGGGGATCGCCAACGGGCCACACTCAAAAAGGTGAATATTTTGAAGCGAATTTCCTTCTTATAAAGACCAAACTTTGCTTGGGGGGCGTGTCACTACAGTTCTGTCCACGGGGTACTCTGTTTATGATCATAGGACGCTCATCACAAAATTGAAAATAAAAAGACTGGTCTGCAACAGTGTTGTGCTGCTTTATACTGTTTAAGACATCACCAGCAGATTCCGGGACGCTTTCCCCAAAAGAAATTATATACCCCAATCAGATAAGGGCAGCAAGTACAAAAGGGTAAAAGGATACAACTGTACTTGCATCCGGGTAACAAATGGATGGGCAAAGGGAAATATGTACTAAGACGGTAAGCTAATGGTCATGGGAGTATAACCACTGGTAAATATGTGGCAGTAGGCACGTCAGGCAATGCGCGGAACAGGTCGGTCTCCTTTCGTTCTCATCATCCAGGCAACGCAAGCGATGGGAAAGTACACTGTAGAATCCAGTGACACAGAAAAAACCAGGTAAACTTCGGAAACTCGAAGACCCAAGAGGACCAGATGGGCAGGACACAGTGAATACGTTCTCAGCGGCGACGTGTCGGCATCACGCGCCGGTTGCGTGTTCCTCCCCAGTTCCCTCTAAAAAGGTAACCTGCAATAAACGACGTTGGAACAAGCACGCCACGCATTGGGCGAACCAGGGCCGGAGTGAGCAAGACCAAGGTGGTGGTGTTTGAGAAACACCGCAGTGTAGCGCCAGAGTTCACATACAGAGGGACAACCATTGAGCGGGTTCAATCATTCAGATACTTGGGCTTAGAGTTACATAGT
>Ga0116229_10006186_pt1 | contig 19342 bp, 17 predicted proteins | sample S1TSphgellanicum_3_FD_87313 | JGI IMG/M metagenome (GOLD analysis project Ga0116229, IMG submission 87313) | Host-associated microbial communities from peat moss isolated from Minnesota, USA - S1T2_Fc - Sphagnum magellanicum MG | ecosystem: Host-associated > Plants > Peat moss > Unclassified... | reverse complement strand
TAGTTCATTTATTTTATATGAAAAAAAAATTATAAATTTTTTTTCCAAAAAATAAATATAAATTTTATTTAATGTAAATATTAAATTAAATAGTAAACAGTTTCTTAAAAAAAAAATGATTAACCACTTTTTTTTTTAAGAAACTGCTTAAATCGAAAAATATAAAGCTTTCAAGATAATTACATTTAGACGAAAGGATTTGCAAATAAGAGCGCCAAAGCTACAACTAAACCATAAATAGTTAAAGCTTCCATAAAAGCTAAGCTTAATAGTAATGTGCCTCGAATTTTACCTTCTGCTTCTGGTTGTCTAGCAATACCCTCTACTGCTTGACCAGCGGCAGTACCTTGACCAATGCCAGGTCCAATAGAAGCTAAACCTACAGCTAATCCAGCAGCAATAACAGACGCAGCAGAAATTAAGGGGTTCATTATAATATCCTCCAACCAAAATTAAGAAAAGGTTCATATAAAAAAACCTATTCTCTATTGCTCACTTATATTTTTCTTGGAGAGAAATTAGGTTAAGCAGTTACTAACTCAAGATGTCTCTTAATAAAGTGATAGTATCACTAAAAAAAATAAATTAAAGTTTTTGTTTTGATCGTTTAAATTTTCTTTAGTATCATACCTCACAAAATTTTCATCAAATTTATGATGTAGAATTTAAATCTAAAATTAATTAAATTATTTTTTGATTTGAAAATAATGATGCTTTAAAAATATTTATAATAGCTGTATATAGATTCATCTTGATCCTCTAAAATTTAATGATGACCTTCTAATGATTCCCCTATGTAAGCTGCAGCTAAGGTCGCGAATATTAAAGCTTGAATAGCACTTGTAAATAATCCTGAGAACATCATAGGTATAGGAATGACCAAAGGTACTAAAGAAATAAGAACAGCAACTACTAATTCATCAGCTAAGATATTTCCAAAAAGTCGAAAACTTAGCGATAAAGGTTTTGTAAAATCTTCCAAGATATTTATTGGTAAAAGTACTGGAGTTGGTTGAATATATTTACCAAAATAATTTAAACCTTTTTTGTGGAGACCGGCATAAAAATAAGCTACTGAAGTTAATAAAGCTAATGCAACAGTTGTATTAATATCATTTGTAGGTGCAGCCAATTCCCCGTGAGGTAGTTCAAAAACTCGCCAAGGAAGAAGAGCACCTGACCAATTTGAAACGAAGATAAATAAAAACATAGTTCCTATGAAAGGTACCCAAGGTCGATATTCATCTTCCCCTATTTGAGTTCTGGTCAAATCGCGAATAAATTCTAAAACATATTCAACAAAATTTTGACCACTAGTTGGAACAGTTTGTAAATCGCGCGTTGCGAAAATGGCTAAACTTAATAAGATAGCAATAACAATCCAGGAAGTTATAAGTACTTGTGCGTGAACTTGAAAACTGCCTATTTGCCAATAGAAGTGTTGGCCTACTTCCACACCAGATATTTCATATAAATTATTAAGTGTGCTAATGGAAAATTGTGCAGTATGCATATTACCCCTTCTAAAGATTAACTATGAAAAATAGAAATGAATTTTATAAATAATTCCATTATTTAAATATCTTATTGTTCTAAACTTTTTTATTATGTTATAAAACATATTTATTACAATAAAAGATTTCTTTTTATTGTAATATATTTTTAAGTTTTAAAATAGTAATGAGTAATAAAATAAAAAAAAATTTGTTTTTTACTAAAATCATTATTCAATTTTTATAGAATTATAACGACCTGCAATAATAGCTAATGTTAGTTTATTTAAGATCCATCGAATAGAAGCTCGAGCATCATCATTTGCTGGAACTGGTATATCTGTAAGATCCGGATCACAATCTGTATCAACTAAACAAATTGTTGGAATACCTAAAGTTCTACATTCTTGAATAGCGGTGATTTCTTTCTGCTGATCTATTATTATTACAATATCTGGTAAACTCGTCATATATTTAATTCCATTTAAATACTTTTGAAGTTGAGTTAATTGTCTTTTTAAAGTTGCCGCTTCTTTTTTCGGAAGCTGATTAAATACTCCCGTTTTTTCTTTATTTTCCAAATCCTTAAATCTTTGGAGACGCTTTTCTATAGTTGACCAATTAGTTAACATACCGCCAAGCCATTTTTGATTTACGTAGTGACATCGGGCTTTTATAGAAGCTGATGCTACTAAATCCGCTGCTTGATATTTTGTACCTACAATCAAAAACTGTTTACCTTTACTTGAGGCATTAGCTACTAAATCGCAAGCTTCTGATAAGAAACGAGCTGTCTGAGTAAGATTTAAAATATGAATACCTTTTCGTTCTGTAAAAATATAAGAAGCCATTTTAGGATTCCATTTTCGAGCTTGATGACCAAAATGTACCCCTGCTTCCATCATTTCTTCTAAATTAATATTCCAAGATTTTTGTTTCATTTTGTTTCTTTTATCAAAAAAGTCTAATTTATTTTTTTATTTAGACCAAAATCAATACATTTTTAAAATTTTTTAGTAATTTGTTCAGTTAATAAATTATTTAAAATTTTCTAGATAAGTTAATTAAAGTTATTTATTGGTATTTATTTCAGAAAATTGCTGCTTTAAATTTTTATGAATCTGATCTGAAGTAAAAAAAATAGAAGATTTTTCATATAAAAAAATATCTTTTATTTTGTTATGAAATAATTTAATTTTATTATTTTTTTTCAATAAAATATTTTTTTGTTTTTCCAAAGCTATTTGCCAAATAACTTCTTGACAGCCAGTACCTACAGGAACTATTCCACCAAGAATAACATTTTCTTTCAACCCTTTTAACCAATCAATCCGACCCCGCAAAGCCGCTTTTGCTAAGACGCGAGTGGTTTCTTGGAAACTAGCTTCTGATATAAAACTTTGAGTATTAAGAGAGGCTTTTGTTATACCCAATAATACAGGTTTATAAGGAATAATTTCTTCCAAAGCACGGTTCATTCTTTTAATTCTCGTAAATTCGATTAATTCTCCAGGTAAAAAACCATTCGTCATTCCATCTTCTAAAGTTATTACTTTAGAAGTCATTTGACGTACAATAATTTCTATATGTTTATTCGATATTTGTACTCCTTGTGATCGATAAACCTTTTGAATTTGATCAACTAGATTTAATTGACTTTGTTCCATACTAATTCGGGCACTCAAAAAAAAACCCCATAGACTTCCAAAAAACTTTGTCATATCTTTATTCCAATCTTCAAAACCTTTTTCCAAATTAATAGAAATTGAGTTTATTGGACGAGCTTCTAATAATTGCTCAACTTTAGGAAGCCCTTGAATAATATCTCCCGATTTTAATCTTTCATATACTAAAGTTATTAATGTATCTCCTTCTTTAACAATTTCACCATAATGATCATGAATCGTAGCTCCACCAGTGGTTAAATAGGGTTTAGCTGCTCTAATTACTGAAGAAAAATCTTCGTAAATAGCTATAATTTGACCAGATTCATAAAAATACTGATATTTGGATATAGAAAAGCCATCGCAAAGAAAATGGCCAAGATTAACTAATTGATTTTTTTTCTTTTTCGAGAAAAATAAGGAAAAAGACCAACTTAATAAATTAAAAATGTTATTTTTAGTTAAAATAAATTTATGAGTTTTTTTATTTTCATCCAAAAAGTACCATTTAGTTATTTTAATTTTTCTTCTTAAATTATCAATAATTGAAAAATCAATTGGTCTTAATTTATTATCTAATTTTCTATAAGAAAAATGTTGAAAAAATTTTGTACTATTTTGTGAATAGCCCAAAAGACCTAAAAATTCTAGAAAATTTTGTTTCATAAAATTTTTTTTTTTTATATTAAAATCTTTCATTATTTTTTTCGATTCATAAGTTAAATTTTTTTCTATATTATTCTCTACTTTTGTATCTTCTTTCGCTTTTTCGACTAAACTAGTTTGAAATAAGTTTGATGGAGATAAAACAAGAAAAGAACCTTCCTTTTGATTTTTTTTCGAAGGAGTACGAATAATACCCCAATTTTTGTTGAACAACAAATTTTTTTTATTAAAATTTTGATTAATAATATATTTTTTTTTATCAAAAAAATTGTTAATAATAATATGATTTTCTTTTTTTTTATGATTAAAACTAGGATATTTTATTAAACTTATCTGAAAAAATAATTTAATAATTTTATTAATACGTATTTTTACAAAAGAAATATGAGCTTCTTTTATAAATATTTTCGTTTCCCAATTTAATATTAAATAGCTTTGAATCAGCTGAATCTCAGTATTATTAAGAATTTCAACTTCTTCACCATCTTGATAAAAAATGTATTTAACCGTTTTAATTTTAACTGTTTGTTGTTCCTTCAAAAAATCTAGAAAGAAAGGTATTGATAAATTTAAAGTATTATTATTAGATGTTATTTTATATTCTATTGCTGGTCTAATAAAAAAAAAAGAATTATCTTTAGAAAGTACAATCCACTCAATATAAATCCAATTTTTAGCTCGAAATTGTTCAAAAAATTTTTCTCCAGGCGGTATTAAAATACCATTTTGTTTAAAGTTTTTTTGTTTTTCTTTAGGATAATATATACTTCCAGGCAGTATTTTTATTTCAAAGTTATTAATTCTTTTTCTTATTTTAACAAAACCTGTTACTTTACTAATAATAAAAGAAGTTATTTTTGTGCCCGCTTTAATAAAACTATTATTTTTTACCAAAATAGAAGAAAAAAGAGATTGATCTAAATTATAAATTTCTTCAGGAATAAAGAAAAAATTACCTTCTTTTATTATTTTATATCTCGGTCTAGTGTTATTTATTTCTGAATCTCGAAAAATATTTTCTTTTTCATTGATAAAATCAACTTTTAGAGTACCATATTTTATAATTCCTGAATTTTTTATTCTATATTTGGGATCATTAAAAATAGCAAAAATATCATTTTCTTTTAAGATGCCGCTTTTTGGTATTTTGAGAATAAATTGAAAGATAGGCCTTTTTTTATATTCATTTTTTTCTTTATAAAAAAAAAAAAGAGTTTTTTTTTTTTTTTTAATTTCCGAAAAATTGTAAGTATATAGATTAATACTGGAATGAATTAAATTCCAAAAATAATTTAAAAAATTCTCTTTATTTTTATAATAACCCAAAATTTTATTTGCAATCGGAAGTTTATTATCTAACTTATCCTGATTGCGATAAAATATAAAAAAAGATTCATTACATTTTTCGAACTGCCCTGCCAATATCCATATATGGCCCGTCATACATAAAAGATGAACATTACTGTGTATATATTCAGATGCATGTTGAACTTTTGTACTCCAATGCATTTCTCCAGATAAATTTGAATAAATATATTTTCGAATTTTCTCTTTAAAAGGGGATATTTTAGCACGAACTTCTGCAATAATTTGTTTTGATTCTACATATTGATTACTTTGAACCAAAAGCATACTTTGTGGTGGAATAACTAAATTATGTAATTTTTTTTTACTTTTAATAGTAACAGATAAATTATTATTACATATCCACGCAGGATGGCCATGGCGGGTACGTGTAGGATAGATTGAATCTGTATCAAATTGAATAATTCCGTTAAATGGTGTTCGTACATGCTCTGCGATATCACCTGTAAAAACTCCACCAGTATGGAACGTTCTTAATGTTAACTGAGTACCTGGTTCTCCAATAGATTGTCCTGCAATAATACCTACAGCTTCGCCCAATTCTATTAAATTACCGTGAGTAAGACTCCATCCGTAGCATAATTGACAAATCCATAACATACTTTTACAAGTTAAAGGGGAACGTAAAAAAATTGGTTTTTTTTTGATAGCTACTAAAGAAAGCGCAAGATCAGCTGTAATATCTTGATTACGAATAGCAATACATCTTTCATTTATATATATATTTTCTGCTAGTATACGACCAATTAATTTTTGTTGATTATTATTTTTCTTATAAGTATCACGCGAAAGAGTTGCAAAAATACCTTGAAGAGTACCACAATCTACTTTTCGTACCACAATATGCTGAACTACTTCGACTAATCGACGTGTAAGGTATCCAGCATCTGATGTTCGTACTGCTGTATCAACGACTCCTTTACGAGCGCCATAGCAAGAAATAATATATTCTGTTAACGATAATCCTTCACGAAAATTACTTTGAATAGGTAAATCAATAATTTGACCTTGAGGGTCTGACATTAAACCTCGCATACCCACTAATTGATGGACCTGTGATGTACTTCCCCGAGCCCCCGAGAAAGACATCATATGTACTGGATTTAACGGATCTGTCATTCGAAAATTAGGATTCATTTCTTGTTTCAAATATTCACTTGTCGCATACCATGTCTCGATTAATTGGCGTAATTTCTCTACCGCATGAACGTTTCCATAACGATAATTTTTTTCAGAAGTATAGCCTTGTTGTTCCGCATCTTGAATCAGCCAACTTTTTGAAGGTGCTGTTAAAAGATCATCAATTCCTAACGAAATTGCGGCTTGAGTGGCTTGTTCAAATCCTAAATTTTTAAGTTGATCTAGAATATGTGTTGTATATGTAATACCAAAGTGAGCAATTAATCTGCTGATAAGCTGTTTTATGGCAGTTCTATCCATCACTTTATTATAGAAGAGCATTTTGGCTGGTTCTGCCATAATAAAAAACCTCTTTATTGTCATGAACAGGATATACCAATAGATTCAAGCCATTTTTTTATCTGGCTTTTTTTATTTCTATTTGTAGAAAAAAATGAATATTATATTATTATTGCTGGTAAAGATTTATTTCGAAATTGCGAAGCTTTTAAAGTACCTTGAATAGCTTCTTCTATTTGTTGATTGAATATAATACGACCAACAGTTGTGCAAATATAAAAATGAATAATTTGTTCTTTTTTGTTTTTTCTAAGTTGATAATGTTCATAGATTTTAGAAAAAATACCGGAAGAATCATATTGAACTTCAATAGGTTTTTCACAATTGATTGACGTAATTATTCGTAACTTGGTCTCCCATCGAAGCCATAAAGGACTGTGTAATTTAATTTTTCCTTGTTTTTGAGCTTTTATCACATCATCATAACTATAAAAATAAGGTGTTTTATTTAAAATAACTTTGTTAGTCTTATGTTTATAAGGATGATTTTTGTTTCCATAAATACCTTGATGATTTTCGATTGTTAATATATAAAGTCCAAGAAGCATATCTTGACTTGGTACAGAAACAGGATCTCCTGTGGCAGGGGATAAAAGGTTTGTATAGGAAAACATAAGTAATCGTGCTTCAGCCTGAGCTTCTAGAGATAATGGTATATGAACAGCCATTTGATCTCCATCGAAATCTGCATTAAACCCTCCGCAGACTAATGGATGTAAGCGAATAGCGCGACCTTTTATTAAAATAGGTTGAAATGCTTGTATACCTAATCTATGTAAAGTAGGTGCTCGATTTAATAAGATAGGGTGTCCTTGCATAATTTCTTGAAGTACTTTCCATATAATATCCTCCTTATTCTGAATCATACTTTTAGCTGCTCTAAGATTAGGAGCAAGATGTCGTCCAATTAGACCTCGAATAACAAAAGCTTGAAATAATTCTATTGCCATTTCTCGTGGTAATCCACACTGATGTAATGGGAGGGAAGGACCAACTATAATGACAGATCGTCCTGAATAATCAACTCGTTTTCCGAGTAAATTTTCACGAAAGCGTCCTTCTTTTCCCTCAATAACATCTGAAAAAGATTTATAAGGTCTATTATGACTATCTTTCATAGGTTGTCCACGAATACCGTTATCAATAAGTGCATCTACAGCTTCTTGTACTAATCTTGTTTGGCAAACAACTAAACCTCCTGGCGTAGAGCGACTTCTAGCCGAAAAATCAATGAGAGTATTATTTCGATAAATAACCCTTCGATATAGTTCATTTAAATCAGAAGTAATTAATTCGCCTTCGCCTAATTCAATCATAGGTCGTAATTCAGGCGGAAGAACTGGTAAAAAAGATAAAACCATCCACTCTGGTTTTATATCTGTTTGAAGGAATTGTTTTGCTAGTTTTATACGTCTCACCAAAAGATCTTTCCTTCTTTGAATTTTTCGATCTTCCCATTCATTTCCTGTAGATTTTTGTTCTACTAATTCTCTCCATTCTATATATGCATAATCCATAACGACTTGGAGATCTATATTACTCAATTGTTTTTTAATAGCATCACCCCCAGTAGCTATTTCTCTAATCTGAAATGCTTCAAATCCACGTGAAGAAAAAAAACGAGGAAAAATGTCTCTCCAAGATTGATCTTCATATTTAAATAAACCGCGTAATTTTAATAAAGTAGGTTTTTTTGAAATAGGTCTAGCAAGAAAAAGATTGGGATAGGCCTTTTTTAAATTCCCCCCTGAGAATCGGACATGAAATTTTTTTTTCATCCGGCTCAAATAGTATTAAATTTTATCATAATATAGATCTTTGCTTAGATATATTAATAATAATAATATATAGATATTTATTATTATTAATATAAATTTTATAAAAAATTAACAATTTATTATTATTTATTACTATTTATTACTCAAGTTATCTTAAAGTTTTTAATCAAATTTTTATTTTTGAGTAATCTTACTTTCTTTAAATGATATATTTTTTTACAAAAATACCTCCAATATTTTTAGGATTAATAAGAAATTATCTTGTTCATATATCTTTATTTTTACAATCTTTTAGGTTTTCGTTCTATTTCGATGGATAAAATATTATTTAGCGTATATATGCGATGAATACACTGCAATATCCATATAGATAAATATAGTAATAATTTTTTTTACTAAATTTCATTTTTACGAAATCTCTAAATAACGAAAAAAAATATATATATAAAATACATAAATAGAATAAATAGTTATATATTTATATATATATATATATATAAATGGAAACCCTAGATCAAGTACTTTAAATTGTATTTTTTTGAGCTTTATGCTACTTTTTTCAAGGAACATATCAAAACCAGCAATATCCTTATGATAAATAAAATAGGATAACAGTTTTAATTAAATCTGTATAATTTAGTTCTATAAACAAGTCACACATCGCAATATACTAGACTTTCTAATTCTTTAAGAGGTTTAGCTAAAAGATTTGCAATATAACTAGGTAAACGCTTTAAATACCATACATGTGTTACTGGACAAGCCAATTTAATGTATCCCATTCGATATCTTCGAACACGTGATTCAATAAATTCGACGCCACATTGTTCACAAAATTTTGCATATTTCTCAATTGTTTGATATTTTCCACAGGCGCAAAGTCCGCTTTTAATAGGACCAAAAATACGTTCACAAAATAAGCCATCTTTTTCAGGTTTATGTGTTTTATAATGTAAAGTATATGGTTTTGTTACTTGCCCAACAAGTTCTCCATTAGGTAACATTCTTTCAGCCCAACTGCGTATTTGTTCAGGAGAAGCTAATCGAATTCGAAGATGTTGGTATTTTTCTTGATGAATCATAAAATTTAAATTTTTTTTCTGTTAAACGTCTTTAAAATTTATATTTAAGTTTTTCTCAAATATAACGGAATGATCTAATTCTAACGATAAAGATCGTAATTCTCGAACAAGTAATCGAAAAGATTCTGGAGCAGTACTAGGTTTAGGTATTGGTTCTCCTGTTATAATAGCACCAAGTACTTCATAACGAGCATGTATATGATCAGATTTAATAGTAAGCATTTCTTGTGAAATATGAGCAACACCGAATCCTTCTAAGGCCCAAACTTCCATTTCTCCTACTCTTTGTCCCCCACGTCTAGATCTTCCCCTAAGAGGTTGTTGAGTAACAAGTGCATAAGGTCCACTAGAACGTGCGTGAATTTTATCGTCAACTTGATGAATTAATTTTAGCATATAAGCTTTTCCTACTGTAACAGACTGTTCAAATATTTCTCCAGTTCTTCCATCTATCAAACGATTTTTTCCAGGGTTTTCAGTTTCAAATAGCCAAGGGTTTCCCGTTTTCGTACTTGCTTTATAAAGTTCCGAAAATACTAATTTTCTTGAAGCTTCTCGTTCATATCTTTCATCAAAAGGGGTTATTCGATAATGTTTTTCTAAAAAATGTCCCGCTAAACCAAGTAAACATTCAAAAATTTGTCCTACATTCATTCGCGAAGGTACCCCTAAGGGACTTAATACCATATCAACCGGTGTGCCATTTTGTAAATAGGGCATATCTTGTCTAGATAAAATTTTTGAAATAATACCTTTATTACCATGTCTTCCAGCTACTTTATCTCCTACTTGTATTTTTCGTCTCCGTGCTATGTAAACATGTATTATTTTTTCGTAATTACTAGAATTTTCTTTTTTAGAAATCCATCGTATATCAATAACTCGTCCTTTTCCACCTGAAGGAACTTTGAGACAAGTTTCTTTTGCAGTAGCTACTTGAATACCAAATATAGCTTGTAATAATTTTCCTTCTGGAGCACGTAATGATTCTTCTGTTTCCTGAGGTGTTAATTTTCCTACTAAAACATCTCCTGTTTCTACCCATGATCCTAGTAATACAAGCCCAGTTTTATCTAAATGACGCAGTACATTATTTTCTAAATGAGGTATTTCTTTAGTAATCTTTTCAGAGCCTTGACCTGTAGTGCGAGATTTAATTTCATATCTTTCAATATGAATTGATGTATAAATATCTTCATATATTAGACGTTCATTAATAAGTATTGCGTCTTCAAAATTGTATCCCTCCCATGGCATATATGCTACTAAAATATTTTTTCCTAAAGCTAATTCTCCTTTTAGAGTTGCTACGCCATCTGCTAAAATCTGTCCCTTTTTTAAAAAATTTTGTTGAGTAACTTGTATCTTTTGGTGTTTGCAAGTACTATTATTTGAACGTTGATATATACTTAAAAATGTAGTTGTGTTTTTCTTTTCACCAGTATTGATCGAATCTATTTTTTCACCGTCAGTATATAAAATTTTTCCACTTTGTTTTGCAATAGCAACACTTCCAGAATCAAGAGCTGCTTGACTCTCTAAGCCTGTTCCCACAATACATTTTTCAGGTTTTATGAGTGGAACCGCTTGTCGTTGCATATTAGACCCCATTAAAGCACGATTTGCATCATTATGTTCTAGGAAGGGAATTAGAGAAGCACCAACAGAAAAATATTGTAAAGGATAAATACTTCGAAGATGTATTTGTTCCCAAGCAATAGCTAAAAATTCTTGTCGATATCGAGCTGGAGTTATTTGTATTTTCTGTGTATCTCGATCTAAAGCCAAGCAATTTCCGGTAGCTATTCGGTAATATTCATCTTCTCCTGCAGATAAATAAATAATTTTTTCTTCTTTGGAAATTTTGGAGATTTTGTAAAAAGGACTTTCTAAAGATCCCCAATTATTCACTTTTGCATGAACCGCTAATGATGCAATAAGTCCGGCATTCATACCTTCAGATGTTTCGATAGGGCAAATACGTCCATAATGACTAAAATGAATATCTCGTACTTGAAAGCTGGCTGTTCTTCGTGTCAATCCTCCAGGACCTAAAGAGCTTAATCTTCGTTTATGAACTATTTCTGTTAATGGGTTAGTTTGATCTAAAAATTGGGATAAAGGGTGTGAACCGAAAAACTCTTTAAAAGTAGCTATTAATGGAGTTGGAGTAATTAAACCTTTGGGACTAGGTAAACGCTTTCGTTTAGTTGCTCCACGTATAATTTGTCGCACTGAATTTTCCAAACGTGTTAATGCTAATTTTGATTGATCTTGTAATAAATCTGCTACAGAACGAATACGACGGTTTTTTAAATGATCTATATCATCAAGTATACCAATACCAAATTTTATTTTTATCAAATAATCTATAGCAGCTAAAATATCTTGTGGTAATAAAAAGTATTCATTTTCAGGTACGTTAAGATTCAGTTTTTTATTTAAATTTAATCGACCAATTTTTCCTAATTCACATCTTTGTTGAAAAAATTTTTTTTGTAATTCTTTACGTATAGATTCGGAAAATACAAGATCTCCTCCTATACAATATAATTGTTTATAAAGTTCCACTATAGCATCCTCAGTAGATTGAGGTTGTTCTTTTTTTCTTTTCTTTTTTAGGATGTCTAAAAAAATTTTTGGAGAACAAACACTGTTTAAAATTTGTTTTATGGTCAGACCCATGGCTAGTAATAAAACTAAAATCGAAACTTTTCGTTTTTTACTTATACGAGCCCAAATTCTTGTTTTGCCATCAATTTCTAATTTTAGCCTTCCTCCCCAATCAGAAATAATTGTACTTGTATATATAGAAATTCCGTTATGATCTAGTTCTGAATTATAGTAAATGCCTGGACTTCTCAGAATTTGGTTAATGATGACTCTTGCAACACCATTAACTACAAAGGTACCTTGAGAATTCATTAAAGGAATACTCCCAATAAATACAGTTTGCTTTTGTGTTTTTCCTTTTCTTTTCTGAACTAATTGAGCTGGTACATATAACTCTGACGAATATGTACTTGATTGATATACAGCATCTCTTTCTTTTATTAAAGGTTCTGTTAATTTGTATTCTTTATCCAATAATCGGAATTCAAATTCTCGATCTGTATCTTTAATTTCAGGAAAATAACTAAGTTCTTCGATTAGACCTTTATAAATAAAACGATGAAATCCTTCAAATTGTATTTTTCCAAATTCAGGGAGTACCAAAATTTCCGTAGTTTTTTTTTCCTCTAAAATAGTGTTGGAGTCTATTTTATAATAATAAATCTAATTGTATAAAAAATGTATAAAAAAAACATTTTTTTTAAGCTTTTTTATCTAAAATACAAAAAAGGGACTTGATTAAAAAATAATTAAGTTTTATAATAACTTAGTTTATTATTACTAAATTAAAAAATTATAGTAGTTAAAAGAAACTTATACAATTTTTATCAAATTTTTACTTGAAAAAGAAAAAGGCGATATGGCCAAGTGGTAAGGCAGAGGACTGCAAATCCTTTATCCCCAGTTCGAATCTGGGTATCGCTTTAATAATAACAATATAAATAAAATATAAAAAAAAAGATTTGGATTATCTATTACGTCATATTCTAAATAAAAAAAGTGTATTGCTCTATATTTTGATATAGTCTATTACTTTCTTTTCTATTCAAATCTATCACTAATAGACAACCCTAACATTAAGAATAAATCAAATAAGAAAAAAAAGCAAGTGTAAGTATAAAATTAGAATAATTTATAGAATAGTTATATATATTTATAAAGTAGATCTGTAGATTTCTACCAAAAAGATTATAAAAAATAGATTTTTATTTTATCTAATAAATATTCATTTAATTTTAGTACTAATAAAAAGATATAAGTAATAACTAATATTACTTTGATTGCTATAAGAGTAATTTTTTTATTTGTTTTTTAACTCTCCATCCAAAGATGAAAGAAAGAATATTTTAAAAATGAGATTTAAAAACAAATTAGTTTAATATTTTTTTATTTTTAATATTAAAAATAAAAAAATATTAAACTAATTATATTACACTATTTAAATTATATACGAAATAAAAAAAGTATAATCAATTTTTTCCCATCCTTTATAACATTTTTTTCTTAATTTTATTTTTTTATAAGTTGTATTTTCGTTTAAATTTTTTTTTTCCAAAGCAAAAGGATCAGTTTTTTTTTTAGGAAAAAATTTAAGGTTAATCTTATTATTACGTAAATATAAACTTTCCGCTATAAAAAAAATAGCTGTTCCACTTAAAAGTATTTGTGATAATGAGAGAATTGGATCCAAACGCCAACCTTGAAAAATAAGAATTCCTCCACATAATAACCCAATGGATGAAAAAAAAGAATCATAATATTGAGATAGGTTAATGTTTTTCTTTAATTACATGTCCCTCTCTAAAAACCATATATGATATGTTAATTTCTTTATGGCTTAAGTATTAAAATAGGAAAAATTTTAATTTTAAATACTCTAAATCCAAGTAAGTGTGTAAGTGTAAAAAAGAATTTTAAACATAAACTTTCTGGATTGTCTTTCATCTGTTCAAATTTATTTCTGAAAACAGACTTATTTTATTCGTACTTAGTAAATAGAAAAAAATATATTTTAAATAATATCTTTAGGTTCATTTATCATTTTGTGGATTAAATCATTTTATTTCTAGAGAAACAAAAGATAAATTAAATAAAAAAATAAATATATTCTATATAATATTTAATAATGTAATATACCTTTTTTATATAATTAGAATTCCATTTTCATTTTAAAATTAAAATATGTTTACGAAATGTTAGAAAAATAAGTTAAAATTTAACCATAGATTTTCTTTTTTCAGATAAATCTAAAAAAATTTCAAGTTTTGTATTTATTGTTATAAATAAATAAATTGAAATTTGATAATTTGTTTAAGTACCATTCTAAATCACACCTCTAGATACATTAAGTTCCCTTATTCGAAGGGCATATAAGAGTATACCTACTATAATAAGTCCTATTCCTACTATAGTGCTAGGACCCAATTCTATATGAATCATATAATAATAAATAAATGAAATTAAAAAAACTAAAAAAATTATATATAATTTTTTTAGTTTTTTTAACTTAAATTTTAATATTGTAAAAAACTGAATATTTGAATAAAAATACAATATTATTTGATAAATCAAAAGTTCTTAATAATTGAAAAAAAAATTCTTATTAACTACCCTGACTAGCGGTTTGTACATAAAGAATTAGTAGAAAAGCTGTAGGGATCAAAATGAACAATGCAGTAGCAATAAATGCAAGAATGTTTACTTCCATATGTTTATTATATTAGTGTTTAGTTTACAATACTAAAAAATATCATCTGATTTTTATTTATAATTTTCTATATCTGCTTTTTATCAATATAATTATTAGATCAATAATATTGATCAAAATATTTTAAATAAAATAAATATAATTTTCTTTTAAGTTTAATAAAATCATCGATATCAAATAAATAGTATAACATAAGATTATTTTTTTTATTATAAAAAAGTACTGCCTTGAAGAGGACTCGAACCTCCACACTTTAAAGCATAAGATTTTGAGTCTTACGTGTCTACCATTTCACCATCAAGGCTTATCAAGAAAAAATGATTATATTCAAATAGATATAATATAATAATAAAAATGAAAAATCAAATTTTAATTTGTTTTTTTTTATTACGCTATACATATAGCATAATAAAAAAAAAACAAATTAAAATTTTTATTAATAGCATAGAAATATTTAATAATTGAAAAAAATATTAAATATGTGTAAAACTACTTAAATTTAAATTATTTTGAAGTATATTAATAATAGGATTCATAAATATTCCTAGGGACATTGAGGCAATTACACAAATAATTATACTAATTTCAATTGAATTTTTGTAAAAACTAGAAAAAGAAAATTCAGTATATGTGTGTATATAAGAAGTAACTTCTTTATTTTCTGTAGTAATCAATAATTTAACTATTTTCAGATAGTAATATATAGAAATGATACTTGTGAAAAGTCCTATAAAAACTAAAAAATATAAACCATCTTTCCATGCACACCAAAATAAATAAATTTTTCCAAAAAAGCCGGATAATGGAGGGATACCTCCTAAAGATAATGAACATAAAGCAAGCGAAAATGTTAATAAAGGATCTTTTGAGATTAATCCACTATAATCTCGAATATTATCTGTTCCTGTACGTAATCCGAATAATATGATACAAGCAAAAGTTCCTAAATTCATAAATATATAAAATAGTAAATAAACTATCATACTTGTATATCCATTGAAATCCCCAACAATTATTCCAATCATTAAATACCCAATTTGACTTATTGAAGAATATGCAAGCATACGTTTCATACTTGTTTGGGTAATAGCTACTGAATTACCTAATATCATACTGCAAATAGCTAATATTTCTAGAAGAAAATGCCATTCGTTAAAAAGAAAGGGAAAGATAATATTTAAGAGACGGGCTAATAAAGCTAAACCTGCTATTTTCGAAGCAACCGAAAGAAAAGCAACGACTGGGGTAGGGGAGTTAGAATCGAAACGAAGATTGCTCATTCTTTTCTCTCATTCAAAACTGTGCATGAAATTTTTATTTCACACAGCTCCTAAGTAATAGTCTAAATTGATATTACTTTCCTCGTGTATGTATATAAAAATTTGAAAACTAAATATTAGGATTTTATTAAAATTAAACTTTACGAGGAATCCTGTTTTAGTCATTTTTTTAATCTCAAAATTTGAATTATTTTTATTATTGAATAAAAAATTATTTTGATAAATTTTAATAAAAAAATATCTAAATTTTTTCGTTTTAATAGTCATGAATTTTTTATTTTAGGGTTTTTTTCTTTTTAAATGGATACTTATATATAGTACACTCATAATCTTTGAAGGAAAAAAGATTAATGAATAATATTTTTAAATATTTTAATTTTTTAATTTTAGTTTATTTCATTTATACCATTTTTTTTCAAACTACCCTTAATAATCAACTTATCTTTTTTTATTATTTTAACCTTGCTTTATTCTAAATATAATTTAAATTTATTAAAAAAAAATTATTTGATAAAAGTTATGTTTTATTTTGAGTGAAAATAATAATTTTTTTTTATTTTGCATGTCTAGAAAATATTTATAAATATAGTAAACACAATAAAAAATTATGTTTTTTTTTTATTATTTATAGAAAACGAATCACACTCCTTCATATACATCAGGAGTCCATTGATGAAAAGGTACTAAAGAAAGTTTGAATCCAATTCCCGTAATGATAAATACAAGTCCAAGTAAACTTCCTGAAGAATTGTACATTTCTGTATTTATAAGTCCATTCGCTATTTTTTGAAGTTGAAATTCTCCTCCTGATAAGCCATATAACCAAGAAAAGCCATAAACTAAAATAGATGAGCTTGTTCCACCTATAAGTAAATATTTCATAACAGCTTCGTTAGATCGAACATCTTTTTTGGTGTAACCAGATAATAAATATGAACATAAACTTAAACATTCTAGAGATACGAAAATAGTAATTAAATCATTAGCGCTACATAAAAACATTCCTCCTATGGTTGCTGTTAATAAAAAAATAAGAAATTCCGTTATTGATAATTTTGTACATTCAATAAAATCAATAGATAAAGGAATACATAATATTGAACATAAAACTATAAAAATTTGAAATATTCTGTTAAAGTTATCATCTTGAAAATTACCTGAAAAACTAATAGTGGGTTCTTTTTGTAATTGAAAGAGTAAAATAATAATACTTAACGATAAACTTGCTAAAGAAATATAAAATAATAAAGATTTATTTTTTATTTCTAAAATTAAATCTAATATTAAAATGATTATTATGGAAAAAATAAGAATACATTCAGGCAAAATGGTACTTGCATAAGAAAAAGAAAGATCAAATTCTAAGTCCATAAAAATTTTCTCGATATGTAAAAAAATTCTAGTATTTGTATATTTCACAAATAACTTATCGGTAAAAATTCTAATAATTTTTACCAATAGGTTATTTAGAAAATATTAATCCTTTTTAAAAAAGCTATTTATTTTTTTTTTTTTATTTTCCAACAAAAAAATTTTTCTATTCTCGAAAAAATCAACGAAAATGAGCAAAAGCTCTATTAGCTTCAGCCATTCGATGAGTTTCTTCTTTTTTCCGTATTGCATCCCCATTATCTCTAGCAGCATCTATCAATTCATAACTTAATCTAAAAGCCATATTTCGACCTGAACGTTTTCTAGATGCTCCTAATAACCAACGAATAGCAAGAGCTTTTCCTTGTGCAGATTTTATCTCGATTGGTACTTGATAAGTGGATCCACCTAAACGTCTTGCTTTCACTGTTACATTAGGAGTTACTCTACGTATAGCTTGACGCAAAATTGATAGTGGATTTTTTTTTGTTTTTTGTTCAATATTCTTCATTGCTTTATAAAGAATTCGGTAAGCTAATGATTTTTTCCCATGTTTAAGAATTCGATTAACCATCATATTTACCAATCGATTACGGTAAATTGGATCAGATTTTCCCGTTTTTTTTTCTATTGTACTGCGACGTGACATAATATTAGAAAATAATTGAATAATTTATTAAAATAAAAAAAAACATATATTTTATTTTTGCTTTTTTACTCCATATTGTAGGGTGGATCGATTAAAAATATTAAAAATCTCCCTTCAAACCGTATGTACAACTTTTATTGAATACGGCTTTCGATATTAAAAAAAAATATATATATATTTTTTTTTAATACTTACTCATTTTAAATTGAGTATCCGTTTTCTTTTTTCAGAAAATCTTGTATTTTATTAATCTCACAGTAAAATCTTTAGGTTTAAAAAAAGAAAAAAAATTTATATTAATTTTTTAGTTTTTGTTTTTTTCTTTAACTCGTTCCAAAAAAGTTAAAGTTATTTTATTTTTTTATAAAAATAAGTTAGGGAATACTTTACTTTTCTATTTAATAAATAAACCTTAGATATTTAAATATGTAATTTGTTTTAGCCTGCTCCAGTCCCTTCACAATATTTTTCATTTTCGGTTAGCTATATTTACATGTTTCAACAATGGACATGGTATTAATTTATAATACAAGTATTAAGATAAATAATATACAACGCACTAGAACGCCCTTGTTGACGGTCTTTTACCCCTATAGCATCAAGAGTTCCCCTAACAATATGATATCTCACACCAGGTAAATCTTTAACTCTTCCTCCTCTTACTAATACTACAGAATGTTCTTGTAAGTTATGACCGATACCGGGTATATAGGCTGTAATTTCAAATCCAGAAGTTAATCTTACTCTTGCTACTTTACGCAAGGCGGAGTTTGGTTTTTTTGGTGTTGTAGTGAAAAAGTTGACGAAAAAGTTACCTTTAATGTTACTTTACAAAACCGTACATGAAATTTTCATTTCATACGGCTTCTCATTCAAATTTTTACTAAATTTTTATTAAACAAAAAAGTATTTTTATTTTATTGAATAATTTTATACAAAATTTTTATAGCAATTTATTCGAATTTAAGATTTATTTTCAAAAATTACTTTAAATAAAAAATTTAAATTTAATGAATAATTAGATAATTGAATTTTTAGTTAAAATTTTAAACGGGTTAATATAAGCTTATCCATGCAGTTATGCAACATCACTATAATTATCACTATAATTGATTAAAAATTAATTTTATGAAAATATTCTTTAACTTTTGTGCTTTGATCGGGTTAACTTGTCTGAGATAATAGCTTTGATGAC
>Ga0116229_10006185_pt1 | contig 19342 bp, 22 predicted proteins | sample S1TSphgellanicum_3_FD_87313 | JGI IMG/M metagenome (GOLD analysis project Ga0116229, IMG submission 87313) | Host-associated microbial communities from peat moss isolated from Minnesota, USA - S1T2_Fc - Sphagnum magellanicum MG | ecosystem: Host-associated > Plants > Peat moss > Unclassified... | reverse complement strand
AGAAAACACATAAAAATAAAAAAATAAAAAAGTTAAAAGTTTCTAAAAAAAACTAAAACGCGAATCAAGTTTAAAGAAACCGGGGGACTTCACAGTGGCCGAAGGTCACGGGCACCCACTCGTTTGTAGAATATCATTAAACAATTACCAATTGAGTGGTGACATTATCTTTAGGAGCAGTGGAGGCGCTCAGGAAAAAGGAAAGAGGGGAAGAAACTCAGTATGGTGGAAAATCTAGTTTGGGTCCCAGTTATTTTGTTTCATATTGGAATTTTCGTTCCCAATTATGCATTTGATGGCCTATTATGTCAAAACTGACCATTCTCGCCCCCTCATCGCCTGACATTATGGATAACCTTAGTAATTAAATTTAATGTAAGGTGAGAAGCAAGGAAGCCCCAAGTGAGGTTCATCCATAGCTTGGTTGAAACTCTGTGAGAACCCATTTATGATTTGGGTGAGAAAAACAATTTGATTTCATTCTTTTAATCCTTTTTGCTCTTTTCCTTTTGTGTGCACCTAGCTATTCATAGATTTCGTTCCCTTGCCGAAACCGGCGCCCAACAGCCTCCATTTGAGACTGTTATGAATCTCTGACTATATTCTAAGCTTGACATCAGCAAAAAAGTTGATGTCACAGGTGTCTGCACTCTTTGTCTATCGGATTGGGGACATCAAATGTCACTTTTCACACTGTTTTGACTTTTTTGTGAATATTTTTTGTGGAAGGTCAGTTTCATACTGGTTTAGTGTTGGGAATGATTGAACTGCTTTCACATTGGGGTGCTATGTAAATTTTTAAGATTGGGCCTAGGGTTCTGGTCAGCTAGTTTTTTATCTTTTGTTTTGTTAAGGTTTAAGGTGTTGGCAGTGGGTTTGGAGAATGAATTTGGAGAACTTTTGTTTGCACTTTTGTTGAGACAACAGTGACGTTAGGTACAGGCGAGCAAAGTTTTGCACTTGTGTTGTTGCAATGGAGGAAATATTTGATTTGCTTGTTGTTTCATTACAGAGATTTTTTTCACTGAAGGAGGTAGTTGAGGTGGTGAAGTGCTTGTGTTTGTTGATTACAACAAGGCGTGCATTAAAGAAATCTGTAAATTCACCATGTCTTCACCTTGTCTCTCACCCCCTAACCCCTCTTTTAGAGTGAACCCCTTGCGGGGAGGGAGGCAACAGCCCCATCAATCATTAGAACTAACCCCTCTTTTAGTGGTATCCGTAAAGTAAGGAGATCTCAATATGAAATGCTGAAACTCGGTGCGAATTGCTGAATCTCAGCATTTAATGCACAAGGTTCGAGAGGAATTATAGTAGCTGTACAGGTAGGAGTAGTGAAAATCTATGTAGCAGCAGTGGAGGCGCTCAAGAAAAAAGAAAGACAGGGTGAAACTCAGAAAACCATAAAAAATTGATAGTTTTCTGAGTTTCACCCTCCGTTGCTAGTACTTTTCCGCAGGTTTTTTTTTAATCTCACCCTGTGTATGACCAAACTCGGGGTACTCGCCCTGTGTTTTCCTGACTTTACGGATATCCCTATTGTTTCCTTACTTTTGTTACATGTTATGGGGTGGTTTTTTTTTTAGTTCATGAGAAAAGGGTGTTGTTGCACATGTTTTTTTGGTCTGTTTCATGCCTCTTGTTAGGGTAGAGAGGCATATCACCGAACACAGGCTTACAACCAAATACCCATTTAGTGCTAGGGGTTGTTGGTTTATAGAACATACACAATTGTATGGACATTTTAGATTTTTTCTATGACCAAATATTTAAATATGAAGAATTATGTTTTAGAAATTTCTTGCATATGACCAAGATGTGAATTTTATGTTCGGTGATAGGCATAAATTTAGTCATATTTGCACACCTTCTTGCCACTTTAGAATATACAAGTATTTGATGATGGGTGGTAAGATGATTGAAAATTTGATAATAATATCAACAAGCATAAAAAGGTATCCTTTTGTGTTTGGTTTTGGGAGTGCCATGGGTTCGTTTACCAAACTGCATGTTTGGGCTACTAAAATAGAATTTGATGATAGGCTTTAAAATGGCCAATAAAATGAAGAGAACACATCTCAATAAGCAAGAGGCAAACAAGGGGTTGTTTTAAAGGTCCAAACCCACTACTAGGACCCACTTCAAGTGTAATAATTGTTTTATTTTATATTTTTTTAAGTGTTAAGTCAAGTCAATATTTTAAATGTTTGGTAAATATATACAACAATGTTTCCAATACATTATGGAAACATTTGAAAAAGTTTGAAACAATCTAATGAATATTGAATACCCAAAAGCATTTTTTTAACATTGTAATGATTTCTTAATGGACTTTAAATGACATATTTTAAGGACATTATATAAATCAAACTTTATTATGGTAATATAATGTAACATCTTTGTGAGTCAAAAAGACTTTTTAAATTTTTTGTTAAATTTACAAATGGAATATCCTTGAGATATTTTTAAAATATTTTGGAATAAGTAGTCATTAAGCATAGCACCAAGGAGGCGGGTGTGGGTCCTAGTAGTGTGTTTGGACCCTAAAGTGTTTGGTTCAAGGGATGAGCTTAAATGGTCTTACAAAATCCCAAGTTTGGGTTGGAAAAGCAAGGTTTGTTGATGGCATTTATATGTTTCCAGCCAGCCTTCATCATTATGTAAATAATGTGGGCGCAACACTAGTTTTATTGTGTTTTGCAGGGCAATGGCCCCCACAACACAAAAAAAGTTGAGTGCACATGTGCCCTAAATTATGACAAATAATTTATCTTTCTATCGTAGCGTGGCAGGTGGGAACAAATAAATATTTTTTAATTTTTCTCCTGATATTTAAAGTTGCGCCCTCTTGTAGCTTGCGGCCTTAAGGCCAAGCAATTGGGCCCCCAATTTTATTGGTCATTTTCTTTTGGTGCTACCGTCAACCTACTTCACAGCCACAACAACTTTGTCTTTATGAAAGCACGAAGGAAAACCCAATAAATAAAAATTAAGCGGAAAAAGGAACTTGAACCCTCAACCTTAGCCTTGGCAAGGCTATACTTTACCATTAAGTTATTTCTGCCAAAATCCGAAATTTTTTTGTAAAAAAAAAGGAGTCAATTTTTATTTATTTGTTATATTAATGAAGTGTCCAATCTCATTTTGAAATAGCCATCCATTTATTAACAATACTTCTATCATTTCATTTAATAAGATTTTATTGGATAAAATGAAATTGAATAAATAGTGGTAACTTTCCAGAATAGTACTATAAATGGAAACATATTCGATAATGAATTATTTGCTTTTAACCATCTCTATTGATTATCTAATAACTCAAAACAAGTCAATTTTTCTTGAGGATTTTTTATTAGCCAACATTGGTATAAATACACAGGGGTAAAAACATTTTGAAAGACTTGAGACCAAATATTATACTCTTTAAATGTTAATGAGCGTGGAAAATCGTCTGCGAGGAAACTTGCAAGTACGGTTTGGTGGGAGGTGGATAGACAAAACAAAGATTGACCATCGACCCAACCTTATGAATATTCAAACTATAATAGTTCTGATGAATAGTCACTAACTCTCTTGATAGTTATATGATTCCAGAGGATGACTTAGAATTAGGTTTGTTTATTAAAAGTGGACAATCGAGTAGTTATACCAACAAGAACTCATCTACGTATGATTATAATTATAACATCTACTGATGTACTTCATAGTTGGGTTGTACCTTCCTTAGGTGTAAACTGTGATGTTGTACCTGGTCGTTTAAATCAAACTTCTATTTTTATAAAACGAGGAGTTTATTATGGTCAGTGTAGTGAAATTTGTGGAACTAATCATGCATTTATGCGTGCGCTTGAATACATAGGCCGGCTACTAAGTTTACTTTGGCTCAATCGTACGTTTTCGAATAAGGCAAACCTTGGTGCGCTTAACAACTTCTGTTTGCACTTTGCTTTCTTTATTCTAGATGGTTTATTTCGATTTGAATCCAACCAAGCAAAGCAAGGCGACCATAGCAAAGCCATTTAGCAAAAAATAAGCACTTTGCCAAAAATGCTCTAAAAGCTACTCTGCGACATCTACTATGACTATGACCAAGCTTGCTTATGGCTACTATAATACTCCCTTCTTTGGCTCGAGCTTTAAGCACATGATCTCTTCGTTTTATTTGTGAAGGTAAATGTTGCACAGTAAGAATGAAAGTGTATTTCCTTGTAAAATGCATGGGTCCTTAATATCTACTCCTATTATCTCAGCATTAAACATCGTATGCAATGTGTCGAAGAATCTTTGCTCATCTATAATCGTCGACATGATATCCACCAACTGTGAACTTTTGACCACAAATAATCTCCATAGCTAATTTTACATTTATTATTAAATTAAAGGGTGCCTTTGGAACTACTATTATTTTACATAATCTAGGAACCTCCATAATGTTGGCATAATTAAGTTTTAACAACAAATCTTAACGTAATAAATTTTGGTAATGAAAATGCAATCTATTTGGAGTGAACATAAATTAGTTGTGTCTTTTTTATTTTGGGTAAAAACGAATATAAACTTCACTATTTGCTTCACAAATAGTGGGTTGTTATCTGTTTTTTTACGTAACAAAAAAGGAGTGTAACAGAAAAAACTGTTATAGCTATTGATACCATATTTAACACGCTCCTAAGTCCCTAGTTAGCCCCAAGTTGGGACTAAGTCACTCAAGTTGCGGAAATGTGAGGGACTCGGGGCACGCTCCCAGCTTTCAGCACTAAAGGGGGGTGAGAGGGGCGTGCTGAAAGCTCCAGGATTAGACTAGGAAAAGGGATAAGCTATTTAGTTATTCGGTCCTGCATCCAAATCCAACCAACAAGTTGATTAGAACTCATTATCATTATGTCAAATTTTTCATTGAATTAAAAATTTCAACTTGAATAAAAAACATCTATGTAAAATTGAAATGTATATATTCTCCAAATACAAAATAATGGGCTTTCAAAATTGAAAAATATTGCCTAGATTTTCTTTTTGGCTTCATATAAATTCTCTTTTTTTTATCGATCTTTTTGCAATATATTACAAGGATTCAATATATAATACGTTAAAGCAAAGGGAACATAGTTGCAAAAAATAATTCGAAAAACTTTAACCCAAAAAAATTTATGAACTTTTGAATGTCCTAAATTGAACCTTATTTTCAAATTTCCATGTCATAATCTTTTTTTATGGATTTTAATGTGTTTTTTTTTAACATGTAAGTTCAACCGTTTATTTAATTGAGATTTTATAATATATTCATATAATTTTTATTAATTCATTAACCACCTTGTGAATCCCCCACTTAAATAATGGTATCGTAATGGATATCAATTCACTAGAAGAAAAATAAGATTTTGTGATTGGTCCCTACAACCAATTTTTAATTGCAAGCAACATATGTGATTAAAATCCCACTAGTTGCATTCAACAATCACATACATGTGACTATAGTCACACGCAACATGGTCTTTGGATGAAAAATAAAAATCAACAAAATACATTTTCATCCTTTGACTAAACATATACATATTGTCATTTGCAACTAACATGCAATTGATTTGGTGAACACTAACAACAAATGATGTGTTGACATGTGGTTTAAGGTTGTATATTTCAAAGTTATTTTCATTTAATCTTGAAAAATCCACATCTCCATTCTAAATAATCTTAAATCATGACATGTAGCAAAAACATTATGTCCATTTTTAAGGCCAATTATTTAATGACATGTAGCACATTTAAACCCAATTTAATATTTAAGTTTTCAATTAAAAAATTAAACTTGAATTGTTCAATTTAAAGTCAATAACATGTCAACACATGGCATCTATGTAAATAAGTAAAGAAGGTAGGCTAAAGGAGGTAAGTAGGTAGGCATAAACTAATCAGATAGGTATAAAATAATCCTATTTTATTTTGGGTTTAACCTAATTTAAGGTTCAACCTCTTTTATATTAGTTTAGAATCCCTTGAATAGAAGTTGTAGTTTGAATAAACTTAATGCATCTAGTTATATACTCCACATTAAAAGAATGGAAGACAAAAGATTTGAGTAAAACATATTTTAATTGCAAATGTGACCAATTTAATTGAAACTACTTCCCAATACTTATTCTATATTAGTTTCATTTACCTAATAACTATATTAACTATTATAGGTAATAATAGATAAAGGTAATATATTTTTATTATTATTTCATTTGATTTAACTAGTACTACCTATAATAATTTCAATAGCTATAAAAAAACCTTGGATACATTTGTAATATGACCCTAATATATTCCATATGTCACTAAAACACCACTTGAATATATTTAAATTATACATATATACCTTTTATGCATGATTGATATATTTTCATATGTTCTAAATATAAGCTACATAAGATTTTAATACACTCATTATAGATACCCACATTGTATGCTTGTACGTCCTAATACACCCCAATACCCCTAATATATTCATAAAGTTACAATTAATTTAGGTTTCATTTGCAACCAATGAGACATATATGACCTTTCTTCGATATTAAAAATTGTCCTCTTAGAAGGATGAGAGTAATAATAATCGCAAACTAGTTGTAGTGTAGTCTCAAGTATGACCAAGCGTAACAAATAATTTAAAAACCCAAAATTAGTTGCAAACATTTTGTCACATGTAGTCACTACAAATAGGATGATTACAAAATTTCATTTTCTTGAAGTGATTTTAACACTATGGAATGGACTTTTGATAAACTATTTATCCATTGAAATTAAACCACTGAATGAACACATTTTTTTATAGAAAAATTCTAAGATTCACTAAGCTAAAAATGTTGCGACAAACAATCTAGGACATTTACATTCTAAGGTCATTTTGAGGGGAAGAGCATGCATGAATCCCCACAAAAGCATAGACGGAATTTTTTTGAGCCATGATGTTTCTTATAGGCCCACATGGTGCATTGTTGCACAATGAAACTTATAAGAAAATACACCATTAGATGGACCAATCCATCTCCCCAAACAACCCAAACAACACCTCATTTTAGTGCAAAGGGAATTTTAGAGGAAAGTTGGGGAAGGTCAATGCACTTTGGAGTGATCAAAGATTATTGGTACAAAACAAAATTGGGAATCCCACATATCATCTACTCAGCTACTCAAGTGGTCTTGCTGGTAGTCTGGATTAAGCTTTAGAATCACAAAGCCTTCAAGCACGGACGATAATGGGATGTACCTGTCAGCAACACAAAAATACAACATGATTTTTTCTGCTACTGACAACAGGAGGGCCAGGAAAAACTCCAAATAAGGTATAATTTCCTCAGGTTTACACACAAAGTATTGCTCATCAAATAATTATGCTGCAAATTCTGCATCCAAAGGGAAACTTACTTTTCTGTAGCGAGCTCAGCTCGATCACCAGTAGCCAGAAGAACTGGTGTGGTGTGGGTCTGAAAGCCTGTGATTGTCTTGGGGCGACCAGCCTGGCCAACTACATCCACCGCTTGTCCAACCCGCACAGGTACTGAAAGAGGCTTCAAATTTTCATCTAAAGTGATCAGCATTCGTGGCTGCCATCACAACCAAGTGTTAATATTCAGCAGGAAATGACAGGAATTTGAAGCAAGAGACAAGCAACAAGAATTGACCACAGGGCCTGGCCCCATATCTGTGCCCAAGTATAGAAAGAGTGAGTTATATTGAATGCAAACAGATCACATAGAGATTGAAAGAGAAGTATACAGAAGACAAACAATGATCAATTATAGGTGTGTGGTTTCAAGTTCCATTGATTAGGATTAGGCACACCCCTCCCTGGAGTTTCTGAAAATTACAGAACATGTCAGGCCCAAGCATCTCTTCTAGAGGTTTAAGGGAGGCATAGGAATACCTGCATAGCCAGGACAAGGAAATAGAGTACGTAGTGGTATTTGCCAAGAATGATAGATTTCATGTCTAAACTCCCATGCAAAAATGAAATTAGTCCTGCCAGTGCCACACTGCACCCCACACTTTGTGTTACATCCTCCACCAAGAAAGAAGTCACCTATGTGAAAGTTAAAAGCAAGAGGCTTGTGATAAAAGATCTTCCTTAACACCTGCAATCCCGTTTTCAATTGTAGTCAAACACAATATGGAGTGGTCTGGACATACTTGGACAGCATGAAGCGGTCTGAATGGTAGGGATTGAGTGTCAACAACCCCTTCCCCATGTGCACAAGACCCTGTGCAATTCTTACCTGTAATGATATAGAAGAGTTTAGATAAGGGACAGAAAAACTGTGTATGCAAACAAGAAAACCACTTGAAAATTAAAAATAAGAAAAGCAAGAAAACAAAGGATAAGAGCAGTACACAGAAGAGAAGACTAGGGTCTTTGTAGTAATAGCTAGACAGATTGCGAAGCATGCCAGCAATACGGGCATTGTTAGTCCCAGCTCCTATTATGCCCAATGATACAGTAGCTGCCTGCACCAAGCAAATTGAAATTTGAGTGGGAGTTATGGACATGCTAAGGACCCACAATCCAGTATCAGACATAGAGTAAAATTCCTGTGAACTTTGTGCAACCTAAAAATCTGTCACCTGAATGGGACACAAAAGACATGAGCCTCTGGCAATGGTGATGAGATGAGAAAAATTAAGAATATGAGGAGAAAATGAATCAACAATGAGAAACTAAACAGAGCAGCAAACTTCAAAGGTGAAAGATTGAAGCTGTGTGAGCATACCATGGCAACCTCAGAGTCAGTGTCATGGCTAAGTCGGCTTAGTGTATCCATCACACTTATCTGCATTGCACCATTCACCAAACCACTGAATCACGACCAGAGAATCACCCTGATGACATGAGCATGCAAGATAGTCCTCTCCACTATGTACATTTGGATGCTTAAAATTCCTCAACTTGGGGAGGCAGAAGGAGGACCACTTCAACAAAGCTTGCCCACTTCAAGACCCATAAGCTACAGGGTCGCATTGAGAAGCTTACCTTGGGATTGGAAACTGAAAGAATGCCTAATGCAAGGGGCACTGCTCGGCGAATATTCTGTTCACCATACTGTAAAAGATGCTCCAAGGACCGTATTGCCATATCTAGGCCAAGTTCTTCAGCCATAGCTACCAGTGCTATGCCCAATACTGCAGGTGCCTGATGGCTATCTCCTTTCTCCAAATGATCTCCACACAAGCTTAGGAATGCTTGCACCTATTACAACACACAAAAATTTAGGAAACTATAGGCTATCTCCATAAATGGCAACAGTGAAAGAGTAATGGTTACATTGCATCATCTGTCTCAGGCCAGCCAAATGTTGATACATTGCAGAAACACCTTATCTTCACATAAAAAGCCTCTAGTGTGTGTCCTCAGCTAGGACTTCACTGTATAAGGCCTGTAAGCATGTCTACCGTTACACCTATTGTGCAATTGTTCTCACAGACTTGAGTCCAGCATAGTCAGTTTTGGATCTGAATATTCAACAGGAAATGTTCAGCTCCTTTTCTGCATTATACTTCAGGTCTCATGCCTCACACCCTCTTTAAGACTGCATTGAGGCATCACTGCACATGTGCAATTGCATGGCACAGAAAAAGAACCCAGATAAAGTGTATTCTGGCCAATATCATAAAATCGTGTTGCCTCCCTGAGAACATAGTAACCCCATTGCCCAGCAAGACATAAGCACGAAAATAAGTACCTTGAGAACATTTCCTGTGCCTGCATAGGCACATGAGTCCAGTGTGACCTGGCAAAACTTGGAGATCTTTTCATGCAATGTCTTAGCCACCTCCATGGTTGCATCCACTGCATCCTGCAGCCCTTTTCAAAACAGTTTATCAGTTCCAGTCTTCACTCTACAATCTTATTCACATTTGACTGCAATGAAGCTATAATCAAGTACCAATCTCTAGGAAATCATATAACTTGACAATTATACAATGGTCACAAGTTTTGGCAATGAGCTCTCTAACAAAACCTTATTAAAAAAAGCATAAAAGCATGCCACCACAACGGAACAGAAGAATTGACACACATCACCTGCTTGCCAAGGTAGAGAAGACCAAGGCCAAGGCAAAGGAAGTGGGCCAGGGGCTCTCCAAGCTCAGCCTCACTACGATCCATCAAGGCAAGAATGATTGATTGTGCCACATCTTCATTACAAGAGCCCACATAGACAAGACCAAGTGACAAAGCAGCAAAGCCTGCCACTTCAATCCCCACTTTAAAGTCGTGCACTATTGGAGTCAGCAGCTCCAACACCTGCACTCAGCTCAACAGTCACTCTTAAAGATTCACTTAGTAAAAATCACAGTTGAACCTGTGTCAAGCCCCTGCAAACAATGACTGTTAAATACACCGCACCACAAAGTCTTAAAGTAGAAGATTGCATCACAGGATTCATGACAAATCCCAACGGGCAAACAAGAGGATAAAATTCAGTGTCAATCACATGGCAGACCTCCTGAAATCAAAGTTGAAGGGTTCTGCCTACATGGTACCCCAAGCTACCACTTAATGATTGCCCAAACACTCTCACACAAGCCCACCAGTTACACAGCACATTCTGTTTCTTCACATCAGTAAACTTAGTAAAGATCTCAAAATATTCCCTTGCACCCCACTGAGAGTATGGATATTAGATCTGACCTCCTCTCTTTGAGAGCCAGCATATGCCAATCCCAGACCCATGATTGCACCAATTCGAGTTGTTGGGTCCTCCTTGTTGACAGACTCAGACAACAGTGCATATGCCTGTGTGCCAATAAGGAGGCTCAGGCTTTCAAGTTCACAAAAGAGAGCATTTCCAACAGTTTTGAAGTACATGCCAGATTCAGGTAGCCAAGTCTATACATAATTATCTGTTGGCTTCTCAAATGGAATTTAAGGTGGAGCCTTTGAGAAAAGAATATGAAACAAACAAACAAAAGGGAGCAAGAATCAAATGCTGTAGTATTTAGCAGGATAAGAGCAAGTGCACACCGGGTCACACTCGTTATGAACCCCACAATTAACAATGCCAACAGCAAGGAGAGCCCCTGCAATCACATGGTTGTCATTGCTGTACAGATACTTGTCAACCAGTGGCAGACCGCCATCAACATCCCATAATGCAATTAGCCCCTGAACAAAAAGAAAGTCAGCCACCAATTGGATCAATCACAAATGCCAGAAAACCAGAATCTGATGCAACCAGATTCCAGCAACTACAAGTGATGGCAAATGACACATGACAGGCTACTTAAACCGAAGACTGACAACTTTTCATGCAGCATTTTCCATGGGTCCTTGTAGCATCACAAAAGCTAAGGTACCAGAAACTTACCAAGCTAGCTGCAGCACTTGCCTTCCCATGCTCCTTGTTCTTGAAGAGCCAGCTGCCAGAGCTGCTGCCCGTCAATGACTCTGTTGATGGAACAGTCATCAACTTGTCCTGCAATAGTGCAGTGAACTGTTAAACCATACCCATGTGAACAACCTAGAAATTATAGACAGAGTGGAATGGAGACTAGGGGACAACATAATACATGAGAGAAGCTTTCACCAACTGTGCAATGAGATATGGCCAGAGTAACTAACATAAAGCTATACTGAATTACTCCTTTGAAACTGGTTGGTCAAACTACATTCCAAAATTGGTGATCATCCAGATGCGAAAGGAAGAACAAACTGAAAGAAGAAGAGTGACAACCCAAAATATCTCATCCATGGCTTTCTAGTGATTAAACTAGATAAACCTTTGCAAGCATAGTACTAGCAGGACTAGCAGGACTTGTGCATAATTGCATCTATTCATGATGACATATAAGCCAGGTAAAAGAAGTATAAGTGGATTACAATCACACATGGTCAGTGTTCCGGTCATAATGACATACTAAGCAGACCAAGAAAGTTCATGAAGGGAGAACCACATAGAGATTTGAGAGAACATCTCAACCATCTAGCTAACCAATACCAACAAGACCAAGAACAGAGCAAAGAGACAAGTGTGTTACTTGTCCAAAGCCTGCATTGACAAATGCATTGACAAAAGTTGCAGCCAGATTCTGCCTGGCAGAGTCTACACTTGCACCTGCACTTGCACGTCCATCTATCAGGTGTGCCTGCAAACAAAAGAATACCAACACATGCAATTATGGAGTACAGTCAACCCAAATGGCTTGCAAGAAGAAAGAGCATTATCAAAGTCAACTTTTATAATGTGCTTCACAATGGGAACAGACAGATGATGTCAGACCCTTTAGCACAAACCCATGTGCCCAGATGCTCATTGCAACTGGAGATTCAACTGACCGACAGAAGACTTTCTAGGAATTATCCTGAGTGAGATTGGAATATGAGTCAACATACCTTGTAGATATCATCTGGTGTTTTGGGTTCCATCACATCAAGGTCACGTGCAAGTGTAAGGTAGCCCTCACTGAGCCTGCTATTGCTAATCAGCTCCTGAAGAATATCTCGTTGTTCATTACTATCTGCCAGTTCCTCATCAAGATCCAATGATATTCCCTGCACAAATGCACTCAATCCTGTCAGTTCAATTTCTCACAAGACCTAGTTTTGAGTCTCACCAAACTGCACCATGGTCTTAAGTCAAACATGGAACTCATTGCACATTACCTCCATAGACAAAATTGCTAGCTACTGCTGCTTCCTCAGGTAACATGCTTCTTACATTAACCACAAAACTTTGTCACTTTCATGGTTGGAATACAAGGTAAGAGTTGTGGACACAACTTTACCTGTCGGGCTAAAATGTAGCACAACTGCTGCTTCTCTGACAAATCTTTACATGCTGCAAAGATTGATTTCACATACTGCATGCACAAGCATCATATGTTAGCAATACCATACTATGTTGGCAAATTGATCTGCAAGCCGGCTATTGAGTGCTCTAAAATATAGAGGGGAACATCAAGCAATACCCACAGGCTCAGATAACACACTGTCTGTTGAAAAGGGGTATAGTGCTGAACTAGGGTGTCTTTTGACAGGGGGCTACAGTATGAACAAATCCTGCCATGACAGCAATCCACAAAGTAAACAGTGTTGACCAAAGTGAGAAATGGACATTTTGTGCAAATCAATTTCCATGCCCAAAAGCTGGTCTTAGGATCATTTAGTCCTTTGAGATAGATGCAAATTTCTGACAACAAAATAGAAAGTGCAGCATAATTCTAAAACAAAGATAGTCCATGCTCTTTCTACTACCTGTGTATTGTCCATTCGCAATGCCACACGCAAGGCATCAGGGTACTTCTCAAACTTACAATAAAGTTGATAGGCAATGTCCAGCACCAACATATCATCAGGCTCTGGAACATAACTACACCAACAGTATAATCATAACCCCATCTTAGTTAACGGCAACAATAGCAACACTGAAGCAACACAATTTGCCATATTGGTAGACAAAAAGAGTGGGTTAGTCTGGAATGTATAACCCAGAGCAAATACACCAGAGATAAAGTGTTCCAAGAAAAAAGGACTATCAATCATGTAGTGGAGAAAAAACCTGGCAAAACTGGTTAGGTAGGAGCAGGTACGCTTGTAATTGCCCTTGTCAATGTGCTCTATCAACAGATCCAGGCTCTCAACCTATATGGCAATGTGAAACTAGAAAAATATCACTCTTTGCTCAAAAATCTCCACCTCCTCAACCTGTCGCTGAGTGCATATGTAAAGGAGATTCAAGCACTGGGAGGAGATTAATCGAACACACAACATACTAAGTGTATACTCATACATATCAGGTGCTGCTAGTTTGACTGCGAAGATCTTCCTGGTCTGTGAGGGCAAGTCTTAAGCATACTGTCTGCTCTTGGATCCTTACATGTCATACTCAGAAAATATAACTGTACAGAAAAGAAACACAAAAATCAAAACACCAAAATAACCTATCTGATATGGAGTCCATTCCTAAGAACAAGGATGACTTCTACCTTCAAAAGATAGAACATTCCAGCTAAACCAGGTTTGCTTCTGTACCTCCATAAGAAGATCAACTGCCTCTGGCTCTGCATTATGCTGCAATTCATCAAACATTGCCCATTGTGAGAGAGACCACAGAAAGTACTGCAAATAAAGAATGCAGAACACAAACAATAAAGAGAGTTCCACACACAGACAAACATATAACAGGTTACTCTACAGACAGAAAGGTATCTTCATAAGTACTGAGAATTTCTCAAATTTTACAATTCAAGTCAACCTGAAAAGCATTGAGGGATGACCCAACAGAAATGTTATGGGTATTTCAGATCTGACAACAAACCAGCAACAATCAGCAAGCATGAAAAGAGGAAACGCCACCCTAAAGAAAAGACAAAGCAAGACCACAAGACAGAAATTCTAGCCTCAAGGCAGCTGCAAAGTTCACACACACAGCATTTGTCAAATGTTTAAGAGGCCCCTCCATACCTTCACATGAAAAGGAACAATCTGCTTGACCAGATCCATAAGGTCATCCACAGGTTGCTCCTCAATCTGCAGTGTTGGGACAAGACATTTTAATGCACACAGCATCTACATAAGCATCACAAGCTAGGAGAGAGCAGAATGTGGAATGCAAAGCCTTGTAGCAGCAAAGTTTGCTGTACATTCCCATAAGAAAAAAGTTAACAAAATCCCAAGCCTCACTGTAATAAATACCTGACGTTGTTGAAACTCATTGCCTATCTCTCCAGCCAAGTTCCTGGAGAAAAGAGATTGCAGTGCAAGTTTTTTTAAATGAACACAAAACCATGGTTCTAACAGGCAACCCAGCAAGGATTTCCTCCCAGGCAGCAAGTCGGGAACTGGCAAAAAACATATAATGACCTCCTTGTCACCCAAACCAAGTCACTTAAGTTTGAACTTCAGATCATAATGTGGACCACCTGCTTGAATAAGCTACCATGTATTGCCAGTCAAAGAGGCATAGAGATTAAGGCAAGATATCTCACCGGACATACTCATGACCCCAAGAGCCTATATCTCCAACTGACCCCTGCAATCTAAAGCGCAAGCTTTCCTGCAAAAGGAATGGTGTATTAACATCATGCACAGTTGTATTGTTCATCATCATTTAGAGCAGAGAAAACAACAAACACAAACATTCCTTGGGAAAGAAATCAGGCCAAACAGTGAAATGAATGACATGTTGAGACTATCCACAGACTTTATCATTCCCTGAACATCAATAAATCAGATTGTGTGTTTCAGGTACCATACCAGCAGTAAATGGAAAACATAATCTTAAGCAAACTTTAGCAGGAGAAAAGACAAGAGAGTATGAAAAGACAAAAAGGCTGAGGCCAGGTAAGACTGTAGGAGTTTATGTTGGATTACTTAGCTCCTAATTATTCTGGGAGACTTCTATATTTGAATGACTCAAACTTTCAGTGCATGGGGAAAAAAAATGAAGATTCATTTCCAGATATATTATTCTGGTGGATGATTGCCTGTGATCTCAGACTCTCTCTAAGACCACAGTAGTTGTCCCCTGTTTGTTGGACAACACAGTTCAATTTTGAAAAGGAAAAACTGCACAATCCAAAAGCTTGACAAATATCAGAAGACCTAATAAACATTCTGACATTCGTCAAAGTTGCACCCGTCTACAGAAAGACTTCAAAAGAAGAGTTGCAAAGACTTTTCTGTTGGCCAGCAACACCTGGAACATCCACAATCTTCTTTTGCACACTCCACACACACCAAGCTATCTACAGCACTCACATCAAGTGGGGGAACTAATCTCATGTATTCCGAGCATCAAACTTAGTGCATTTCTAGATACACATTTTGTGGCAGGTATCATTTTGACATGAGAAGAAAGAAGAACAATGCTCCATCTGCTATATCGTTTCTAAAATCCTCCTGAAGTAACCAAGTTCCAATATGCAGACATTGCAGAACAAACTCCATCATTGCTGGGTTTGTTAGAACTCATCTAGCATATACTTTCAACCTCTTTCAAGGTGCCATGCATGGCCCAAACCCTAGGCTGCTTGACTGATGATTGACTAGCAAAACCATTTGAGCATATGTCAATCAGGTAGAAAACACAATCATTGGATCAGGACATCAACTTACTCTATCTCCATCTTCTGACATGGTGAGGGCAAGTACAGAGATGACATCCGCCAGGTATCTCTGTCAAGGACATGAAATACTCATCAGCCCCTCAAACAAGTCTTTGCCAAAAAGGCTCACACACATGGATTGGTAAACAAAGGACCTGACAGGCTCATTACTCCTGGTTGATTCAGACTGGAGATCTTATGACCAAAACAGACCAAAGAATTTCAAAGGTTCACCACCATTTACCTTCAACTCTGTGTTGACCATCTTCTCATAATAACTCTTCAGTGCACCATAATGTGGTCTAAGGAACTTCAATGGCTTGGGAACAGACGTCATTGAGCTTGTAGCTGTCCTGATTTCTTCCCTGCAAGAAACTCCCACAAAGAAATGAGTGCCCTAATGCAGAAGGTAGAAAGACCTCAACATGCTCAACAGAGTTCGGGAGGACATCATCAGAAGAAAATGCCCCAAAACAAAGACAGACACCTGGTCATTTTCTCTTTCAGCAGGACCTCTCAAATCGGTATGTGTAACTAGCTGCTGCATTGCATCAATTCAAAGATCTAAACAATATGGGCCCAAGAGAAGTGCTGTTGAGTAACATTACCGCATAGCTTCAAGTGCCACTTTTTGGATTGCAGGATCTACATCCTGCACTCTCTCCACATAGAGCTCAAGTTGTTGCTTCAAAGCTTGGTCCTCCTCTGACTGTAAACAGGTTACAAATAACTTGGGTCACAACATGAATGAGCTTTAGCCATCATCATAGCTTCTGGCAACAGCATGAACAATTGCACCAATCAATTACAATGAACACTCAACGACAAAACAGACAACAAAAAGGATCAGACCAGCATCATCATCACACAACCTTCGTGAAAGGGGGACAGTTTCTGCATGAAAATGAGACCTGTCTGGTCTCCTGTGCACAACTATCAGGTACATATTTAGACTCACAACAAACCTTCGAAAACCCTAGTAACCCTCAGCAACCCTAAAACTCCTCCCAAGCTCAAAATGTTCATTACTTACTCTCAGAGAGAACCCAACTCTAGTCCTGCCACACGTCTCTATAATATTTGTGAGCTACAGAAGAAGGGAAGAAACTAGGCTTCCAGATCTTCCGGAAACATCACAAGTCTCGATTAGGGTTTGGGGCGAGTCAGCAGCTGCAAAAAAAACTTCTTGTATAGCAAAAGCCGGAAGAGAAGAAGAATGCCGCAGTCTTCGTAGAGCATAAAAGAGCCAACAGAGTTGCATAGCAATCAAGCAAGCAAGCAAAGGAACACATCGTACCAGATCCTCATCCTTCTTTTCATCTTTCTTCTTCTTGGCGTCCTTGACGACGGACTTGGAGGAAGGCGGAGGAGGCCGTGCATCGTGGTCCATCTCATGGCTTTCCTTGGGATGCTCCGGCGCCATCGCTCTGCTTTTGAGCCACGCGAATTAGCAACGACCAAGAAGAGGAGCAACGAAACCAGACTCTTCCCTACAGAGCCAGAAAACACACTCTCCACTGCAACAGCAACAAATTGAGCTTCACTGACGTAAACCCTAACATGGGGAACTCATAGAGAACATCATGGGAACATAATCAACTAGATTCACCTCAGCATGGGGAACTCACAGAGAAAACTAGGGGAACAGAATCAACTAGTTTGATCTCAACATGGGGAACTCACAGAGAAAACTAGGGGAACAGAATCAAATAGTTTGATCTCAACATGGGGAACTCACAGAGAAAACTAGGGGAACAGAATCAAATAGTTTGATCTCAACATGGGGAACTCATAGAGAACATCATGGGAACAGAATCAACTAGATTCACCTCAGCATGGGGAACTCACAGAGAACACTAGGGGAACAGAGTCAACTACTTTGACCTCAACAAAGGGAACTCATAGAGAACAACATTAGGGGAACAGAGTCAACTAGATTCACCTCAACATGGGGAACTCATAGAGAACATCATGGGAACATAATCAAATATATTCACCTCAGCATAGGGAACTCACAGAGAACACTAGGGGAACAGAATCAACTACTTTGACCTCAACAAAGGGAACTCATAGAGAACAACATTAGGGGAACAGAATCAACTAGATTCACCTCGACATGGGGAACTCATAGAGAACAACGTTAGGGGAACAGAAACAACTAGATTCACCTCAGCATGGGGAACTCATAGAGAACATAAGGGGAACAGAATTGGGAACATGATTCTCCAAACCGGTGTTTTGCGGGTATATTATGTTTGATATATATCCTAGGGTAAGGGTATAAATAAATTTTCAATTTATTTACCCACTGGGTAAGGGTATATATATTATGGATTTTTTTCCCCCAATTAACGGTATGGTTGGAATAAAAAATAATTTATAATTTTGAGTAGATGGGTAGGGTCTAGGTACACTATCATATTATTCTGGTTAGGATTTTTTTTTAAATAAATAAATAAATTTTCTTCTTCAATAAAAATGTTTTGGGGTTGTGTTGAAACTTAAGATTAGTTATAATAAAATTTTAATAATAATATATTGAAGGATTTTGGTTTCTTTTAGAGGATTTTTTTTTTAAGATTAATATATTTTTGCATGGTGAAATATCTATTGGTTATATGCTTACTACATACCTGGTCTAACCTCCGGCGGGGGTTAGGTCTAGAATCAAAGAATCACCCAACTCTGGTTCATCCATACCTAGAGTTTGTGGTTAACTCTGTATTCCATAAACCCTAATAACTAACACTCTTGCAATGGGTGTATATTGTTCCTTCTATTTAATTAGTTTCATGGGTGCCCCCCTTATTTTATTTTATTTTTATTAGACTTTTTTGTAAAGGAACCACATTGATTGGCCCATCCCCTTATTTTATTTTATTTTTATTAGACTTTTTTGTAGAGGAACCACATTGATTGGCCCATCACCAATTTACTTGGAACATTGGCTAGACTTCACTAGAAGCACCCCTTTTACAACTTATATACATGAAAGTTGAACTATATCCAAAGAATATGGAATACAATTGAGATGTTATTGGGAACGTTTGGGAACATGTTTAGAACTTGATAGGAACTCATTCGGATTAAAGGGAGAAAAATCCCCCAATCCTCCCCCTCCCCCAAAAAAAAAAAAAAAAAAAAAACCTTTTTAAATGAATAATAAAATTTTTTTTTTGTTTCAAAAATTTTTTATTTTCAAAAATTTTTTTATTTATTTTAAACCTAAGTTTTTATTATTTCTTAAAAACATTGTTTTCTTTTT
>Ga0116229_10006184_pt1 | contig 19346 bp, 18 predicted proteins | sample S1TSphgellanicum_3_FD_87313 | JGI IMG/M metagenome (GOLD analysis project Ga0116229, IMG submission 87313) | Host-associated microbial communities from peat moss isolated from Minnesota, USA - S1T2_Fc - Sphagnum magellanicum MG | ecosystem: Host-associated > Plants > Peat moss > Unclassified... | reverse complement strand
TGGCCATCTACCTCCAAGGTCCCCCGCTGGTCCAAGACCCAGCCGTGACGACACCGCTCCGCAGATCGTCCAATAGCGGGATCAAGAAAGCCTGCAGCGTCTGACTGCAGGTCTGGTCGAAGTGATCCGGTATCTTGATGGCAGACCGCTTCGCGAACGCGCGCATTTGGGTGGGTCGGGTCGGGTTGGCCCAATATTCAGCAGTGAGCGCGATCGGTGAGTCCTGCGGTATGGGGGTTCGACGACGTTCGAAGGTCCGACGAATAGCCTCGGCGAGGGTGGCACGGTCGAATTGGAATTGGCTTGCGAGGTATTGGACATCGAAGAAATCCTTGATGCGACTGTTCCGATCGCCGAGAACCACCATAGCCTCGAACTTTTCAGCAATGACAGCCTCCTTGGGATAGGCAAGGACCGCCGGAGCAGGAAGATCAAGTAATGTCGGATACCGACAGAGTTGCGGGGACGGCCAAACGGCATCGCCAACGCCCATGTCTACTTGTAGTGTTATGCGCGCAGTTCCCGAGCGGGCGGCGAGCTTGGCGCGCGCGCCCGCGTACTCATCCTCGGCACGGATGGCTTCAATCTTGATTGCTTGGCCATCAAAGGCCACGCCGTCGTCGGGAACCCGTGTGGCGATGATGGCCTCCAGATCCTCGCGGATAGCCTCGAATGCACCATCACCTCGCCTCAGCAGATCAAGGTCGCGCGTCGCTCGATAGGGTTGATCCGACCACATCCTGAGCAGCATGGCGCCCTTCAGCACGAACCTGTCGCGACGATCTGAGAGACCCAGCCGATACAAAAATCGCTCGAGGCAGTAGCTCGTCAGCAGCGTCTGATAATCTGCGCCCTCGCTGCGAGCCTGATTGAGCAGGCGCGCAGATACGGAAGCTGCGAGGTTTGCCGTGTCGGTCACGTGATCGAATCCAGGTAGGGCTGCATGACACGGGAAACCCGACATACTCGAGCGCACCGGGCGAGTTCGCTGGAACCGCCCCGAAATTGACGGGAAAAGTCGCGTAGAGCCTCCACCGCGACGTCGACACCGATCTTATTACGGTACTTGAAGCAGTCGGCAACGGTCTTGGCAGCGGACGTGACGCGGATCTTTACCCCTTCCACTTTGTGAGTTTCGACACCCGTGGTGAGCGAAGTGGCCGAGAAACGTGCCACACGCAGCCGCGGATGATCCAGATTAGGACGGCGTGCCTTTTCGGCGATCGCTATCCATACTTCGGAGGGGGCCTGGGTGGTCAGTTCGTGAAATCGAAGCGCGGTCAACAGGCAGAAGACCGCTTCGGGGACACGCAAGGCCACTTGAACCAGGGTATGTGCCTGCGAAGGCTCATGCCGGGCCGAGACATACAGCCCTCGTGCCTCGCGAACGACGAGTTCTTTGTCGACCAGGTGGGCAAGCATCGTGCGCGAGACGCCTCGCGCTTCCAGATCGCGGGAGCGGACAATTCCCTGCTTCTCGATCAGCCGAAGGGCCTTCTTCGTTGGAGAAATAGCCATAGTGTAAAGATTATACGATTCGTCGGGACTTACGTTCAATCCCCGACGTCATGTAACGGCGCTAACGACCAACCTAAATCATGGGTATGCTGTCTCCGGATCCCCGATTCTCCGCACCCGAAGGGCCCCAACCGCGCATGAGAGCCAGACTAGAAGCCTATTTCAAATTCGCCGAACACCAGACGACCTGGCGCACCGAGGCCCTCGCCGGCCTCACCACCTTCATCACGATGGCTTACATCATCTTCGTGAACCCGGCCATCCTGTCGCAGACCGGCATGCCGCTGGCTGCCGTCACCACCGCCACGTGTTTATGTGCCGCCTTCGGCTCCATCCTCATGGGCGCGCTCGCCAACTACCCGCTCGCTCTCGCGCCCGGCATGGGTCTCAATGCGTATTTCACCTATACCGTCGTCAAGGGCATGGGGGTGCCGTGGGAAAGCGCCCTGGGCGCGGTCTTTCTGTCCGGCGTGATCTTTCTGCTCCTGACCTTCGGCGGCATCCGCCAGAAGCTCGTCGCGGCCATCCCGCACCAGCTCCATGCCGCCGTGGCCGGGGGAATCGGGCTTTTCATCGCGTTCATCGGCCTCGTCAACTCCGGCATCATCGTCAAGAGCCCGGCCACCACCGTCACGCTCGGCGACTTGCATGCGCCGGGCGTGCTGCTCACCCTGTTCGGCGTCTTGGTCATCGCCGTGCTGCAGGCTTACAAGGTCAAGGCCTCGATGCTCATCGGCGTGCTCGGTACACTCGCTGTCGGGATTCTGTTTCACCAGGTGCAATACCAGCCGAGCACTTTCAATCCGCTGGCCGTCTCCAGCACCGCCTTGCATCTCGACATCCGCGGCGCGCTCAAGTTGAACGCGCTCGAGATTATCTTCGTTTTCCTGTTCGTCGATCTCTTCGACAACATCGGCACGCTCGTGGCCGTCACCGAACGCGCGGGCCTCATCGGCGCGGACCACACCATTCCCCGCCTGCGGAGGATCTTCTTCGCCGATGCCACCGCCACCGTCGTCGGCTCGCTCACAGGCACCTCCACCGTCACGAGCTATATCGAAAGCTGCGCGGGCGTCGCGGCCGGCGGCCGGACCGGAGTGACGTCGATCGTCACCGGTCTCTTGTTCTTCGCCGCGCTGTTCGTCGCCCCCATCGTCGGTGCCATTCCCGACTTTGCGACGTCGCCCGCGCTGATCTTGGTCGGCGCGCTCATGGTGGGCGGCGCCGCCCGCATCGATTGGGAAGAGCCGCGCATCGCCATCCCGAGTTTCCTCACCCTCGTCACCATCCCGCTGACGTATTCCATCGCCACGGGATTGAGCTTCGGCATCATCAGCTTCGCGGTGCTCGAGCTCGCCACCGGCCGCGGCCGCCGCCAACAATGGATGCTGTACCTGGTCGCATTGCTGTTTCTCGGCCGCTTCATGTACCTGCACGCCGATTAGACGGTGGCGGCCTGATGTACCGGTTCAAAGGAGACCGGGACGGTAGGACCCCACGCGCCGGACGACGTTTTGACGCTTTGACGCTTTGACGTCAAAACGTCGCGCTCGGCTGGGACACACCGTGCCGGGAGCGGATCGCTGCGACATAATCCCAACATCCCATTCGGGTGTGATTCGCCTCACGCCGCGGACCCGCCCCAGGCATCTATAAATGCGTCGCATGTAAATGCGTCGCGCTCCGAATGCGGTGCGTTGCCTGAACCCGCACGGAATCACGACGAATGAATTGCAGCTTTTCTCCGCGCCCGGCGGCCTGGCTCTGCGCCGCGTTGGGTGTTCTTGCGACCGCGATCGGCCCGACGGCCGATGCTCAAACGTCGAGCGCGGTAACGGTTGATGCCCGCAACTCGCTGGCGGTCATTCCCGCGGCCGGCATTGGCGTCAATACCGCGGCGTGGGATCCGAACCTCATGGACCGGGATATTCCCGCACTGCTCACGGCAGCCCGTGTCGGCGCGCTGCGCTATCCGGGCGGGTCTACCGCGGATGATTACGACTGGCAGACGAACTCCATCGTGTCGGTCCAAGACGGGTATGCCGATCCGGCCGACGACTTCGACGCGTTCATTGGCTTGTCCAGAGCCGTCGGCGCCGCGCCGATCATCACCGTCAACTATGGCTCCAACCCGGCGCGCAACGGCGGTGGAACGCCGGCGGTCGCAGCCTCGTGGGTCAGATACGCGAACATCACCAAGGGCTATGGGGTGGAGTATTGGGAGGTGGGCAACGAGATCTACGGCAACGGCGAGTATGGTGCCCCGTGGGAAACCGACTTGCACGCCGCGCACGACCCGGGTACCTACGGCGCGAATGTGGCGCTGTTTGCGGCAGCCATGAAGGCGGTGGATCCCACCATCAAGGTGGGCGTCGTGCTCGCGGCGCCGGGTTATTGGCCTGACGGTCAATCACCCGATTGGAATTCCAACGTCCTAGCCCGGTGCGGGAGGTCCATCGACTTCGTGATCGTGCACTGGTACCCGCAGCGCCCCGGGAGCGAATCGGATGCGAAGCTGCTGGCGGCACCGCAGAGCGGCATCGATGGATCACCGGGCATCCCCGTCGTGGTGTCGCGATTGAAGTCGCTCATCAGCCGCTATGCGGGCAGCAATGCGCCCGGCGTGCAAATTTTCGTCACCGAGATGAACTCGGTGTCCTCCGATCCCGGCAAGCAGACCACCAGTGTCGTCAATGCGCTGTTCGTCGCCGACGGTATCGCCACTTGGCTCGAGAATGGTGTGGCGAACGTCGACGTCTGGGATCTGCACGACAACAGCAACGTCGGCAACGAATCAGCCGGTCTGTTCGGAAGTGCGACCTTCGGCGATTACGGCATCCTGTCCAATGCCTCATCGGAGGAGCCGGCCCTCGACACGCCGTTTGCGACTTACTATGGCTTGAAAAGCCTTACCGCGCTCGGCAAGTCCGGCGATCAATTCGTGACCACCTCCGCGTCGAACAGTTTGCTCGCGACCCATGCGGTGCTACGGACCGACGGCGATCTGACGTTGCTCATCATCAACAAGGATCGAAACAACACGACCGACGCGCACGTCACCGTGTCGGGGTTTGTTCCCGCAGCCACCGGCACCGTTCAAACCTATGGCAGGACGCAGAGCTCGATCGAAACTGCCAGCATCGCAGGGTTGGGCTCGCGCTTTAGCCTCTCCGTACCGCCTTACTCTCTCACGACTGTCGTGCTGCATGCACGCCGCGAGCATGGCGGCCACCCACGCTTCAACCGCGCAGGCCTCGACGGCCGCGCAGATTCTGACCGCGCGGCTTCAACAGCCCAGTGAATCGCGCAGCGCGCCCAACGTGAGCTCGGTATGCTTGATGATTGCGGTCAAGTCGTCGGGGCCTAGCCCCAAGCTTGCGAAGGAGTTGACCCCGGCGCAAGGAGTCAGATCGCCTTTGTGTTCGAGCAACGAGTCGGCCAGCACCACACTGGCGATCAGCACGTCCGTGATGTCGGCCGCGCGCCGGATCTCGCGGCCATGTTGTCGCTGGTGGGCCACCGCGTCGCACACCACCGCTTCGAAGCCCCACTTTTGCAATATGGTGCGGCCGATGGCCGGGTGGCAGTTCGCCGCTTCATTCGCGATGAAGTAGTTCAATTCGCTCTTGTTGAGGATGGTGGACGCCCGGACGAGAATGTAGAAGTAGCCGATTCCATGCAGCAATCCCGTTAGAAACACTTTGTCGGGGGGAACGCGCAATCTCTCCGCCAGCAACTGACAGATCGAGCCCACCGCGATGCTCTTCTCCCACAACTCGTTCAACCGATCTTGGACCGGACGCAGCGTCGGCTCCGTCTTCATCTGCTGAACCGCGAATGCCATGGTCACGGATTGCACCAAGTGATGGCCGAGCCGGGTCACCGCCTGACGCAAATTCGTGATCGGGCGGCCAGTCGTATTGAATACCGCCGAGTTGGCTGTCTGCAGCAGGCGCGCGGCCAAGCGGGGTTCGCTGCCGGCGATGCGCACGATGTCGTCGGCCGAACCTTTCGGATCACCGAGCACTTTGCGGATGCGCGGCACGATGTCCGGAAAACACGGCAGATTCAGCGGTCCCTTCGAGAGGTCGTCGGTGATGCTGCACAGGAACAGCGCGGCCGCGGCACGAGCCGGGTCCTCCTCAAAGTCGACGACTTTCGGCGCCTCCTTGCGTGATGCCCAAGGCATTCTCACCACAACTCGACCTCATTACGAGCCAAGGGACACGAGGTCCCATTCAAACCGCATCGGCTTCGCGGGCAAAACCTTGAGGTCCTGCCTGCCGCATGTCAGGTAGACTTGTGCTCCCGGCGAGGACAGCACATTGCACCGTTTCATTCACTTATTCTTTGACAATCAAGTACTTGTGACCTCATCGCACGACCGCGCGCGGCGCCGCGAGCACCCGCGGAAACACGGGTAAATCGACATGGAAACGTCGCCAGAGTCGGGACGGCTATACGTCGTGGCAGCGCCTTCCGGCGCCGGCAAGACGAGCTTGGTCAAGGCGCTCATGGTGCGCGAGCCGAGCATACGATTCTCGGTGTCGTACACCACGCGCCGCCCACGTGCCGACGAAGTCGAGGGTCGCGACTATCACTTCGTCACGCCGGCGCGGTTCCAAGAAATGATCGCCGGCAACGAGTTCCTGGAGTACGCGCAGGTTTACGACAATTACTACGGCACCGGCCTCGCCGCCGTGCAAACCGCATTGGCGCAAGGGCAGCTGTTGCTGTTGGAAATCGACTGGCAGGGCGCGCGCCAGGTTCGTTCGCGCCTGCCGGCGGCCCGTAGCATATTCATTCTTCCACCTACCCGCCGCGCGCTCGAGGAGCGGCTGAAGGCTCGAAGCACCGACTCGGCGCTCGTGATCGAGCGCCGGTTACGCGACGCGGCGCATGACCTGACTCACTGGTCCGAATTCGACTACGTCGTCATAAACGACAAATTCGAGCAGGCGGTGGCCGATTTGCAGGAAATCGTCCACGAACGCGGGGCGGCTCTGGCCGCGACTCGGCCGGAGCTGGCGCATTTTGCCGAGGGACTGCTGCACCCATAACTGGCCCCGTCGGGTGGGGGTCTGCTATCATTCCGACCCCTTTATCGGAACCCTCATCCCCATGGCGCGAATCACGGTCGAAGACTGCTTACAAAACGAACCCAACCTGTTCAACCTGGTGTTGCTGGCAGCCAAACGCGCGCGGCGTTTGGCGAACGGGGCCGAGGCGACGGTTGAGTGGGAGAACGACAAGCCGACCGTGGTGGCACTGCGAGAGATTGCGGCGGGGAACATCACCCTCGAAATGCTGGAAGAGCCCGAAGAGCCCGTCCAACAACCGGTGAGTGAACTGGAATTACCCGCCGATTTTCGCGCCCCGCAGCTCGGGTTAGGGGACTGATCCCGACCCCATTCGAGTACCGATGGACTATGCCTCTTCCATACTCGGTTTCCTACCTGGTGGAAGACGCTCCACCGGGATTAGTCAGCTTTTAGACAAGCTCGAAGCATATCTGTCTCCCGCTCAGGTCGAGCGGGTTCGAGAAGCGTATGAGTTCGGGGCCGAGAGGCACCAGGGCCAGAAGCGCGTTTCGGGCGAACCCTATATCACGCATCCCGTTGCGGTCGCCGACATCCTCGCCGACCTGCGGCTCGATGCGGATACCCTGGTGGCGGCGATTCTGCATGACGTGATCGAGGACACGCCCACGGCGAAAGCCGAACTTGCCTCGATCTTCGGTCAAGTGGTTGCCGAACTCGTCGACGGCGTCAGCAAGCTCGATCAGATCCAATTCAAGAATCGTCAGGAGGCTCAGGCAGAAAGCTTCCGCAAGATGCTGCTCGCCATGGTGCGCGACATTCGCGTCATCATGGTGAAACTCGCCGATCGCATGCACAACATGCGAACGCTCGGCGCCATGCCACCGCTCAAGCGTCGCCGCACGGCGCGCGAGACGCTGGAAATCTATGCGCCGATCGCCGAGCGCCTGGGTCTGTACGCCGTCAAGCTGGAACTCGAAGACCTGGGCTTTCGTGCGCTCTATCCCTATCGCTACAAGGTGCTCGAACGCGAGTTGAAACGCGCCCGTGGCAATCAGAAGGAATTCGTCGGAAAGATCGCCGAGACTTTCAAGGGTGCGTTGAAGAAAGCCGGGATCGTCGGCGAGGTGGACGGCCGGGAAAAACATCTCTACAGCATCTACAAGAAGATGCAGAACAAGCACATCTCGCTCAACGAGATGGTCGACGTCTACGGCTTTAGAATCATCGTCGACAGCGCCGACACCTGTTACCGCGCGCTCGGGCTGGTGCACAGCGTCTACAAACCCATGCCCGGACGCTTCAAGGATTACATCGCGATTCCACGCGTCAACGGTTACCAGTCGCTGCACACAACCCTGTTCGGCCCCAATGGCGTGCCGATCGAAGCTCAAATCCGCTCGGAGCAGATGCACCGGGTCGCCGAGTCCGGCATCGCCGCGCACTGGAAGTACAAGTCTGGTGGCGACTCCTTCGGGGGGGTCGAACACGACCGCGCGCGCGAATGGCTGGCCGGCCTCGTGCAAATTCAAGAGGGCGGCAGCTCGGAAGAGTTTCTCGAGAGCGTCAAGGTCGATCTTTTCCCCGACAAGGTCTATGTGTTCACACCGAAGGGAAAAATTCTGCGCCTCCCGAGCGGCGCGACGCCTGTGGACTTTGCCTATGCCATCCACACCGACGTCGGCAATCGCTGTGTGGCCGCCAAGGTCGACAGGCGGCTCGTACCGTTGCGCACGGCGCTGCGCAATGGCCAAACCGTCGAAGTCATCACGGCGAAGGGTGCCACGCCGAATCCCTCGTGGTCGGGATTCTTGGTCACCGCGAAGGCGCGCGCGGCGATCCGGCAGTACCTGAAGAACATGAAGCGCGGCGAGGCGCTCGAACTCGGCCGGCGCTTGCTGGGGTCGGCCCTCGAAGAATTCTCGCTGAGCCTCAAGAAGATCGCGCCGGCCGATCTGGATGCGGTCGTCAAAGAACTGAACATGAAGGACGCCGACGAACTCTTCGAAAAGATCGGTCTCGGGGAGCGGTTGGCCCCGTTGGTCGCCCGCCGGCTCCAGCCGGCAACCGACGACCCGGATCACAATCATGCGATCGGCGGTCCGCTGATGATCGCCGGCACCGAAGGGCTGTTGGTGACTTACGCGCATTGCTGCTTCCCCATCCCCGACGACCCGATCATGGCCTACCTGAGCGCGGGCCGCGGCGTGATGATCCACCGGCAAAATTGCGGTAACCTCGCCGAATACAGGAAACAGCCGGAAAAATGGCTCTCCGTCGCGTGGGAAGCGACGCACGGCCGCTTGTTCCTGTCGGAGATCCAACTGGAGATCAACAACCGGGTCGGCGTGCTGGCGGCGGTGGCGTCGAGCATCGCCGAGACGGGGACCAACATCGATCAAGTCCAGCTCGAAGAGCGCGACGCGAGCAATTCCTGGCTGCGTATCCAGTTGCAGGTGCGGGACCGCAAGCATCTGGCGCGCGTCATCCGGACCACCCGGCGAATGCCGGACGTGCAGCGAGTTTTTCGTACACTGGCTTGACGCTTATGCGTTGGGTCGACACATCAAAGTAGGACCATGAGCAAACAAATCATCTCCACCGCGGATGCGCCCGCGGCCATCGGCACGTATTCTCAGGCCGTGCGCGTCGGCAACACCATCTGGGTCTCAGGCCAGATTCCGCTCGATCCGAAAACCAAGGAACTGATCGTGGGCGACATCGAAGCCCAGACGCGACGGGTGTTCGACAATCTTAAGGCCATCGTCGTGGCCGCGGGTGCGACCTTCGATGACGTCGTCAAGGCAACCGTGTTTTTGACCGATTTGTCCCACTTCGCGCTCGTCAACAAGGTGATGGCCGAGTACTTCAGCGAGCCATACCCGGCGCGCGCCGCCGTCGGCGTGGCTGCGCTGCCGCGCGGCGCCCAGGTTGAAGTGGAGTGTATCGTCGCCCTGTGACCCCCTTGCGGCCGGTCACGGAACTTCGCGGGGTCGGCGGCATCCTCGCCCAGCGATTGCGCGCACTCGGCGTGGAAACCACGCAAGATCTGCTGTTCCTGCTGCCGTTGCGATACGAGGACCGCACGCGCGTGGTACCGCTCGGCGAACTCCTGCCCGGCCAGCGCGCAGCCGTGGAGGGCGAGGTTCTGCTCACCGAGGTCAACCTGCGCGGACGGCGTCAGCTGCTCTGCAGGATCGGTGACGGCTCGGGATTCCTGACGCTTCGATTCTTCTATTTTACGGCGCAACAGCAGACCGGACTCGCACGCGGTGCCCGCATCCGCTGTTACGGCGAGGCACGCCGCGGGCCCAAAGGCTTGGAAATCGTCCATCCCGAGTATCGACGCGTCGACGCCGGGTCGGCCAAGACAGCGGATGACCACCTCACGCCGATTTATCCCGCCACCGAGGGCGTCACGCAGGGGCGCCTGCGGATGTTGGTGGGCATGGCATTGGACGAAACCGCCGCGGATGACCCGCAGGATTGGCTGCCGGCGGCGGTGCTGGCCGATGCACACTTGCCATCGCTGCGCGAGGCCTTGGGCTACGTGCATCGTCCGCCGGCCGATGCACCGGTGGCACAACTGCTCGAGTGGCGCCACCCGGCACAGCGCCGGCTCGCGTTCGAAGAACTGCTCGCCCATCAGTTGTCCCTGAAACTGTTGCGGCAGCGCATTCAGAGCGATGCGGGCTGGCCGCTCGCCACCGACGGTTCCCTCAAGGCGCGACTGCTCGCAGCACTGCCGTACCAATTGACGGCCGCGCAGCAGCGAGTGCTGCGCGATATCGAAGCGGATCTCAAGGTCCCGAAGCCGATGCTGCGACTGGTGCAGGGTGACGTCGGCTGCGGCAAGACCCTGGTGGCCGCTCTGGCGGCCACCCAAGCCGTGCAACAGGGTGCCCAAGTTGCGCTGATGGCACCCACCGAATTACTCGCCGACCAGCATGCACAGAACTTTCGGCGCTGGTTCGAGCCGCTGGGTTTTCCCGTGGCGCTGCTGACGGGCCGGCAGACCGGCAAGGCGCGCGCAGCCGTGCTCGAGGGCATTCGCGCAGGCCACGCACCGCTCGTGATCGGCACCCACGCGCTGTTCCAGGACAGCGTGCAATTCCAGTCGCTGGCATTGGTCATCGTCGATGAGCAACATCGCTTCGGCGTACACCAGCGCCTGAGCTTGCGCGAGAAAGGGGGTCGCGAGCGGCATCAGCCGCATCAGCTCATCATGACGGCGACCCCCATACCGCGCACGCTGGCGATGACGGCGTATGCCGACCTCGACGTATCCATCATCGATGAGCTTCCGCCCGGCCGAACGCCGGTCAAGACCGTGGTGCTCGCGGACTCACGGCGCGACGAGGTGGTGCTGCGCATTCGCAACGCGTGCCTCGAAGGGCGCCAGGCCTACTGGGTGTGCCCGCTGATCGACGAGTCCGCCGACATGCCCTTTCAAGCCGCCGAGGAAACGGCGGCGGCCCTCGCCGCCGCGTTGCCCGAGCTGGTCGTGGGGCTCGTGCACGGCCGACAGCCCGCGGCCGCCAAGGAGCTCACCATGCGTCGTTTCAAAGAGGGCGCGATCCAACTGCTGGTGGCGACGACCGTCATCGAAGTGGGCGTCGACGTTGCGAACGCCACGCTGATGGTCATCGAGAATTCCGAGCGCATGGGTCTGGCGCAATTGCACCAGCTGCGCGGCCGCGTCGGGCGCGGCCAATTCTCGAGTTCGTGCCTGTTGCTGTATCGGCCGCCGTTGTCATCGATGGCGCGCGAAAGGCTGGCCGTCATGCGTGACACCAACGATGGTTTCGTGGTGGCGCGTCGCGACCTCGAGTTGCGCGGTCCGGGAGAAGTCATGGGTACGCGCCAGACCGGCCTCGCGCAGATGCGGGTCGCCGATCTGTTGCGCGATGCCGACCTGCTGCCGAAAGTCCAGATGGCAGCGGAGACCTTGCTGCGTGATTGGCCGTCGCATGTGACGCCGCTGATCCGCCGCTGGGTCGGACATGCAGAGCAATACGGCCGGGTCGGGTAGACTCCCGCGCATGAAACAGAAACATGCAAAACCGACTCAATCGGTTCAATGGCTCCCGGCCGAGCGCCTCGGCCAACTCGACGTCGATGCACGCCTGCGCCCCTGGCTGATCGGTAAGGGTTTGCTGTCGGAGCGCGTGAAGGCCGCCTGCGGCGAACGTTATGCATTGCGGCTCGTGGATCAATGGTCGGGCATCTTGTCGAGTTCGCACAAGCTGGGCCTGAAGTCCAACGACCATGCCGGCTTGTTCAGAGACGTCGAAATGGTTCGCGGTGACCAGGTGTGGGTCTTCGCCCAGACGGTCACGCCCGACTCGACGCTGAGCCTGCATCCATGGCTGGCTGAAATGGGCGATGCGCCGCTCGATGGCGTGTTGACCGAGCTGTCCGGGATGGAACGTAGCGCGTATGAATATGCGTGGGTACCGGTCGATGACCCATTGGCCGCTCGCGCCGTGCGCGAGGCCGACATCAAGCCGGCCGGCTTGTGGGCGCGCCGTTCGCGGGTTTCGTTGCGAGGTGCGCCATTGCTGATGCAGGAAGTGTTCCTTCCCGCCATGGGCTTCGCGTAGCGCCATGGGTTCCTGGTAAAGGGGGTCGACGAGTGGCGTTACCCCGCTCGGGCGTCGAACTGGGCGAGCGCATCGCTGAGCGCTGGCGCTGGTTCGCCTATCGCGTCCGCTTTCACCCCTGGACCACCAACGAGATGCCGCGGGTGCTCGCCACGCTGCATGACTATGCGCGGCTCACGCGCCTCGACAAGCCCATCGGCATTTGGCTGTTGCTGTGGCCCACACTGTGGGCCCTGTGGATTGCGGGCCGTGGCAACCCGGACGGGCGACTCTTCATCATCTTCGTTGCGGGCACCGTGCTCATGCGCTCCGCGGGTTGCGCCATCAACGATTATGCCGACCGGAGCTTCGATCCCAAGGTCGAACGCACGAAGGATCGCCCGTTGGCCGCGGGCCGGATATCACCGGTCGAGGCGCTACTGCTGTTCGCGGCGCTGTCGCTCGCGGCGCTGACATTGGTGCTACAGCTGAACCGCATGACGTTGCTGCTCGCGGTCGCCGGCGCGGCACTCGCCTTGAGTTACCCGTTCGTCAAACGCTTCCTGTCCGTTCCCCAGCTATACCTCGGCGTCACGTTCGGCTGGGGAATACCGATGGCTTTTTCGGCGCAACTCGGCCGCTTGCCGCGGGTCGCATGGCTGTTATTGGTCGCCAATACGCTGTGGGTTACCGTGTACGACACCATGTATGCGATGGTGGATCGCAATGACGACGTCAAGATCGGCGTGCGCTCGACCGCGATCCTGTTCGGCGATTCGGACCGCCACATTCTGGCCGTGCTCCAGGCGCTGACTTTGCTGTCTCTTTATCTCGTCGGCGGGATGCTGCGCATGAGCCCGTGGTATTACGCCGGATTGATTGCCGGCGCGCTGTTCTTCGTGCACCACCTGTGGCTGATCCGTGCGCGCGAGCGCGAGGCGTGCTTCCAGGCATTCCTGAGCAATCACTATTTCGGCCTGTGCGTGTTCTTAGGGATCGCCCTCAATTACCAATTTGGCTAATAGTCTCCGGGCAGCCGCAGGTCATCGTCGTCCAAGGGTTCGACCCGGTACTGCCCGAGACTTTCCTTGAGCTGCCGGACGTCCCGGAAACAGATCAGATCCATCTCCACCTTGCGCAGCACGGATTTGAGTTCGCGAATCTCCTTGTCGAGGTGGCGCTGCACGGCATCGGTCGTGACTTTGCGGGGCGTGGATGCGCCGAGGAGCGCCGCGAACGGCTCGATGACGTCCGCTAATTCGCCGCGTATCTGCCGCGCCTGCTCCTCGAGGACATGGACGTAGTGACGCAGTCGCTCATCGGCGAGGCCCGCGAGCGCCGCCGCGTCGATTTGCTCGATGCCGAGCTGTAACTCGAGCAAGCCGAGCAGGTCACCCGCCTTGTACGCTTGATTGACCTGTTGCATGAGCGCAGTCTTGCGGATTTGTTCCTCTGGATCCGTCTCCCGATCCGGATGCAGCTCACTCACCAACTTTCGATAGGCCTCGCGTACCGCGCGAGTCCCGCCTGCCGCCACCTGGTCCCGCAGCGCCGCGCGCTGCGCCGACTTGGGACTCGTGCGCTTCGAGGGTTGCTCCGCTTCGGCCGCCGCGGCATGCGACGCACGGACTTGGTCCACGACCCAGTTCTCGAATTCGTCGCACGACTCGCCGCCCGTGTAGGCAGCCACGTCGATTTTCAGCGCATCGGCGGCGGCCGCGCGTAGGGCATCCATGCGCTCCCGCTGCAACTCTGCATAGCTGGCCGCAGAGTATTTGTCGTGCAAGCGCACGACCACGGGCTCGGCGGCGACCGCGAGCAGCGTGGCCAGCAATTGATTCAGGATGTAGCGCGCCTTGTCGCGTTCGCGCTTGCCGAGTTCCCGGCCGTCCAGGGCCGCGTCGAGTACCTGCGCCATGGCGATGCGCTGTTCGCGCAGGCGCGTCGCCATCGGTTGATACCGATCGCTGCGCTGCTGCTGATAGAACCGCTGATAGGCCTGCCAACGCCGCAACTCCTCGCGCTGACCCTTGAGCTTCTCCACGAGCTGATTGAAGCGTTTTTGGGCCTTGCTGAGCGCGGCGCCCGCACCGATGGCACCGATGACGGGAACCGCGCTCGAGCCAGGATGGGCCGGCTCCTCATCGATCTTCCGGGGTGTCTCGGGCATTCGGCAGTATATGTCGAAACCGACCGCGCCTCGCGCCGGCCCGCGCTTGGTCAACCTGATTTTGCCGATTCGGTTGACTAAGCACACGGGTCCCCCAATACTTTGCCGACGGCGTCCGAATGCCGCCGACGATTGCGGCTCGAGGGTTTTCGATGGAAGTACGTACAGATTGGACGCGGGCGGAAGTCGATGCGCTGTTCGCGCTGCCGTTCATGGATTTGATTTTTCGCGCTCAAGCGGTGCACCGGCAGCACCACGTGCCCAACACCGTGCAGATCAGCACGCTCCTGAGCATCAAGACCGGAGCCTGCCCCGAGGACTGTGCGTACTGCCCCCAAAGCATTCGTTATGACACGGGCCTGCCGGCCGAAGAGCTGCTGGAACTCGAGGCGGTGACGGCGCGCGCGCATGCGGCCAAACAGGCCGGCGCCACGCGCTTTTGCATGGGCGCGGCCTATCGCTCGCCCAAGCCCAAGGACCTGCGCAAGGTGACGGCCATGATCCGCGAAGTGAAGGCGTTGGGGCTGGAGACCTGCGCGACGCTCGGCATGGTGACCCCGTCTCAAGCACGGGAGTTGAAGGCGGCGGGGTTGGACTATTACAACCACAACCTCGACACGTCGCCGGAATACTACGAGAAGATCATCAGCACCCGGACGTATCAGGATCGGCTCGACACGCTCGAGGCGGTGCGCGATGCCGGCATGAACGTGTGCTGCGGCGGTATCGTCGGCATGGGCGAGCAGCCCGCGGATCGCGCGGCGCTGCTGCATACACTCGCGACCTTGCCGAGCCACCCCGAGAGCGTACCCATCAATCAGCTCGTGCGCGTTGCCGGCACGCCGCTCGCGGACACCGCGGCGCTCGATCCGTTCGATTTCGTGCGCACCATCGCGGTCGCTCGCATTCTGATGCCGCGCTCTCATGTGCGGCTGTCCGCGGGCCGTAGCGACATGCACGACGAACTGCAGGCACTGTGCTTTCTTGCCGGGGCAAACTCGATTTTTTACGGTGAGAAACTGTTGACGACGGGAAATCCAGAAACGGCCCACGACCGGCGCCTGTTCGAGCGGCTGCAGATCGTCGCCGAACCGCCCCGGCCCGCAACGGCTCAGTCCGCCGACGAGCTGCCCGCCGTCGCAGCGCCCGCCGACGCACAGCGCGAGTGTCTGACGGCCGCCGTTTGAACGACCTCGCGGCGCACTCGCTCGACCATGCCTGGGTCCGACGCTCGTTCGACCGCGCGAGCGTCAGTTACGATGCGGCGGCCGTGCTGCAGGCCGAAGTGCGCCAGCTCCTGTTGGAGCGGTTGAGCCTAACCGCGCTGTCGCCGCGCGTCGTGCTCGACGTGGGGGCGGGTACCGGCCACGCGAGCCGGGCGCTGCAACGGCGCTATCCGCAGGCGCACGTGATCGCCGTGGACTTCTCGCTCGGCATGCTGCGCAGTGCCGGCCGGCAGCAATCGTGGCTCAAACCGTTCGCGCGCCTGTGCGCGGCGGCCGAACATCTGCCGTTACCGGACGCCAGCGTCGACTTGGTGGTCAGCAATTTCATGCTCCAGTGGAGCGATTTGGATGAGGCGTTGTCGGAGTTCCGGCGGGTGCTCGCACCCCGTGGGCTGCTCTGCTTCACGACCTTGGGACCCGACACGCTGCGCGAATTGCGCAGCGCCTGGGACCAGGTGGATACGTACAGCCGCGTGACGCAATTCTTTGATATGCATGACATCGGCGATGCGTTGGTGCGCGGCGGTTTCGCCGCGCCCGTGCTCGACGTCGATCACTACACGCTGTCCTATTCCGACGTGCGTCGGCTGGCGGCGGACCTCAAGGCCACCGGGGCCCGCAATGCCACCACCGGCAGACCCAAGGGGTTGACCACGCCGCGCAAATTCGCCGCCATGAGCACGGCGTATGAGGGCTTCCGGGACGGTGGCGGTCGGTTGCCGGCGACTTACGAGGTGGTGTTCGGTCAAGCTTGGGCACCGCTCACCGAGCAGCGTTCCGCGGCGGACGGCACGCACGTCTCGCTGGCGGAAATCAAACGGCAGCTCAAACTGAGACGCGATCCTTGACCCTGCGCGAGCCGGCCGCGCGGCACTTTTTCATCACGGGTACGGACACGGGTGTGGGCAAGACCCGCATCGCCGCCGGCCTCTGCGCGGCGTTCGCCGGTGCCGGCAAGCGCGTCGCCGGCATGAAACCGGTCGCGTCCGGCTGCGCGCCGACGGCCGACGGGCTGCGCAGCGAGGACGCGCTGGCGCTGATGCGGGCGATGACCGTGCAGGCCGACTACGCCGACGTCAATCCGTACGCGTTCGAGCCGGCCATCGCACCGCACATCGCGGCCGCCGAAGCGGGCCGTGCCATCGACTTCGCGTTGCTCGACCGCTGTCACGAGCGGCTCGCTCGCGGCAGCGATGTCCTCATCGTCGAGGGCGCGGGCGGGTGGCTTGCCCCGCTCGATGCCCGGCGCTCGTTCGCCGATCTGGCGGTGCATTGGCGGTTGGAAGTCGTTCTCGTCGTCGGGTTGCGGTTGGGCTGCCTGAATCATGCATTGCTCACCGTCGAATCCATCCTCCGTCGGGGCTTGCGACTCGCCGGGTGGGTCGGCAACGGCATCGACCCGGCGTTCGAGCGGCCGGCGGAAAATGTGCGCACGCTGCATGCTGCGATTCCGGCGCCGTGCTTGGGGGGATTTCCCTACGCGCCGGACGCGGACGTGAGCGACACGGCAAACAAATTGCGGCTCCCGTAAGTTCCTCGAGAGCATTTGAGTTATCCTGGCGTGCCATGGAAAAGCGCATCGAGCTCGCGCCCAACTGTTCGTTGACACCGACGGGCGCCAAGCTTTTCTTCGGTGGTACCTGCCTGTTTTCACTCGCTTTTTGTATGATTTTCGTGGTGATGGGCTTCTGGCCGGTGCTGCCGTTCTGGGCCCTGGAGATGCTCGCCCTGGGGCTGGCCTTGCAAGCGAGCATGCGCCGGCGGCGCTACACGCAGACCGTCACCATCACCGACTCCCAGATCAGCCTGGTGACGCGGTCGCGGCGCGGCGAGGCAAAACAAGAGTTTGCGCGGCATTGGGCGAAGGTTAGACTTCGCAGTCCGCGCGCGCGCTCGTATCCGAGCCGATTGATGATCGAGAGCCGTGGGCGGGCATTCGAGGTGGGCAGTTTCCTGACCGAGGAAGAAAGATGCCTGCTCGCGAAGCGCTTGCGGAATTTGGTGGGCGGCATGAACGAGTCGCCGCCGCTCGAGACTGACTGACGGTTGAAATTAGGGGTTACGTCGAGATGAGATTGATCGGCACCGTGTTTGCCAATACGTCGAATGGTTACAACCTGCCCATCGGCGTCACTGACCTGAGCAAGGCCATGTACGGCCTGCACATGGAAGTCTTTTGGATCTGCGTCGGCATCGCCGTCGTGGTCTTCGGCGTGATGATCTATTCACTGCTGACGTTCCGCCAATCGAAAGGTGCCGTCCCCGACACGACGATGGTGCACAGCACGAAGGTCGAAATCATCTGGACCATCATCCCGGTCCTGATCCTGGTGGTCATGGCGGTCCCCGCCGCCGACCTGATCTTGAAGCAAGAGGACACCCGTAATTCCGAACTGTCCATCCGCGTCACCGGTTACCAGTGGAAGTGGCAATACCAGTACATGGATGCGGGCGAGGGCGTGGACTTCTTCTCGACGCTCAAACAGGACTCGAATTTCGCGCGGCAGCTCGACTCGGGCATCGACCCGAAGAGCGTGCCGAATTATCTGTTGGACGTGGACAAGCCGCTGGTGATCCCGAGCGGTACGAAGGTGCGGTTGCTGCTCACGTCCATGGACGTCATTCACGCCTGGTGGGTTCCCGACTTCGGCGCGAAGCGCTCGGCCATTCCGGGCTATGTCAACGAGCTGTGGTTCAAGGTCGATCCCGGCAAGGAAGGAATCTATCGAGGCCAATGCGCCGCATTGTGCGGCCGCGATCACGGCTTCATGCCCGTGGTCGTCGACGTGCGCACGCCCGACGATTTCAAGAAGTGGGTCGCCGAACAGAAAACGGCCGCGCAGCAGGCCGTGGCGCCCACGGTGCCGGCACCGGCGGACGCGTCGCCGCCGGCGACCGCCCAGGCCCTCAACTGACGATGAGATTCACGACGCTATTCGATTCACGCAGCTATTACTCACGCAGCTATCACTAGAGAGTACGCACGATGGCACACGATCACGCAGCCGACACCACCCACCACGATGACCATCACGGCGAGCCGGCGCACGGCATCAAACGCTGGCTGTTCGCGACCAACCACAAGGACATCGGCACCATGTACCTGGTGTTCAGCCTGACGATGTTCTTCGTCGGCGGCGCGATGGCCATGATCATCCGCGCGGAACTGTTCAAACCCGGACTGCAACTCGTCGATCCGGCCTTCTTCAATCAGATGACCACCATGCATGCGCTGGTCATGATCTTCGGCGCCGTCATGCCGTCGTTCGTGGGACTCGCCAATTGGATGATCCCGCTGCAGATCGGCGCGCCGGACATGGCCTTGCCGCGCATGAATAATTTCAGCTTCTGGATACTGCCGTTCGCGTTCACCATCCTGTTGTCCACGTTGTTCATTCCGGGCGGCGCGCCGGCCGGTGGCTGGACCATGTATCCGCCGCTGTTCCTGCAGGGTGGCAACTACGTGGCGATGGCGATCTTCGCGGTGCACTTGATGGGTGCGTCATCCATCATGGGCGCCATCAACGTGATCGTCACCATCATGAACATGCGCGCGCCGGGCATGAATCTGTTGAAAATGCCGTTGTTCTGCTGGTCTTGGCTCATCACGGCCTACTTGCTCATCGCCGTCATGCCGGTGCTCGCCGGCGCGGTCACGATGCTGCTGACCGATCACTACTTCGGCACCAGCTTCTTCAACGCCGCCGGGGGCGGCGACCCGGTCATGTTCGAACACGTGTTCTGGTTCTTCGGTCATCCGGAGGTCTACATCATGATCTTGCCGGCGTTCGGCATCATCTCGGAGATTCTG
>Ga0116229_10006183_pt1 | contig 19346 bp, 19 predicted proteins | sample S1TSphgellanicum_3_FD_87313 | JGI IMG/M metagenome (GOLD analysis project Ga0116229, IMG submission 87313) | Host-associated microbial communities from peat moss isolated from Minnesota, USA - S1T2_Fc - Sphagnum magellanicum MG | ecosystem: Host-associated > Plants > Peat moss > Unclassified... | reverse complement strand
TTGGTTGACCAAAGACTATGGCAAAGCCGGATGCGAAGCTATGAAAATCCGACTGGGATACTGGGGCGGTTATGAGTTTCCGCTTCCGGGCGGACCTGGCCGGAAGCGGAAGGGCGGCTTTGGACCGGCGGCGAACCAAAGAAGATGACCGCCCATTCGGGTTGTAGATGCGATGCATTAATACCAAGGATAGGTAGGCGAAGCGCAACCCCCCGCGTCTGCGAAAGGGCAATCGATCCATCTGCTACGCTTCCTTACCCATCCTTGTTCAGCGAATTAATCTCGACTTTGTCCTTCCATGTGAGTCCGCTTGCTTCGCGAACCCACGTGCCAAGAAGGCGACGCTCTGATCCCACACCGAGCGGGATTTGTCGAATGATTACGGCTTCCCAACTCGCGAGATGCGGTGCAAGCATAGAAAGCCGCCCATACTCCTTGGCTGCCTCATCGTCGAGAAAATTTTTCCACTCGCTCTGTTTTAAACGACCTTGCGCATAATTTAGGTCATAACGATGTCCCTCCCTCGCCCCTTCAATCTCAAGGTTAGAGGAAAAATTTCGCGGGTCATTCTGCGATGACAGGCAGGTAAGACACATGCCGTCATAAATAACGTTGCTTGGACAGCCCGGGTTGGTACATGAAACACGGTCTACCTCTACGGTCCTGTCGCACAAAATACAGTGCAGTGCTCGCTCGCCTTGGGTCTTAGATTTAAGCTGGGCAAGTTCCGGCAACTCCTCCCGCGCATCATGGTTGGCGTGATTATAGCAATTGGGACATATATAGCAGTGACGTTTAGTGTCGAAGCCAAAAAACGTTTTGTTCTCCTTTGGAGTTAGGTGGCGTATTGCAATATCAATCTGATGCAAGACAACATTATAGGAATAATCATCAAATCCATACGCAGCATATTTGCCCGTTGATTCCAGGTCGAGAAGGCGTTTCGGCCAGTAAACTTCACCAAACAGTGTTTGCGCAGCCGTCAACATCGTTCGCACCAAAGTTGCCGCATCAAGAGCCATTGTCGATACTGAATGCATAATTTTGTTACGGTCTCGTCTTACCTTTTCCCAAAACTCACGAAATTTTTCGTCTAGCGGTACTGTAGCAAACGTGTTGTGAACTTTGACTAAATCAGCGGCGTCTAGCGTCCTGAACTCGCTAAAAGGCACAGCACCCGTGTCTACCCCCCTTGGCCAGTCCTTCGGATCCCGCGATATAAGGAGAAACGGAGAGATGGAGGCGATCCGACCCTTCAACGCCATTTCCATCGCTTGCTGAATAAGGCCGAAGGCGTTCGCCAACTCAGGCTGCGACTTTGCCCAATACTCGTCCGAAGGTGCACGCTCATTCGTTACGTCGAGAGACTGATCATCGGCATTAATTTGGCCAAAAGTTAGGTCCGGGTCGTCGGCAAGGCCGCTGATATCCTTTGTATATTCAACCTCTTCGTAATCCTGGATAACTTTCATAGCAATCTGCCATGCCAGGTTTAGCTGGTTTAGTCCGGCTGCCTTAAAGTCCGACGCAGTTGGTATCTCAGTTATCATTGCTGTTTCTTTGTTTTTTTGAGGCGGTGATCACGGTTCCGCCTAAAGAAAGTAAGATGATATTTTAAAAATTCTATTTTATCCCCATGAGTTTTTTAAAACTTACCACTGGATGAGGAGGTGCGCCCTTGGTGGGTTTAGTTACACTTGCGATTGACCATTTTTGATTCGGAAGGCGCCTTTTATTTGCCAGATCAGGATTCCTTGATGCCGCGTTGCCAATGAGATATTCCTCTACTTCATCTATAGCAAGCAAAGGAGTAGGGCCCTTTGTCTTGGCGGGCGTGAGAAATGTGAGGTACGGTACTCCCCCCTGTTCGATCAACGCTTCAGTGTAAATATTTATTTTATGAGCGCTAAAGCACTCTAAGGAAAACGTTGTCGAAGAGGCTTTCCCTACGTACCACGGCTTCTCGCCACCCGTCTTGCTTAGGGAAAAAATGTAACAACCGTGTTCCGCATTAAGTCCACCGGATGCATTCCAAAAATCGGACAGCTTCGATCTGTCTATTAATTTAGACGGTTTTGTTGGAATTTGAAAACGTCCACGGACATAAAAAGTGGGCAAGACACATATCTCCAAACAATGAGATACGTTAAGGCTCTGTCTCGCGTCAGGGCAATATCTGTCCCAAGCTATGCCCGCTTTTAAGCGCAACAAAAATTGCACATAACGGCGGCTTTGAGGCGCATTGCTGCCGTTCGGCGCGAAGCAAGGGTGGTGGAACCGCCCGTGGCCCAGTTTAGCAAAAGTTTTTGCGCGCTTTTTTCAAAAAGCGCCGCTTTCACTTGGCTTTCCTTGGCTTCACCGGCGCTGCTTCGTCCAATATTCGGTGCAATGTTGCCACCGTCTCCGGTTCCAGATCGCGGAGCGCCCGCGCAATCCGGTTTCCAAGGGCTGTCTGCGCTGGCGTAAGTCCCGCGGTGTTGAGCTTCAGCCGCGGGCGGGAGAGTTTGGCGAGGGCGCGGAGTTCATCCGCGTCGTCCCAAATGAGGCCGAAATAATCGCAAATCTGGTGGATCAGCCCCGCGGAAGGTGCGGCGCGCCGGCCATGTTCCAGGGCGGAGAGATAGGCGGGGGAGACTTCCAGGGCTGCCGCCATGTCCCGCTGCAAAATGCCGCGGGCGGCGCGCAAGGACCGCAGTTTTTCGCCGAAGGGGGTCATCTGATACGCCGCAGCAGCACGCGGACCGAGCCGGTATTCGCGGCGTGCGGATGCGCCATGGCAAGAATAAGACGGCGCAGGCTGGGGAGGTTCAGCCAGAGCGGCAATTCGCGGGCTAGAATTTCGCCCTTGCCGGTGATGATTTCCACGCAGCGCACCTGCTCCGTATAGGCCCGTTCGATGAAATGCGTGACGGCATGATGCGCGCGGGCGGCGGTAAAACCGTGCAGGTCCAGCCGGCGGGCGGCGCGGATTTTGCCGGTTGCGAAGTTGCGCCAGGTGGAGGAGTCAATGCCGCCGGGGTTGGAGAAAGCAAGGCGTGGATGGCCGCAATCGCTGCCATGACGGGGTTGTGGGACCGGCAAGGGACTCTGGGCGATGGCTGGAGGTGGCGGGTCTGGCTCCAGGGGCAGGCGGGATTTGCCGGGGAGGAGGGTAAGGTTTTGGGAAAAAGCCGCCCATAATTGTTGGTCGGCTTTCGATAAAGCTTTAGCCTTCGCCATCAACGATCATGATATGCAGCCGGCGCGGGCCGTGCGCGCCAAGTTCCAGGGTTTGCTCGATATCCGCCGAGCGCGATGGCCCCGTAACGAGCATCACATTGCGGGGCATGCCGCCGCGTTCGCGCAGCCAGTCAAACGCATCCTCATAGCTGGCGGCAATCCGGTCCGCCATCAGCACAACTAGGGCGTTGTCCGGGAGCAAATTATTGGAGGTGGGGCGGGTGGGGCCGGAGGGGAGCATGAGCGTGCCGGTTTCTGCGATGCCGGCAAAGGCGTGTTGCAGGCTGACGAGGTCGCCGGGGCCGGAAACGCCGAAGCGGATATCCAGCATCGGCTTGGTTCCGAAGGGCAGGCTTTGCAGCGTGGGATGCGGGGAGACCACGATGGCCGGCGGTAGATTTTGCAGGGCCAGATAGCGCGTCACCGCGTCCGGTACGTCGTTCAGGCTGGCGAGCCGGTCCACTGTACCGAATTCGCGCTCGACATATTCAGTGAATAGGGTGATCCGGCCTTCGAGGTCGCGCTGCCCGCGTGCTGGGATGATGTGGCGCGGGTGCGTGGCCGTGCGACCGGCGAGCATGGCTTGCTGATCCAGCGGCAAGGGGCCGCGTTTTAGGCCGCGGCGAATCGCGCCGAGAATCGCCTCTTTGGTCATTTGCCGTTTTGCCGTGCCGCGTATTGGGCGAAGAACGTGTCGCCTTCCGGTGCTGGGAAATTTCTGCCTCCGGTCCACCCGCCCGCCAAAGGCAATTTTGTGAAAAATCCCGTTTTGCGGCCAAACCAGCCCAAACCCAGCGCCGCCGCGCGGGTGCCCAGACGGTACAGGGCCGGGCGCTTCGCAAAAAACGCCCAGAAGCCGAGGCCGTAGCGCATGGCGGCTGGGGTTAGATGCCGTTCGAACTCGCGTTCGCGCCAATGGCGCATCAAATTCGGGAGAGGAATTTTGACGGGGCACACGCTTTCGCATTTACCGCAGAACGTGCTGGCATTGGGCAATTGGCCGGCATTTTCCACCCCCACCAGCATCGGCGTGAGGACAGCGCCCATCGGCCCCGGATAGGTAGAGCCATAGGCATGGCCGCCGACAGCGCCGTAGACCGGGCAATGATTCATGCAGGCGGCGCAGCGTATGCAGCGCAGCATGTCTTGAAACTCCGTGCCCACCATGCCGGAGCGGCCATTATCCAGAAGCACGACGTGATATTCTTCTGGCCCATCCGGGTCGCCCATGCGCCGGCCGCCTGTGGAAAACGTGGTGTAGACGGACATGTCCTGCCCCGTGGCGGAACGCGCCAGCACCCGGAGGAGAGATAACGTATCCTCAATCGTCGGCACCACTTTCTCGATGCCGGTGACCACCACATGCACGCGCGGCAGGGTTTGGGTGAGGTCGCCATTGCCCTCATTGGTGACGATCACCGAGGAGCCGGTTTCCGCGATGAGGAAGTTGGCGCCGGTGATACCCACATCGGCGGTAAGAAATTTTTCGCGCAATTTCGCCCGTGCCTCGGTCAGAATATCCCGGCGTTCGTGAAAAATACGGTCCGCCGGCAGATCGGTATGGGATTTTCTAAACGTGTCTTCCCAGTCTTCCCGGTTCAGGTGGAAGGCGGGGCCGATGATGTGGCTGGGCGGTTCGTGGCGAAGCTGCAAAATATATTCGCCGAGGTCGGTCTCAACCGGTGTCACCCCATTGGCTTCCAGAAAATCGTTGAGGGCGATTTCCTCGGTGACCATGGATTTGCCCTTGGTCACGGTGCGCGCGCCGGCATTCCGGCAGATTTTTAGCACCGCTTCGCGGGCATCATCGGCGGTGGAACACCAGTGCACGTGCCCGCCAGAGCGTTCGACCGCGGCGGCATAAGTCTCCAGATAATAGTCCAGATGGGCGATGGCGTGGTTTTTTATGCCCTTCGCCACTTCGCGCAGCGCCTCGAATTCCGGCAATTTATCCACCGCCGCCTGGCGCTTTTTGGCGAATTGCGGCTTGGCGCGCGCCAGAGCCTTTTGCAGCCCGGCATCGGCCATCGCGCCGGTGGCATTTTCCCTGAACGCGCTACTCGTCTCCAGCATCGAACAAACTTTCAGTGACTTATCGCCAATTGATCGCGGTCAACTCACTTCATCGGTCCATACCGTAAATTTCTCAAGCGTGTTTGGGCCAAAAGTATTGGTGATGGCAACGTCGGTCGCGTCCCGGCCTCGCGCGATTAAAATGCGGCCACGGCGGGGCTTGTTGTTGCGGGGGTCGAACATATGCCATTGGCCGCCGAGATAGGCCTCGAACCAGCCGGCGAAATCCATGGCGGAGAACGGGCCGACCTCCCCAATATCGCTCAAATACCCCGTGCAATAGCGGGCGGGGATGTTCAGGCAACGGCAGAAGGTGACGGCCAGATGCGCGTAATCCCGGCAGACGCCCTGGCGCTCGTTAAAAGCCTGCCAGGCGGTTTTCGTCGGCCGCGCATGGGCGTAATCGAACACGATATGGTTGTGGACAAAGTCGCACACCGCCTGCACCCGCGCCCAGCCCAGGGGCGTGTGGCCGAAAAGCTGCCAGGCCGTGGCGGTCAGCTCATCGGTTTCGCAGTACCGGCTGCCGAGCAGAAAAACCAAAACCTCCTCCGGCAAATTTTGAACCTCGTGCTGCATGGCGTCATGCACAACAGGGTCGGGCAGCCCGGCATCGCTCACGGTTCCAGCACCGGCGATGCGCACCCGCCCGGCGGGGGCGACCAGCCTGGTGCACCAATTGCCAAAGCCGTCGCGGTACGCCGAAATCGGCGCGGGAGGAGAAATTGTCATATTATCCGGCACCAAAATGTCGGACGCCCTGGTGTAATGGACGTTCAGCATCAAAAGCATCGGCGTGGGCTGCGGGAACTGATAAATTAACTCGTAGCCGATACCAATGTTCAATTTTTTCGTCCTAACCGGCCGAAATGGCCGCAACGCTACCCTATAGCATCCCACGCCCAACGAAGTTTACAAAACGTTAACCTGGCCCCACGCCAATCCAGCCATGCGCCTCAGTCTCATCCGGGCGGCGTTTTGAAAAAGGCGGCGGCGGCCTGTTTATGGGATTCCTTGGCGGAAATTACCGCCTTTACACGTGCAATTTCAGCCTCAAGCGCCACAATATAGGCTTGCAACTCGTCGATCCCCAGCATGTCGAGCACGGGAGGGAGCAATAACGATTTTGCCGGTTTGGGTAGGTCTTCATCGGGATTTATCATGAAACGATCTTGACCGATGGCGTTCCCAAGTTCCATACCCCGGCCCGACGCGCCATCGCACAAAATGACCGCCCCAGGCCACGGCGCTTGCGGCGCAAAAAGGTATTTGAAACATGTCCCTGCCCCTGATGCCCAAAGCTACCGCCGTCTGGCTGATCGACAAGACCGCCCTGACATTTGGCCAGATCGCCGAATTCTGCGGCATGCACCCGCTGGAAATCCAGGCCATCGCCGATGGCGAGGTGGCGCAGGGCATTAATGGCTATGACCCGGTGGCGAATAAACAGGTGACCGCCGAGGATATCGCGCGCTGCGAAGCCAATCCTGAGCTGCATTTGAGACTCCTCCCGCCGGCGGACCCGCTGCCGAAAAGCAAGTCCAAGGGCGGGCGCTATACGCCCGTGGCCAAGCGCAATGACCGGCCGGATGCGATTGCGTTTTTGCTCCGCAATTATCCGCATCTGACCGACGCGCAAGTGATAAAGCTGCTGGGCACGACCAAGGATACGATCCAGAAAATCCGGGACCGTTCGCACTGGAATGCCAGCAATATCAAGCCGAGGGATCCGGTGATCCTCGGCCTGTGCAAGCAATCCGACCTGAACGATGCCGTCGCCACCGCCAATGACCGGCTGACGCGCGAGGGGCTAACCCCGCCCCCGCCGCCGGCCCCGATGGCGAGTGAAGCCGCTTAGGCAGTTGTCAGTTTTCAATCGTCAGTTTTCAGAGAGATTCTGACGACTGGCGACTGATTACTGACGACTGAGTCTCTCCATTTCCTCCTTCAATCGCAGCTTTTCCAGCTTCATCCGCGAAATCTCGCTGTCATCCGGGCGCGGGCGGCAATCCTCTTGATGGATGCGCGTGTCCAGGCTGGCATGGCGTTCTTTCAGAACTTCGATGTGCGATTGCAGGCTCATGGTACCTCCTTTGAAATGTTGGACGGTATATTGCCGTGGCTGTCCCCGGGGCGGCCCCGGGAAAGGCAGGCTAGCGCCATTTTCCACGATTTGTCATCTGAATAATGGGCCAGAACACGGCCGGCAAAATTACGGTTTCGGAAACCAAGATTTCCCTCTATTGGTCCCGCCATGTTGACCGATAAAGACAATCTGCTCCGCCGGCTCCATGCCCTGCGCAGTGAACACCGTGACCTTGATACCGTTATCGCCCGCATTACCGAGCATGGTCCGGTGGACCAATTGCAGGTGCAGCGGCTGAAGAAGCGTAAGCTGGCGCTGAAGGATGAGATCGCCTGGCTGGAGAGCCGGCTGATCCCGGACCGTACGGCGTGACACCTCTTGTCGGCATCATTATGGGCAGCCGGTCGGATTGGCCGGTGCTGCAACACGCCGCGGAGATGCTGGAAAAGCTTGGGGTTGCGTTTGAGGCGAAGGTGGTTTCAGCCCATCGCACGCCAAAGCGGCTCTATGACTATGCCACCAGTGCCGAATCGCGGGGGCTGAAAGTGATTATCGCGGGCGCGGGCGGAGCGGCGCATCTGCCGGGCATGGCGGCTGCCATGACAATTTTGCCGGTGCTCGGCGTGCCGGTGGCCGCAACCGCCTTGCAGGGGCAGGATTCGCTGCTTTCAATCGTGCAAATGCCGGGCGGCATCCCTGTCGGGACGCTGGCCATCGGCAAGCCCGGGGCCATTAATGCCGGGTTGCTTGCCGCGGGCATTTTAGCACTTTCCGACCCGGAACTCGCGGCGCGGTTGCGGGCTTTTCGCGCCGAACAGACGGATGCGGTCCCGGAGTCGCCAGAATGACGGCGCTGCCCCCCGGCGCCACAATCGGCATTATTGGCGGCGGGCAGCTTGGGCGCATGTCCGCGATGGCCGCCGCGCGGCTTGGCTACCTCACCCATATTTTTTCGCCGGAGCCGGGCAGCCCAGCATCGCAAGTCGCGGCCAAAACCACGGTGGCACCCTACACGGACCATGACGCGCTGCGCCGGTTCGCGGATGCGGTGGACGTTATCACCTTCGAATTCGAGAACCTGCCCGCCGAAAGCCTCGATCTGCTTTCCAGCCTCAAGCCCGTCCGCCCCGGCGCCAAAATCCTGCGAATCAGCCAGGACCGGCTTTTGGAAAAGCAATTTTTGAACGATATAGGGATTGCTACCGCCCCTTGGGAACCAGTCCATGATGCGGCGGCGTTGGCGGGCACGGTGCCGCGGCTTGGGCTGCCTGTTATCTTGAAAACCACCCGGCTCGGCTATGACGGCAAGGGCCAAAAATTTTGCCGGACCGAGGCTGATTGCGCCGAGGCTTTCGCGACGCTGGAACCAAAACCGCTGGTTTTGGAGGGGTTTGTGGATTTTCACTCGGAAATTTCCGTCATCGCCGCGCGGGGCGAGGACGGAAAAATTTCGGCGTTTGATCCGGTCGAGAACCGCCACAAACATCATATTCTGGACCTTACCCTGGCCCCGGCGCCGCTGCCGCTTGAAACGCTCGCGGAAGCAACCGCCATGGCGCGAAAAATTGCGGAATCTTTGGAACTGGTGGGGCTGCTGGCGGTGGAGATGTTCGTCACTTCCACTGGCACGCTGTTGGTGAACGAAATCGCGCCGCGGCCGCATAATTCCGGCCATTGGACGCTGGATGCCTGCGCCGCGAGCCAGTTCGAAATGCATATCCGCGCCGTTGCCGGCCTGCCGCTCCCGCCCGCGACGCGGCATTCGGACGCGGTGATGAAAAACCTGATAGGTCCGGAAGACATGGCCACCTGGCCCGCGATTTTGGCAACGCCGGGGCTTATTCCGCACCATTATGGCAAGGCGGAAGCCAGGCCGGGGCGCAAAATGGCGCATTTCAACCGTTTGTTCCCGCGCGGGAGCCTACCGGGTGAATTTGGGATTGAAGCGGCGCTCAAGCTGAAGGCAATCGGTTAAAAGAGCGGGTCGCCCATCTTCGTCGTCTGGCGTATGATAGCGAGGGCATGAGATCTTCGTTGTGCATCATTGCTGTGATTTTTGGTAAAAGACGCCAATTCATGCGTGCATCTCAAAATACGAGACGTAAAATTGTCCGAACGGCCAGTTCTTCCGTCTAGGAACCGAACTGATATTGCTGGATTTTTTTGGGGCGATTGATTGGGCGTTCAGTCAGCGAAAGGGCTGAAAAACAGGCTGGGTAAGTTACAATTTAGTTATCTGGCGCCGAAAATCGCCGAGCCGACCCGCACATGGGTGGCGCCCATTGCGATGGCCACTTCAAAATCGCCGGACATGCCCATGGAGCGGACTGGCAGGCCATGAACATCCGCCATGGCGGCCAGGCGCTGGAAATAGGGGGCGGGGTCGGCCTCCGCCGGGGGAATGCACATCAGGCCACGCAGCCGCTCCCCGAACCGCGCGCGCATCGCCCGGATGAAGCCATCCGCCGCCGCGGTTGCCACGCCGGATTTTTGCGGCTCGTCGCCGATATTCACCTGCACCAGCAGTTCGGGGCAGCCGCCGAACCCCTGCGTCGCGCCAAAAATGGCGTCGGCCAGCTTGGGCCGGTCCAGCGTTTCGATCACATGGGCGAGTTGCACGGCATCCTTCACCTTGTTCGTCTGGATCGGCCCGATCAGGTGCAGCCGCGCTTTGGGGTGAACCGCCAAAAGGGCCGGGAATTTGCTGCCGGCCTCCTGGATGCGGTTTTCGCCAAAAACCAGCTGCCCTGCCTTGATCGCCGCGGCCACCGCCGTGCCGGGATGGGTTTTTGAGACCGCGACGAGCGTGACGCCGGCCGCCTCGCGTCCCGCCGCCTCGGCCGCTGCCTTGATTCGCGCCTTGACGCTGGCGAGCGCCGCCGCAATCGCCTTATCTTCCGCCATGGATCAACGGTTACTTAACCATGGCCGGGCGGTAAAGCAGCGGCGCGGCAACAAATTTCCGCCTCTCTGGTATTTTACCGATTTCGTGCGGGCGCCCGACCCGCTGCCCGTCATTGCGCGCCTGCCGCGTTTTTGCGCCGGCGTGGTTTTCCGGCATGATCATGCGCCGGATCGGGCCGCCTTGGCGGCCGAAGTGGCGGCGCTTTGCAAATCAAGGGGTATACCGCTCGTGATCGCCGGGGATACGCGGCTCGCCGCCAGCTTAGCCGCCGGCGTGCATCTACGCGCCGGGCGCTGGCCGGATTTTTTGCGCAGGCGCGGTCTTGTAACCGCCTCGGCACATAACGCAGCTGAAATCCGCCGCGCCCGCCGGGCTGGTGCTGCCGTTATTTTCATCTCGCCGGTTTTCGCCTCATTGAGCCACCCCGAGACTCGGAGTCTGGGGCCGGTAAGATGGGCGCGGCTCGCGCGACTTGCGGGGGGCACGGCCTATGCCTTGGGTGGCGTAACGGGGGCAAATATCCTGCGTATACCTATCGCGGCGGGGGCCGGGGCGATCAGCGCGCTCAGCCCTTGCGCTTAAATCTTCCACCCGCGTGGCAAACCGTGAAAGCCCATGCTTTAGGCTGATATTGCAGCAAAAGATTGTTTCATCGGCAGTTTTTTGTTGCGGCGCAGCAGCAAAAATCCTCCCAAAAGCGAAGATTTCATAATAATGTCATATACTTGTGGCTATCCCGCCACACCACTAGGGAATTACGGGATTATTGCTCTCTGGTCATTGCCTGAGACAGATTGTCACGCTTTTAAGGTGCCAGAACACATGCTCGCGGTTCTGGGATTCCGGGTAACAGGTCCGGCCGTCTCAACAGCACGACTTAATCGCCGGTAAATCGGCATCTAGGAGGTTTTCATGCGCAAGTTACTTTTGGCCTCGGCGGCAGCCATTGGCGCGACATATGCGATGACTGGCGGCGCGATGGCGCAGCCCGTCAAGCCCGTCGCTGCAGGCACGCTGCTCGTTCACCTGAACGGCTACATCCAGTTCGAAATCGCCGGCTATGGCTCGACCCTGAACACGGTTAAGGTTCCAACAACCAGCACTGGCGCCACCCCCGGCACCTATAAGCTGAACCCGATCACCACGGATGGCGATGTCCGCTTTTATCCGGGCTTTGACGGGCAGACCGTGAGCGGCCTGGAATATGGCGCGCAGAGCGAATTCCGGATCGTCACGTCTGATGCCAATGTCGGCGCGGACAAGGCTTCCGGAACCGGCAGCACGGCCGGCACGGCTGGTGTCTATCTGAAGCGCGGCTACGGCTATATCGGCACGGCCGATGCGGGCTTCCTGCGCGGCGGCCAGACCGATAGCGCGTTCAGCCTGTTGCAGACTGGTGCCATCGAGGCGTTCGGCGACGGCGCGCAGTTCAACACCGATGGCGGCGAAAGCAGCCTGTTGCCGACCGGTGCGACCCCCAGCACCTTTATTTATGCTGACACGTCCAACCTCTACGCGACCGATAAGGTTGTGTACCTGACCCCGGCGATTGCCGGTTTCAGCGCCGCCGCCGGCTATGAGCCAAATTCCAACGGCATTAAGGAAGGCTACGGCAACAATGTCGGCGCGTCCGATGCCAGCGCCGCGCTCTCCTCCTCGCCGGTTGCTGGCGATATCGGCAAGCGCCGCAAGAACACCATCGACGCGGCGTTGCAGTACGCCGTCAAGGCTAACGGCTTTGCCACCAAGGCATCCTTTGGCGTGCTCTATGGCGCGCCGATCGGGTATGACGGCGCAAAAGTGACCACCGCCGGCAGTGCGCTGGTGCATGGCTATGACAGTCTTGAAGTCTATGAGTTTGGCGCGCAGACGACGTTTGCTGGCCTGACCGTGGGCGCCAACATCAAGACCGGCCAGGTGGAAGACAGCTACTCCTTCAAGCCGAAAGGCGCACGTGACGCATTCGGCTATATCATCGGGGCGAGCTATGTGCTCGGGCCTTACGTGCTGGGCGCCAGCTTCTTCGACCAGCAATCCGCCGGCGCCTACGTTCCAGGCAACACCACGCATATCGGGAAGACCTTAAGCGAATACGGCATTGCGGCGGGCGGCAACTACGTGATCGGGCCAAATCTCAGCCTGTTCGCGCAGTATGAATATGGCCACAAGCACCAGATTGGCGGCAGCGCCACCGTATCCGACACAAGCGGCACTTACGCGGTTGCCCGCAACAACTTCCAGGTCCAGGCCATCGCCACCGGCCTGACGCTGAAGTGGTAATATCGTAACTCAACGGTACGGTTGAGAAAGGGCGGCAGGCAACTGCCGCCCTTTTCTTTGCCACATACCAAACGCCTTGCCGCCAGGCTTCCTTACTTTCCGAAACAATCAACCGGAACCGGCCTCTTCACGCCGTGCCACGCTAAGGCTAAACACGCCGCAGTTCTGGGTTGGAGACATAACTTGCGGATCACTAAAATTGTTAGCTTTGCCGGCATCGGCCTGAGCCTGCTGGCCCTGACGGCCTGCGGCGGCGGCGCGCAGCCAACCCAGGCGACAATCAACAATCCGGAGACACAAAATCTTCCGCCGCAACAGGCAAATGCGAATCTGTCCTCCATATTCGCATTCGGCAAGGGCACTGGCGGCACGCAGCCCAGTTCCGGCATTCAGGTCAACGCCTATCTGTGGCGCGCCAGCCTGGATACGCTTTCCTTCATGCCGCTGGTCTCGGCCGACCCGTTTGGCGGCGTGATCATCACCGATTGGTATACGCCGCCGGCGACACCGGGTGAGCGTTTTAAGGCCAATGCGTATATTCTGAGCCAGCAGCTTACCGCGAATGCCATCCAGGTTTCGGTGTTTCACCAGGTTCTGCAGGGCGGCCATTGGACGGATGCGCCGGTTGACCCCGGCACCGTGAGCGGCCTGGAAGACCGCATTCTCGCCCGCGCGGCGGACCTCAAAGCCGAGTCAGAAAACAGTCATTAGTCGTCAGTTATCAGAACTCTTATACCAGCCAGCATAGGCTTTAACTCACCAACGCCGTCATTGCGAGCCTGCGCAGCAGGCGTGGCAATCCATCTTTCACTTGAAACGGTGAGGAAAGATGGATTGCTTCGTCGCTTGCCTCCTCGCAATGACGCGCTGGACGGGTCAATGCACGCGCTACATGGTATAAAATAACGGATTACTGAATACTGACGACGACCACGTGATCTGAGTCTACCTCGCCCAAGCTTTGGTGCAGGGCGGTCACGGCGTCCAGCATCATGTCGCCGGCTTCTTCATCCTCTTCCTCGGCGAAATCCTCGTAAGCCTCGCGGAGCTCCTCGGCACTGAAATTTTCTGGGTTCAGCTTGTCCAGATACTTTTGCTTATCATCCGCCGTGAGGATGAACACCAGAGCCTCCACCGCCTCGGCGATGTCGGCAACGACCTCGTTCTCGCTGGTTTCGAGGTCAATGTCGTATTCTTCGGATAGCACGGGGAGCAGCACGCTAAAAACCTCGCCATCCCAGTCATAATCCGCGACGGACGTGCCGTTCGCCGCCAAAAAGCTTAAAAACGCCTGGGGGTCATCATCGCCGGCGGCTTCCACCAGTTCCGCCAGATCAGCGCGTGCAAGCCGAGTAAAATTTGCCGCTGCGGCCATGAAACGCTCCTGTTTCCGATTTTTTCCTCAATACCAATTCCGGCCAAGGGTGCGCAACCATCTTGGTACGCCGCAACCGGCTCGTCAGATGGAAAAATCGTCGTAAGTCACGCCCTCGAATAAACCGCTCAACCCGTCCACGACCAGTTGCGCGGAGTCCTCGGATGATGTCTCCGCCGTGCGGAGCCAGAATTCCGGGTGCTCCGGCGCCTCATAGGGGCTGGAAATGCCGGTGAAATTTTTAATCAACCCGGCATCGGCCTTTTGGTACAGGCCTTTCGGGTCGCGCGCCCGGCAGATTTCTATCGGCGTATCGACAAAAACTTCGAAAAACTGGCCGGAGGGCGCGAGTTCGCGCGCCAGGTCACGCTCGGCGCGGAAGGGCGAGATGAAGGAGACGAGGACGATAAGCCCGGCATCGGTGAAGAGTTTTGCCACCTCGGCGACGCGGCGGATGTTTTCAACGCGGTCCGTATCGGTAAAGCCGAGATCGCGGTTCAGCCCGTGGCGCACATTATCACCATCCAGCATGAAGGTGTGGGCGCCGCGCCGGTGCAGCTTGGCTTCCACCAGATTGGCGATGGTGGATTTGCCGGAGCCGGAGAGGCCGGTGAACCAGAGAATTGCGGGCTTGTGGCCGTTCAGCGCGATTCGCGCCGCCGTGTCCACGGCCAGCACCTGGCGGTGGACGTTGGTGGCGCGGCGCAGGCCGAAGCGGATCATTCCCGCGGCCAGCGTTGCGTTGCTCACCCGGTCTATGACGATGAAGGCGCCGGTGCGGCGGTTTGTGTCATACGGGTCGAAGGCGACCGGCGCGCTGAGGGAGACATTCACCGTGCCGATTTCATTCAACGCCAGGCCGTCCCCGGCAATGTGGTCGAAATTATTGACGTCAATCTTGTGCTTGAGCTTGCTGATGCTGCCAGACAGAATTTTTGTACCGACGCGGAACAGATAGCTGCGGCCAGGGAGCATCGGCGTGTCTGACATCCAGACGATATCGGCGGCGAATTGCTCACCGACTTCGGGTAAATCGGTGGGCGCGGCCAAAACGTCGCCGCGCGAGGCGTCGATTTCATCGGCGAGCACCAAGGTTACCGCATCACCCGGTATCGCCTCGGCGCGGTCGCCATCGGCGGTGACGATGCGGGCGACGGTACTTGCCGCACCGGAACCTGCGACGACGAGCCGGTCACCTGGCCGGACGATGCCGGAGGCAATCGTTCCAGAAAAGCCGCGAAAGTCGAGGTTCGGCCGGTTGACCCATTGCACCGCCATGCGGAACGGGGCGGACCAAGAGTCTTCGCCGGTTTCAACGTCTTCAAGATGTTCCAGCAATGCGGGGCCGTGATACCACGGCATGTTTTTGGACCGGCTCGCCACATTATCGCCAAAGCGGGCGGAAAGCGGAATGGCGGTGATGTTTTTGAACTTGAAATCCCCCGCGAAGGCGGCGAATTCGGCCTTGATGGTCTCGAACACCGAGCGGCTATACTCCATCAAGTCGATTTTGTTGACCGCCAGCACGACATGGCGGATGCCAAGCAGGGCGCAGATGAAAGCGTGGCGGCGGGTTTGCACCTGGATGCCGCGGCGCGCATCGACCAGCAAAATCGCGAGTTCCGCGCCGGATGCGCCGGTCACCATGTTGCGGGTGTATTGTTCATGGCCGGGCGTGTCCGCGATGATAAACTTTCGTGCGGGCGTGCCCATGAAACGATAGGCGACGTCGATGGTGATGCCTTGTTCGCGCTCGGCCTCCAGCCCATCCACCAGCAGGGCGAAATCCATGTCACCGCCGGTGGTGCCGAATTTTTTAGAGTCTTTTTCGAGCGAAACTAACTGATCGTCAGGGATTGAATGCGTGTCGTAAAGCAGGCGGCCGATGAGGGTGGATTTGCCGTCATCGACGCTGCCGCAGGTGAGGACGCGCAGCAGCGAGCGCTCCGGCACAAAAGGCGGTTTTAGGGCGGCGGACATTAAAAATATCCCTCGCGTTTCTTCTTTTCCATCGCGCCGGATTCGTCATGATCGATCAATCTTCCGCTGCGCTCGGAGGTTTTGGCGGCGAGCATTTCATCGACGATTTTTTCCAGCGTGTCGGCGTCGCTTTCAACCGCCGCTGTCAGCGGGTAGCAGCCAAGGGTACGGAAGCGTACCATTTTTTGCTGCACCTCATCCCCCGGGAGGAATCGGAACCGGTCGTCATCGACCATGATGTACTGGCTGCCGCGCTGCACAACAGGACGCCGTTTTGCGAAATACAGCGGCACAATTGGAATATTTTCCTGCTCGATATATTGCCAGATATCCGCCTCGGTCCAGTTGGAGAGCGGAAAGACGCGGATGGATTCGCCGGGGGAAATACGGGTGTTGAAAAGCCGCCAGAGTTCGGGGCGCTGCACTTTTGGGTCCCAGCCATGATTGGCGGTGCGGAATGAAAAAATGCGCTCCTTGGCGCGGGATTTTTCCTCATCGCGGCGGGCGCCGCCGAAAGCGGCGTCGAACCCGTGCAGGTTCAGGGCCTGCTTCAGCGCATCGGTTTTCATGATGTTGGTGTAGATGGACGCGCCCTGGTCGAACGGGTTGATGCCGGCGGCGCGGCCCTCTTCATTCGTATGGACAAGCAATTCCAGACCGAGGCGGCGCGCCGTTTCGTCCCGAAACGAAATCATTTCCCGGAACTTCCAGGTGGTATCCACATGCAGCAGCGGAAAAGGCGGCTTGCCGGGATAAAACGCCTTCATGGCCAGATGCAGCATGACGGCGGAATCCTTGCCGATGGAATACAGCATCACCGGCTTGGCGAAGGCGGCCGCGACCTCGCGCATGATCTCGATGCTCTCATCCTCCAACTGGCGAAGATGGGTGCGGTGGCGGGTAAACATGTCTGTCATGGCGTCCATGTCCCGCAAATGGTCCGCCCCGCGGGGCTTTGCAAATCCTGCATTTTTGTCCTGTTCTTCTGCTCCAAAACAGCAAACCATTCCTTTCCAGCACGCAGCCGTAGGATGGGTTAGCCCGCGCCCGCGAAGGCGGGTGCGGGCTAACCCGTCACTTTGACTTAAACCGCCGCTAATGCCGCGCCCAGATCGTCCAGCAGATCATCCACATCCTCCAAACCCACCGAAAGCCGCACGATGCCGTCCGAAATGCCCAGCTTCGCCCGCTCCTCCGGCCCGATGCGCATATGCGTGGTGGTGGCGGGGTGGGTGGCGAGGGATTTTGTGTCCCCCAGATTGTTGGAAATGCTGATCACCTGGAATGCATTCATCATCCGGAATGCCGCCTCCTTGCCCCCCTTCACCTCAAAAGCCACAATCGTGCCGCCGGCGCTCATCTGCGCCATGGCCAGGTTTTGCGCCGGATGGTCTGCGCGGAAAGGGTAAAGACTCCGCGAAATTCCTTTTTGGTCCGCCAGAAAATCAGCGACTTTGGCGGCGTTGGCGGATTGGGCGGCAACGCGCAGGCCCATGGTTTCCAGGCCTTTGAGAATTACCCAGGCGTTGAAGGGGGACATTGCTGGGCCGGTGTTGCGGAAGAAGGGCTGATAAACCTCGTCTATCCATTGTTTTGTGCCGAGCACCGCGCCGCCGAGAACGCGGCCCTGGCCGTCCATGTGCTTGGTTGCCGAGTAAACAACGACATCGGCGCCGAATTCCAGCGGGCGCTGCAGCAGCGGGGTGGCAAAAACATTATCCACCACCACCAGCGCGCCGGCGGCGTGGGCCATGTCGCACACCGCGCGGAGATCGACGATTTCCAGCATGGGGTTGGAAGGGGTTTCCAGCAGCACCAGGGCGGTTTTTATGGAAAGTGCCGCCGCCCAGGCAGCGAGATCCGTGCCGTCCACGAACACGGCTTCGATCCCGTATTGGGGGAGCAAGGTGCTGACGATCCAGTGGCAGGAGCCGAACAGCGCGCGGGCGGCCACCACCCGGTCGCCGGCTTTTAGATGGCTCAACATAGCCGAATGCACCGCGGCCATGCCGGTTGCGGTACAGCGGCAGGCTTCCGCGCCCTCAATCTCGGCAAGCCGGCCTTCGAGCATGGAGACGGTGGGGTTGGCGAAGCGGGAATATTGGAAATGCGGGACCTGGTTGGCGAAGACGGCTTCCGCCAATTCCGCATTTTCGTACACGAAGCCAGAGGTTAGAAACAAAGCCTCGGCATTTTCGTCCAGGTTTGTGCGGATACGTCCGGCATGGATTAATTTTGTCGCCAGACGGCGGGGCAGAATTTCGGTCATCGCTAGGGCCACCTCAAACAAACAGCGTCCGGCCGCCCAACGCGGATGGCGCGGTTGCGCCATAGCCTCTTTAGCGCGTTTATTTAACCTCGCCGCAATCCGGCCGGACAAATCACGAGGGAGATTTGGCCTAACCCGCCCGGCTTGCACGGTCAATGCCGGCGGATTAAACAGGCGCCCAAGGCGGGTATGATGTAATGGTAGCCTGTTAGCTTCCCAAGCTTGATGCGCGGGTTCGATTCCCGCTACCCGCTCCAATTTCCTGTCTGGCGATGGTTATTGATGACCGCGGGGTTGCCGCAATGTCCGGGCAAAGTCCGGAATGGGCGACCCGCCGTTAGAACGCGTAGTTTAGCTGAAACCATGCCTGGTCGCTGCGCGTGGAGACGAGCCGGGAACTGTTGGCGCCGAGTTGGTGTTGGTAGCTGGCGGTCAGGGTCCAGCCGCGCCAGGTGTAGTCGAGTTCGGGGCCGATGCCGCTTTCGGTTAGCAGGTTGTTGCCGGTAAAACCTGGATAAACCGTGTGGTTGATTTTAACCGTGCCGGTCTGCGCGAGCAGCGAGGCGCTCAGCACACCCGGCAGATGCGGCACCGGCAGGGTGTGGGAGAGCTTGCCGGAGAGCAAATAACCGTCATCGCCGCCGCCATCGCCGACAGGATAGCTCATCACCCCAAACGGGCCGCCGAGGTAGAATTTTTGGCTACTGTCCAAATTCCGCCCGGCCAACTGGCCGCTGAAATTCGCGGCCAGGCTGAAGCCGTATGGCAAGTTCTGCTGGCGTTCGATTTGTAATTGCACGAGCACGAAACCGCCGGCGGTTTTGGCGCCCGTCGCGTCGTCCAGTTTGGCGCTGGCCGGGCCGATGGAGACGTCGCCATGCACCAGCGAGATATTGCCAGATGTGACGCCGGCAAATTTGTCGGCATAGGCGCCAGAGGCGCTAAAACGCTCGGTAGGGATTTCTTGTTGCGCCGTGCTGGCAACGCTGCGTTCTGATTGCGCGAGCCATTCATCGCTGAGATCGGCACGCAAATTCAGGGCGTAGTTTGGCGCCAGCAGGATGGGGGCAGAAATGTCGCCGCCGACCACCGTGGCGCGGCCAACTTCTTGCAGCGAGGCAAAGCTGCTGCCGAGGCGGTAATCGGTGGAGGAGGCGTA
>Ga0116229_10006181_pt1 | contig 19349 bp, 13 predicted proteins | sample S1TSphgellanicum_3_FD_87313 | JGI IMG/M metagenome (GOLD analysis project Ga0116229, IMG submission 87313) | Host-associated microbial communities from peat moss isolated from Minnesota, USA - S1T2_Fc - Sphagnum magellanicum MG | ecosystem: Host-associated > Plants > Peat moss > Unclassified... | reverse complement strand
GCAATCCTCGAGTTGGTCATAGCATTGCCATTTGTTGTTGTTTTGGTGGAAGCAGAACATCCGAAGGAGTGGTCTGTGGGTGATACCATGCAATGGCTGGCACAGAAAGGGCTGGCAAGGTATGCTCCCACTTTTGCAGATCACAATGTGGATGGTGCGCTGCTTTTGCAGCTAACCAGTGATGACCTCCGCAATGAACTAGGTATCCAAAGCCTGGGTGATCGCAGAAAGCTCCAATTGTATATCAAAAGCTTGCAAGATGAGCACAGGTTATAGAACAAGCAGTTTGTACGACACAACACTGCTAAGCTGTAGAGTAGACAAAAGCATTATTATTACCAGCAATGTGGAGCCATCTCCACTGGGGAAATTCCATCATGTCCAGTAGTAGATCAAATCAAGGCACTGCTTACCTCTCTTAAGGACTTGTAAACATCACTCCTTGCAAAATGAATGTGCACCTCTCACAAGGTTACCATGGTGATGTGGCAACAACTTCACCTTTGATTAAAATGGTTCTGAGAGATGCAATGTTCCTTTTTCCCTTGCCTATGTTGAGAAGTTTATCTTCACACACAGTAAGCAAATCACTGACCACAAAAAACAGTTTTATCTTCACAGATGGTCTGCATAGCACTGACCACAGAAAATACATACAGTCCTCATAGAGTACAGGAGATCTTGACGTTCCATTGATGGCAGGAATCGGACCCCCTTCATTGAATTAGTGAAGTTTACTGTTCACAATATGTTCAGTTCATGTTTGGCACAAGGACACAAAGTGTGGATGTTAATGTCTACCTTTTGCAGGATGATAGGTTCTGTAGTATCAAAGATTTTTGGACAAACCCTGAGGTTACCAGAGGATCCAAGAATTGGTGAAAAATTCCTGTTCTGTGTAGTTTCAAGTCAGATCCAGTACAGCTAGTGTGCAGTTGCAATAATTCAATTGAATTAAAATAGGAGGGCAATGACAAGTCCTCCTGCACCTTGGAAGGTGAAGTTGAGGGATGTTTTGGAAAGGTCCAATGTAGGTAGCCAGGGGTGGAGCTCAATAGCCACCTGAGATGCACATCTTAGCTTGCCTGATGCATATACTTCTTTGGACAAAGATGTGAGTAAACCCACTCTGTAGTTAAACATAGGCCACCCAAGTAGTCACCCTACTGCCCAATTTTTTCATTTTTTCACTCTCAAAACTCAAATCCCTAAACCTAAAGCCACAAACTAAAGAGGGTCATGTTCCTGTTCCACCACTTTTGGGGATATGGAAAGCTGCAGCAATCTCCTGGTTGCCTCTGCCCTGCACACACACACACACACACCATTCAGCACTCACATGAGAATCTAAGATGACATGTTCAGAGGAAGCAATTAATTTTCTCAACAACAAAGTATATATGCTTTGCATCATTGACAAGAATATACTGTTCCAAATTCTCTTTACTGTTCCAAACCATAAACCCTAAATCCTGAGGGGGGGAGGGGGTGCATACCGGCAAGCAAGAGCTATGGAATCTTTGTCTAGCATGCCAACAACTCGCCTACTTGCATCCAACACAGGCAGCTGGCGTAAGCCACGTCCTGTCATAAGGCAAAGTGCTGCTCTCAGGCTCATGCCTTGGGTTGCTGTCACCACTTGCTTGGATTTTACTTTTTCCCAGAATGCAACGATGCTACTTTCTGCCTGCAAAGTCAGTGAGCTCAAATTTAGTCTTAGGCATCATCATCAATGCAGCAGCAGACAAACTAAAAATGCACATCCTTGCTGCCACCCAAATCAAAACAGAGCATGATAAGTAGCTAAACCTCCATCTCAAGGCCTACTGTGGTGATGCTCTCTGCAGCCTGCTGGATATCACCCAATGTGATTAGACCTTGGAGCTGCTGGTTTTGGTCCAGTAACAGAACACACCACTCTTTCTTAAGCAGCATAGCTGCCACAGCTTCTCGTATAGTGGCCTCCAGTCCTACAGTTGCAAACTTGGTTCTCATAGCCACAGCTACTGGAATCTCCTCTGCTAACTGCTCACCAATCCCCTCCAAGTTTGTGAGACAAAGAGAGGCATCAATCTTGCAAATGTCATTTTCTTCCATGAGTAAACTATTCCGAAGCCTGTCAACATTGCTCTGTAAGCTGCCATTGCCAGCACTGCTGCTCACCCCACTCTGTTTCTCTTGAGAAGTCAGAGGAGCTAAGGAATCATCAGCTGGCATGTTATCATCTCCCGCAGATTCATTAACAGTTGAAGAAGAGATCATGGCCACATCTTGCTTCACCAATGAACGCTTTTTCTTCCTATTGAATGAGGAGGCAATCCAGGAGGAGACTCCAACAGTGCCCATCAGTGGCAAAATGATACGGTAATCCCTTGTAAGCTCAAACAGAAGCAATACTGATGTCAATGGAACTTGACACACACCAGCCAGCATAGCTGCCATGCCTACCTGCCTCCCCCAATTTCCCACAATTAGTCTTCCATCCAAAACACACAGCAAAAGTGCGGTTTTTCCTCATCAAACAGGAACATTTACCAATAGAGGTGAAGAACTCTACAGACAATGCCCAACTCATTTGCACACTTACAGCCTTTCCAATGTTCCATTTTCTGGGTACTGCAAGGGAGTGCTAACAGAGCTAATGTGCTGCTACTGGGAAGAGAAACACCCAAACGCTTGAGCACCCTGATAACCATCTGCAAAATTTCAGTGCATGGTTACAAGAAAATGAAGGGAAGATCAAGAGTTGTGCAAGACTTGCTTGATTACCAGTGCATAAGCTTGTGGGGCAGCAACCTTCAGTGCATCTAGATGGTACATAGGATCAGCATTAGCTACTACAGCACCTGCAAGACTTCCGTATGCTGAACCAAGTGCTGCACCCATGAACAACGATGGAGCATACACACCTCCAACCAAGCCGGAACCACGACACAGTGACGTAGCAACCAGCTTGGCAGCCACCAGCTGCAACAACAAATCAACAGGAGGGGCCCGCACCCATGGTCGTTGTGACTCCAGCAGTACATCTACATTCTCAAAACCCCAGTACAGTATCTCAGGGTATGCCAATGCTATCAGGCCCACTGCCAACCCTCCCACAGGTGGTAGCAAGCCTGCAGGGATTCCAGTCGTCTTCTTTACATGGTCAAACATGGCAGTTGCATATGCACTACCCTTGACAAGGGCCACAGATACCCCTCCAGACAAGATTCCAAGCAACAAGTACAGTGGAAGCTCTGCAAACCAACATAGAGCAGCTCAAATTCCTGTTATGATTGAAAACAAGGGCAAAACATATAACATCTCCATCCTGAGTTTCTGTCACATTTCTCAATGGACTGGGAAGGGAAGACTGAGTCATGATGTTGGCCAGCACTTGAGAGGAGGCATAGCATAGTCAATAGTGCAGTCATTGAAGCTGCAAGAAGCTTGTGAGGATTTGATATTGTGCATTTCTGAAGAATACAAAATTGGGTAGATTGTTTACCAGCAGGGGAGCGGAAGTCATAGGCAGGGATCTTGAATGCAGGGTCAGAGCCCAGGCCAGCCTGTGACACCACACTGGCCAGTACTGAGCTCAGCAGCAGCATGGCTGTGGTGAGTGATGGCACAGCGTCTGTAGTTGAAGAACGTAACACAGACTCCAATGCAAAGAAGCAGCCTGCCACAGCTGCATTGAACCCTGTTCTTTCCCCACTATCATCCATTAGGCAAACCTGCTGCAAGAAAGTTCCTGCAAGTCAAAAGAGATTCTTGGAAGTTGAAGTGCTTCTGACCTGATGAGATGCCAGCTGCAGAGCCTGCAGCAACCAGGGAAAGCTTGCGTTCCCGGCTGTTGTTGAGAACTGTTCCAACACCATTGGCTATGGATGCACCAATTTCCACACTGGGTCCTTCTGGACCAAGCGAGTTGCCAGTGCCCAGTGTGATTGCTGCAGCCACTGCCTTGAGCAGTGCCCTAACAAAAGCTCGCACGTCTGCCAACCCAGGACGCATCGTACTTCCTCGTTCCTCCTTTTTTATCTCCTCCAAAGCTTCCCGCACCATATTGAGAAGACCCACCAACACACCACCACCCACTGGCACGGCCACAAGCCGCACCCAGGTCTCGTTGAGAGGGCGTGTTCGAAACCAGGCTGCACCACTTTGCGGAATGCCCTTCCAGACCTCATCATGAACCCCATGCACCTGCTTTCCCATCCCCATGTTCAGATATCCTGTGAAGAAAACCTAGAAAGTGTATGACCTGTAAGCAGAGAGAAGAATTGTCCACCAAGTGCACAAAGATCCTATCCATCCCCTACTTCCTTGATCTCTTCTTCTTCTTCTTCTCTTTGCTACAAACAAGCAACTATGTGCAGCATGAGGAATGGGGGAAAAGGGGCAAGGCCTGCACCTCACCACAAGATTGAATAGGACCACACTGCCACCTGTGAGGAGGCCCACAAGGCAAGACAGCAGCACAATTACACCTTCAGGTGGCAGTGAGTCCTTCACAGCCATTGCTGTACTTGCAGCATACTTCCCCACCTTGCTTCCCACACTGACACCATTCTGTGAAGACCCATCACCATCTTCAACTGAGTAACCACTCCTGTTGCTGCCACCACCAGTCCCATTCTCCTGGTACTGCTCACCACTCCCACCACCAATCCCATCCTCCTGATAGTGCACTGCATTGGAAAGTTCCCTCCACTTTACTCTCTTGTTCCTCCATCCCGGCCTCTGCAACCCCAGCCAATGTACTCTGTCTCTATCCCTACTACTGTGACCCCAACCCAGGAGGCTTCTCTGCCACCTCTCATCACTCTTTCTTACAACTTTTCCAGTGAATGGACAGCATTGCAAATGCTGCTGGGAGAGCGAGCAATTCAGTACTGTGCTCTTCAGGACATGCTTTGTGTAGCTAGAAAGGCAGCCTTCCATCACTGATGGCAACCTCCCACTACTAAATGTGGGTCAGGCGGCATTGATGTCTGCAGACCCAAGGTCAAAATATTGATGAGCAATGTACTTCTGGCCCAAAGTTTTCTTGTTTGTGGTGCTGGTGATTTTACCTGTTGAGCAAAACAAGGATCCAACACCATATACACTCCTCACTCTCTTCAATGAAGAAGGAGGCAATGTTTGGACTCCCACCCATGTGGATAATTTTCCAACTCTTCTTTTTGGATTTCCAAAGTTGTGTGTTTTCAAAATCCCAAGCTTCAGGAGGAACAATGTCACATGGAATTCTGCAGCAAAATGAGCAAAATGAGCATACATGTTGCAAAAACTGGTGATCTCATCATGTGGTCCATTCATCCACATGTGGTCTGGTGATGTGCTTGCTCATGTGGGTATCCATCCAAATGTGGGTCTATCATCAATCAGCATGCAATGGTGATGATGGCACAGATACATAAACAATCATGAAGACAGAAGGAAGGAAGGAAGGAAGGAAGAGATTTTGGATTCCCAGGAGCAACCCTAATTTGCAGAGTTGCAAGAAAAGGGTTGTGTGGAAGGACTCTGAGCACAAGGGTGACGAAAAGGAGGAGCACCCAAATGTTGCAGAATTGCAGGGAAGGATTGTGAGCACAAAGAACATGAGGAGGAGAAACATTTGAGAGCTTTGGGTCGGGGGGTGGGGGAGGGGAGTTGGGTGTGAGTGTGATGGTGAAGAGATGGGTAGAGAAGAAAGACTACGAACCAGAAAAGGTTGTAGCTGCTGCTGCTGCAGCTGCAGGATGGCACGTTGTATCTGTGTATCTGCAGAATTCGTTCCCGACTTTGAGACCTTCGCTCCTGGATCTTCGAATTCCCGGGAGCTTGGAATTGGGTTTTCTCTCCACAAACTCCGACCAGATTTTGAAAAAAAAAAAAAAAAAACAACTCAATCTCAAATCTACCTCTGACAAACCGCTGACACCCACTTCGCTTTCGTTTGCCAATTTGCTGACACTACTGGGTGCTACTCAAACCTTTGCAGCATTCATGTCCCCATAATTCATCTTTGTAGTGCAACCACAATGTTTTTTTAAATTATAAGACCCTTAAACCCTAAACCACAATTGGTTGGCCCCTCACCAATTTTTCTGAAAAATTGGACATTCCCCAACATAGAAGTCTATATATATGCTTCCCTCCCCCCATCACAAAATGTAAAGGTGGTAACAAGGGGATGAAGGGGATTTTGTAGCACCCATAGTTAGCTCCTTACCACTTTTACATTTTTATGTATATGGAAGTTGAATTGTGGCCAAACAATATGGGATAAAATTGAAGTGTTATTGGGAATGTCTTGGACAACACTAGGGGAACTTAATGGGAACACATTTGGAACAAACAAAAGACAAAAAATCTCAACCCCCTCGTGTCCCTTCCCATCCAAACCCAAAGAAAAAACAAAGAGCACAAGGAATGTGTTATAAGACCTAAAATGAATAATAAAGTGAAAAAGTGAAAAAATCACAAGTGCTATCTTAAAGTGGTGCCTAATGTGAGGCAATGATCATTCACTAGTATGGTGGTTATGTTTGTTCCAAATAGTTGGCATTTTGTTTATTTTGAATTATGGTTGTAGGTGTTAACATTCATAGAAGCAAAGGAAATGTGAGTGTTTAGTTTTCTTGTTTTGTTGGTAAGCTCGCAAGTTTATCATCTTTGTTCCTTGCTTCTCATAACAAATTGCAAAGCTTTGTTAGTAATTGGTTTGATGGATTTGCGGTGGTGGGAAATCAAAGAAGCTTGGACTAAAAGTAGTGGAAGTTTGCTTGGGCTAAAGGTTTCATTTGTTCTTAAAAAGAAGGTGAGTACATTATTTAGGTTTTGTGTTTTTGGAAAGTCTATAAGCATCGAATGTCACTGTGTGTAGTGAATTTCTATTCTATATGGTTGGGGAAGAATGCTTGTTGTAAAGGAATGTTTTTTTTCCTAGAGCTTTACTGTTCTACTACATCATGAGCTTTGGAAGAAAAAAAATAGGTTTAAAAGCATATTTTAAACACTATTTCAAGGAAAGTGATGAAAAATCTAAGGATTTCATGAATAATATGAATGACATGTTTCAATTGTGTTTGGACATTGGGAATCTTTAAGGGAAATAGTTGGGTTTCGTGTTTTTGGAAGAGAATATTTGCATTGTTGTGGGAACTCCGGAGGGAAAATGGGGTTTTGTGGATGGATCTAAGTTTGACAAGAATTTTTGTGTAATCTATTCCAAGTTATGTTTCACTCCTCTTTTCAACTTCTAGGGCTAAATCTTGTTTCAAGAAGAATATACCATTCATTGTTTCTTCTATACAATCAATGTTGGAGATGTGTTTTTTGAAGTATGAACTATCACAAAAAGGTCCACTAGGCTTTTGAGAGAGAAATTGGAGATTTCAATGATTCCTTGAACACCATAAATTAAAATTGTTTTAGTGTGTAAGTGGTTGAAAGATTAAAAAGATGATATAAAAGGGTTTACTTTTTCAAGAATTTTAATTGCATTTTGGAATATTAAATAATTAATTGTTTGTCACTTAAAGTTATATCATGGTGTTTGACAAATAATACTACCCTTTCTTTTGGCTAAATTAGGACCTTGTTTGTTAATATGAAAAGTCATGGGTGAGTGGTTCAATTTTTTAAAACATTATCATCCTACAATATGAAAAAAAATGAATAAATCTAAATTATGCATATATATACATTATAATGGATGAAAACATAAAATTTGTTTATTTCATACATGTATTTAAATGAATTCCTTAATTCTATGTCCCTATCATTAGTTCATGTTAAAGTCACTTGGTAATGTACTAGGTGTATACAAATGAAAAATCATTTACAAATAGTGAAATACACTCTTGCAAATACTATGACAAATAATCACAACAAAAATTGGTAATGCTAATTTACCAAACTAGTAATGGCAAAAGAATCCAAAATTTTACATTTGATAGTAAAACAAATTACTAGTGTGTTGCAAAATTGGTAGCAAATAGTTTACCAATTTTATTCTACAAGTACTTAAACACTTGAACTTAAAAACAATTGTGACATTTTAAAGATTGTACAAAAATGACAAATTTTCAAAAGAAAACAACATGTAGTAATGAATACCATCTTGAATAAAACTTGATGTATTTCAAAAAATGGAAAAATGGTCTATTAAATTAATTTTGGATTAGAATATAATAAAGTTAGATATGGATAAAGGTTGGGATGGGGTTTGAATTAGTTACCAAGCACTTTGATTAACATAATGTATTCATATGGTGAATTACAAAGTTCCTTTCAATGTTTTTCTTGAACCACATGTACTCATACACTAAGCATTTAATTTGCCAACTAAACATACATATCCAACACAAGAATGTTCGATTCAAAATTCACAAAATTTCAATTCAATGTTTTTTTTTGAAAATTTTGGCAATTCATACATTTAGGGATAATTCAAGTTTTTGCATATTGGCTTTTCAAATTTAACCATGTGGTCAAGGTGTGATTTTCACATGTAATGTTCCCCTATATTTACAAAATTAACAAAAACACACACACCTTTATTTATATATATGTGCAAAAAATAAATAAATCAATGAATTATTTTGATAATAAACTACATATGAATGTGTCATATATAAGATTGATCCATTTGGGATAATCAATAAAGTTATCCATAAAATCATAGAAATTCATCATCAAAACCCCCAATTTGCAACAAACTAATACAAGGCCTCATCAAGAACAATCTCAAGCAAAACCAAAAGATCTTTTAGATGGAATCTCATAGGTTAAGGATTTAAATGAATGGCATCCTAAACAAGAAGCCAACTATGGAAAAGGTTATATCTTTCTTTGATTTTGATACCACCATTTCCATTAGGTTTTATTTGTTGAGAAAAATGGTACATTGCACAAAACTCGGTAAACCCATATCGCTCATTTTGAGGTCTAGATTGGGGGCACACCTTCCCCAACATAAACTACTACAAGGTTTTTTAATACCTTGGATCTAAATTAAAATATGAAAATTTGGGGCTTTTTAGAAAATGAAACAAAAGCATATGATTATTTGATTTAATAGGTAATTAATCTTTTTGTACATTGTTTGTTTTAATGTTGGATCATTTAGTTGTCAAGGAAATGCATGCATTACATATTTGACATTGTTATGTCACACATGGAGAATTATTTATATGCACCAAAAAAAAAAATCTTGGTTTTTTCCACTACCAAAATCCACTATGTTTTTAATTAAATGGGACAAAGTTCACTAATATGTAACTTATATGATTTTGGTAAAAAAGGACTAGTTGATTAAGACATTTTTCATGAAATGTTTTTTAGTTGTTTTGGATAATGACATGTTGCACTAGGTTATTATAATTTTAAAAAATTGACATGGATATTATGAGGTCCCAAGGTAATATAACATGGGTTAACATGCCAAGTCATCATGTAATTTAATTTATTTTATTATTATTCTTATTTTTATATAAAAAATCGGTCATGGATTGTAAATTTTTCAATACAACATGCCATGACAAAAATACACACCACGATTTTAAATTATTATTACTATTTGTGTTTGGTTTGGATTTTTTTGACAAAATATTTTAAAGATATTTACCATCATTGTGTTAAAATAATGATCCATGTAATCAAACTTGAGTTACCGTTAAATTGTTAATTCTTGGAAATTTGGGTTTATAGGTGTTTAGATCAATATCTGTAATGTCATGCCAACCTACTAGTTCATTTTCACCCACCGCTCAAGGTGATTTCTCCTTTCATTTAGGATCTAGGTTGTTATGCATTTATGCATTTTTGCTAGTGGTTTTTTATGAATGCTTTGTATTTAGTTCTGCATGGATGTTTTCTTCTATGTGATTAGTAAGTGTACGTGAGACATATCTACTATAGTGCTTTAGTTACGACATGTAACGTAGTGGTGATGTTGAAAAATAAACATGCATTTGACATAGTCTAGAGAACATATGTGCTATAAGTACAATTTTGGTTTTTTTCTAATACATTGCTACTCACGAATTTGCATGTATTAATCTTTGACCTTGATCACAAAATAATGTCTTGGTTTTCTTTAATAATATTCTTATAGTATTCAAGCAGTGGCAGAACTTGAAAATTCACAAGTTATGGGCCCATTGTACAACCTCATTGACAAGTTTGAAAGGTGAGATTACATGTTGTGGAAATTCAAGATAGAGACTCTCTTGAAGGCAAAGGAGTTTTAGAGTCTTGTTGGTGGGATTAAGCAAAAGCTTGTTGTAAGAATTGTGAATGGTCTTGCTACATACATTAAGTGGGAAAATTGCATTTTGAATATCATTATTCAAAGTTTGTTTAACAGTCAATTAATGACTATGCGTCAAGAGACTATCGCATGAAGTATGTGGGAGGCTCTTGAAAAGCAACATTTTGAAAAAGGGTTGATAAATCAACTCTTTTTAACAAGGAGGTTCTTCACCTACTAAATGAACTTTAACGAGACTATGGAACAACATGTGAACAAGTTGAGCAAGATCGTAAAATAGTTCGATGCCATTGGAGTGAAAATGCCTCCTAAGGTCAAGGTAATGGTGTTTTTCATGAGTTTGCTTGATAATTACAAACTTTTGGTCACGTCATTAAAATTTTACAAGTCTACAAGACTAACATGGGAGGTTGTCACTACCAAACTATTGGATGAAGAATTCATGAGGAGAGAAAATGGTGATAGTTCTAGTGCATCTAATGTAGCTTTTGTTCACACAAGTCACAAGAATGTAGGGTTTAAGAAGACTGCCAAAGACAAATCTCAAGATATTTGTAATTGTTGCAAGAAGAAAGATCATTGGGTAAGAAATTGCATGAAAAGAAAAGCAAATGAAAATCTAAGAAATTTGACAAGAAAACTGATACAAAGAAAATAGTGCAATTAATCATAATGAGGCTTTTGTTGTTGCAACTTTGTCTATATTTAATGATGATGCTTGGAATGTGGATTTTGGTGCATCTATGCATCTTTTTCATAGAAGAGATTACTTTTATGAATATGAGAAAACGTCACCAATTGAAATAGACATGGGAAATAATTCAACACAAAAGGTTGTAGGCAAAAGAAAAATTAGGATGAAAATAACAATGAAAGAAAATACCATATTTGCAATGTTAAATGATGTTATTTATGTTCATGGTTTAACAAATAACCTCTTCTTTGTGAGTGAAGGAACATTTCAAGGGTATAATGTAAAGTTTGGTGATGATAATTATGAAGTAAAAAAGAGCTAAAAAAAGGTGGTTGCACCCATGATTCAAAAACATTGACTCTACAAATTGCAATGCGTTATTTTTGGTGTTGAATAACAAATTCATGTTGCATCGGAAATGTTGATGATGTGAACTAATGGCACCAACGGCTAGGCCATTTGGGCATAAATTTTTTTAATTAATGGCAAAACAGAGGCTAAAAGATGGATTGTCCATCAACAAGGATGCAAGACTTGAGTTTTACAAAAGTGTCATGCTTGGAAAACATCATCAAGAACCATTTCCTAATGAAGGAAGATCGAAAGTTTTAAAAGTTTTGGGACTAATTTCACTATGTCGTGCATTCCTATGTTGGTGCCTACAACTATTGTTGTCATCACATATATAACACATAACATAGAGATACCTAAAATGGTACACCACATCCAAACCAAAATATGACTCACTTGCAACAAGTAGGAATCCAAGCCCAAAACATAGAAGTAACAAAAACCATGAATCAAATAAAATTGCAAAACATAGAAAAAACCTACAAACTTGAAACACTATACCTTAGAATCCCAAATCACCAAAAGTGATTTGATATCACAAAACTTGAGATTATATCCCATGACAAAATATCTTGAACCTTGTTCACACCTAAAATGGTTCAAAATGAAACTAATCAACTTAGCTAACCCAATTTATCCTTAACTAAGTGGACTTAACTAAGCAACTTAACTAACATACTTAACAATTGTGACATTTGGGGACCAACGATTTTTGGGGGAGTGCAATATTTTTTTATTTTCACCAATGATTGTTCAAGGAAAACATTCTACTACTTTTTATGTCAAAAAGGAAAATACTTCTCCAAGTTCAAGGAATTCAAGGTATTCGTTGAAAGTCCAATAGGATGGAAGCTGAAAATCTTGAAGAATGATAATGGTGGTGAGTTTACTTTTAAGAAATTTCCAAAATTCCTAAAATTTCATGAAATCAAACATAAAAAATTGGCACCCCATAGTCCTCAACAAAACGAAATAATAGAGTGGATGAACCAAACGATTGTGGAAGCTACATGCAATATGTTACATCACAACTTGGTTTGATTCCAAAATTTTGGGCAGAAGTTGAGGACACAATAGTTTACTTGAAAGCTAGGAGTCTTCACAAAGTTGTGATTGAAATAACATTTGAAGAAGTGTGGAATGGAAGAAACCATATGTGGAACATATATAGGTTTTTGGAAGTGTAACATATGCACAAAAACTTGAAATGCGAGAATTGAATTAGAAGCACTAAAAGCACTAAAAAGCACTAAATGTGTTTTGTAGGCTATAGTTTGGTTAAAAAATATGTTGGTTGATTGAATAATCAACAAGAAAGTTGATCATTAGTCAAGATGTGACATTCAATGAAACTATAAAAAAAAAGTTGTCAATGGGAACAATGTCTACATGAGCACAATAAGACCAAAAGGTGTTTATAAACATGGAGCTTAAAGATGACGAAGAAGTGGGAGATGAAGAATTAATTTCACACAAAACATCTAGCTAACATCATGGTGCAACCAAAATCCCAACTTTAGTTACATGGGCACGTTGCATCACAACAGTCTACGCACATAATGACAAATGTGCAACTAGTTGTGAAACGGTTAGCTAAACAAAATAGTACACCGACAAAGCTAATTCATTACACTTGTGTTGCCACTTTTGATGATGAACCTATAACACCAAAGGAAGTTCTCTAGAAGGAAAATGGGAAACAATGGAAGGAAACAATAGACGTAGAAAACAATTTTTTATTTCAAAATAAGACATGGGACCTTGTGGAACTTCTTGAAGGAAGAAAAACCATTGGTTGTAAATGGGTTTTCAAGATGAAGTAGAAGGCAAATGGCGAAGTGGAATGCTACAAAACACGGGTGGTGGCAAAAAACTCTTCATAGATTGAAGGGGTCGATTATGAAAAAACTTTTGCACTAGTTGCAAGGTATATTTCAATTCGAATGCTGCTTGGGATAGGTGTTATGATGAAAACATCATTTCTCCATAAAAAATTGAAAGAAGATGTCTACATGGTCTAGCATGAAGGATATGAAAAACTTGATTATAAGGAACTTGTCTGCAAATTGCAAAAAACCATATATGGCTTGAAGCAAACATCATGGGTTTGGAATGAAAGAATTGATGGATTCCTAAAGCAAAAAGGATTTAAATAATATAGATTAGACACTGACATCTATATGCAAATGGAGCAAGAACAACTAGTTTTCTACTTGGTTCTTTATGCATATGATCTACCGATTCTCAATCAAGATGTTGATGAGATCAGAAGGTCAAGACAACATTTTCTGAAAAGTTTGACATGAAGGATCTAGGAAAGTTTGACTTTTGTTTAGGCATTCAAGGACCACTAGAGATTGATTGAAGAAGACCATTAACCTTGGCCAAGTTGAATATGTGGGTTTTAGAATGTTCAAGCGATTTGGAATGGAGGAGTTGAAGCCATTAAAGACACCACTTGATGTCAATGTCTAACTTAGTAAATAACAATCTCCAAATTCAAAAGATGAAATTGCAGAAATGGAAAAGGTACCATATAAGGTAGCATTTGGAAGCATCATGTGGGTTATGATTATTACTAGGCTTAACATTGTCATTATCGTAAGAATGGTAAATCAATTCATGCAAAATTTAGGATACCTACTTTGGAAAGTTATGAAGCAAATCATGAGCTAGCTCCAAAGGATGCACAACTACTGGTTTTAATATTTAGGAACAGAAAAGGATGATGACTTGATGATTTTCACATCTTATTATGACACAAATTGGGGTGGAGATTTGGACACAAGGAATCAACCACTAGATTTGTCTTCCTTTTAAGCAATCCAACAATAAGTTGGAGCAACAAGCAACAACCTATAATGGCACTATTTGCAACTAAAGTTGAGTACAAGGCTCATGACTAGTCAAGCCACTAGAGAAGTAGTTTGGTTATGAAGGTTGTTAAATGAACTAGGATTCCCACAAAATAAACCTATTGTGATGCACACAAATAGCCAAGGAAGCTTAGCATTAATTACAAATTTTGTTCAACACGACAAGACAAAACACATTGACATTTAACATCATTATGTGAGGGATACAATTGTGGCTATTGAAGTGCAATTTTTGTATTGCTCAACATCAACCATGTGGACCGATGTTCTTACAAATGGTCTCCCTAGTCCAAAGCACATACAATGCATTGAGGCTATTAGACTTGGAAATTTCAAGATGTGACAAAGTGGGAGTGTTAAAATAATAATTCATGCGATCGAACTTGAGTTATAATTAAATTATTAATTCCTAGAATTTTGGGTTTATAGGTGTTTGGATTAATATTTATTATGTTCACACCAACATGCTAGTTGACTTTCACCCATCATTCACAGTGATTTCTCCTTTGATTTATGATCTAGGTTGTTTATGCATCTTTGTTAATGTTTTTTGAAAAGTGTTTTGTATTTGATTATGTGTGGATGTTTTCTTTTGTGTGATTAGCAAGTGTATGTGAGACATACTTTAGACTATATCTATTACAATGCTCTAACTATGACGTATAACATAATGGTGATGTTGAAAGATAAGCATGCACTTAATATAGTCTAGAAAACATATGTGCTATAAATACAATTGTGGTTTTCTTTTATACATTGTTGCTCACCAATTTGCATGTATTGATTTTAAAACTTGATCACAAAATAAGATCTTAGTATTTCTTTGTAATATTCTTGTAGTATTCAAGTAATGGCAGATCTTGAAGATTCACACATCGTACATGTTTCATATACCATATTTTTACGTGACACATCAATGTATATACACATTACATACATTAGTGTGCACATTCATCAAAGTTTGAACCCAAAACTTCATGGAGATGCATTGAGGTCTTCACCACCAAACCACTTCAATCTTTGATAAGATAAAAAAAAAGTTTAAATTTCAACATAAAACTATTTAAGAAATTCAAATTTTAACATTTAAAAAAATAATTATTTGAATGTTATAAATGAAAACAAGAGTTTGAAGCTCATTCGATAATCTATTCATTCAATAATTATGACTAATAATTATGCAATTTGAAGGGTTAAAAAAACAACTTAAAATAGCATGTTATGAAATAAACAAAAAATCAATAATTTTTTTTGTTTAAATTCATCTACAATCTTCATAAATGGGATTCAATTCAATGTGAATTCAAAAGTTCTTTCATTAAATTTTTAACAATTTTTTTTTGTTGTGTAAAATATTTTTTCAATTTTTGAAAAAAATTAAGTAATCAATATAACCAATGTTTTCAACATCATATTTGTTTAACAACATTAGTTATAGACTAAAAAAATGATTAATTACACAACTTTGAAAAAAATTTCACAACATATTATTTATATTATTTTTTCTAATAATGTAGCAATACATTTAAAAATTTGTAAAAATTAAAAAAAAACATAATTTGGTGATATTTTGGCATTAAATAGTTGGATTACCCCCCCTCCCCCCTTTAATCAACAATATTTTTTGTTTTATTTTTAGTGGCAAATGTTCGCAAGTTGGTGGTTCCTTTTGCAAAACAAATTAAATAATAATGAATATTGAAAGAAAGGGGGTCATTCCTTTGAAATACAATAAAATATGTGAATAATAATATTAGGTGTTATATATATTAGTTGTTGGGTAAAAGATGTAATTTAATTACTCCTAATATATGGTACTATTTATTCAAGAATATATTTGTAATTAATATATGTTGGTTTAAATATTTTTATATTTAAAAAATAATGTAATAATAAGGTGAGAAACAATAGGTTAAAAAATCATTTAATACACTCCAAAAAAGTCTTGTTGATGCACATGGTTTAAAGCTCCAACACTTTGTGACCCTAATGAAAATAATGCAAGTTCAATGAATTTTTGTTAAAACTTTGACATCACAAATTTGAAAGAACAAATAATTTATTCATAATGAATAGTGATTAATAATTTCAATGTTAAAACCATAAATGGTTCCAACATCAAACTTACATTAACAAAAACACACACACACACACACACACACAAGTTAGGTCTTTATAAGATGTTGTAGGTGTTATTAAATTATGATAAGTGTAAAATACAACCCATGAACAATGGTTTGATGAAAGTGTACAATTAAACTCATGTACCATATTGGTAGTTGAAGAGATGTCAAAAAAATCACTAACCATTATAGTGCAATGTGTAAATAAAGTTGAATGCTACCTTTTACAAGGAGTCTACTAAGGTTGAGATATTTTCCATGTCATATTTTTTTCCATTATGATAAAATTCAACATGGAGGAAAAAATCCAATGCTAATGAACAAGGTAGTCATCATTTTCACTATGGAAATTATGCACAAATAATTAGCAAACAATTTCACTTGCATGATGATAATAAGTCAAATAGTGGTCAAATTGAACAAATAGTTTCAATGGGTGGTAGTGGAAAAACCCAAGATTTTTTTTGTGATGGTAGAGGGAGTTTTCTACATGGTAAATGAGCCCATGTTTCAAGTTTAAACCTTAAAACCCATAATATCATTTCAAACACTAAGAAAGTTTTTCAAATTATTTTTCATCAACACATAGTTATATTTATTCAATTATGTCACATCAATTACTTTCCATAGGTTGACTTTCTAATTTGGACACCATAATATCAATGACATTTACACATATGAAAACCATAATCTACATTTATTCCAAAATAAAAAGCCATTATTTTTTTTGAGATTTGAAAAAGGTAATGTATAAAATCAAGATTGAATGTTATATATTGGACCAATTGGTTGGTATTCCAATTCAAAATTACACATTGTAAGAAGGGTTTTAATTTAATTTTCTTTTGCATTACAATCGAGGTTTTTTTGTTGGGGTTTTTTCAATCCTTTGCTTATCTTCTGTCAATTTCATTAGTAGTTTTCTTTAATATATATTTTGCATAATGGCAACATGAGTATTCATCTTGGGGAGGTCACTCCTTATATATTTTAGTAAGCACTTGAAACAAAAGGGTATTTTTTGATATGTTATGAAATAATAAATTATGAGATAATAAGTATATTTTAGATAAACATACACTAAATATATTTTGAGTATATTTTCATAATGAATTATAAACAACCTATTTGTGTTTAAGTAAATTGTAATTTCCCCCCCAATAAGTTACACCTCATATATATTCATCTATGATCATGGTGCTCAATTTAGATGATGCTTACATGGTTTTGGTTTTATTCTTTGTAGTCCTTTTCATTAAAACCCTATAAAATAATTTTAGGTGAAGATCAAACCTTTAACAACCTTGTTATTCATATAGATCCTATTCACAATTCCCTTGTCCAATTGCATACCATTATGAAAAAGCTTTTAAAATAATATTGCTTGTTTGATATCTTATTAGTTTTCGGAGGATTTTTGGTAAATTAAGAAATACAACATGGTCATCTCACTTTTTGTTAACCAAATATAATGATAAGAGATGGGTAAAACATTTAGCATGAATGGGCTTTTAAGATAAAACAAACATATTACCAAAATAATAATAATGTTGCATTTGTATAATGTTACAAAAAGGCATGCAAAGGCCAACAATAGTTCAATAGAAATGGAGAAGTGGGATGTCAACAATCAATGGAATTCAAAGGAACCATGCATGGGTTATTGTTCATGTTGTGGAAGATGTTTTTAATGAATAAGCAATCCATTAGTTAATGTCATGGACATTAAGCATTAAAGATTTTTTCTAAACATATGTAAGGAATGTGTTTAAAGTTCTACAGAATTTAATTAATAAAAGATTATAAAATTAATAGTTGATAGAAGCTTTTAGAAGATGTTGAAAATTGTTTCTAAAAGGCATAGTCAACAAAAGCTTCTAGAACTTAGATGATGAACTTTATAAAATTGTCATTGCTTAATATAAATATAAGTTTCAAAGGCACCATCCTTTAATCTTGACAACACAAGTTGTGACCTTGTATTGTTAATCCATTTCATGCTTAATTTGCATCATGCTTTATTCAAGCAATGAAGTCTATAGTTTTTATTGATTATCATTTTTATTTTTTTCAAGTCCATACAACTTACTCCTTGTATCTTGGGCTTGTCCTTGAGAATTGATGAAATTTAAATAAATCATGCATAATTTCTTGGTTCATTTTGTATTTGTGTATGAATTTGCAACCCGCCAATATGGAGGTTTAACAATTCATGCATGGATTATTAAAGGCAAGCCACACTTGATGGTTGTGTTATTGTTAATGCAATGTTTCAGATGATAATTTTTTTCACACAAATCCATAATTAAATAATTTCATCTAAATAAATGACTTGGCAATTAACATGGTATTGGTTGTAGTATAATGTTAATAATCATTGTTTATTAACAATGAATTTTGAAAAATACTAAATTTCAAAATCTGACATAAATTTTATGTTAAATTTTTAAAAGGAACATTTATTCAATAATAACATTTGTCCCGTGTTCTTTCTTTCCCCTTTTCCTTCACATTACAAGTTTTATCCACAAGTTATTTTCCTATATTATTTCGAGCAAACCCTTTTCATCAACATTAGCAATTAGTTGCATTTTACACATTAGTATTTATAATCCAATTTGCATAATATTTTTTTACACTCATCTACAAAGCTCCATCCTATATATTTTCATATTGCAGTTAAACTACGTATTCATTTTCATCAAAATGTAACCCTTTAATTGCAACAAGTAAATAGTTCTCATAAACCTTCAATGAATGACATCATCAACAATCAAAATGTGGCCTTTTTATGAGGAACAAATGTTTTCAATTGTTTTCAAATTGAAAATTTCACCAAAAATGGTTCAACAAAAAAAACCTGTGAATGAAAATATTGAATTTTCATGAATATTCTATTTGTTGAAATGAAAATTTCGAATTTAAATAATTTATCAACAAACACATGTCAAAGTTGCCAATTTATAGTATCTTGATAAACAAAGCTAACCATTTAAGAGTGAAATGATGATGAAAAGTTTCAAATCCTTCCTATAACACATGCATTTTTAAACATT
>Ga0116229_10006177_pt1 | contig 19355 bp, 11 predicted proteins | sample S1TSphgellanicum_3_FD_87313 | JGI IMG/M metagenome (GOLD analysis project Ga0116229, IMG submission 87313) | Host-associated microbial communities from peat moss isolated from Minnesota, USA - S1T2_Fc - Sphagnum magellanicum MG | ecosystem: Host-associated > Plants > Peat moss > Unclassified... | reverse complement strand
TTAAAGGATGGAGCTTACTTTCAAGCTCCTGCTCTATGTCATGCGTGGGTCTTGCTTTAGGTACTCTAGAGCTCTGCGCTGGCTCTGCTGCCACTCCCACTCTAGATCTGCTGCCGCTCCAATAGCTCCCGGGCTCTAGCGATGCTCCCATTCCAATAGCTCCCAGGCTTTGGCGATGCTCTCGCTCCAACAGCTCCTGGGTTTTGGCAATGCTCTCGCTCCAACAACTCCCGGGCTCTGGCGATGGAGTAAGAGGTATGAGGTGGGAGGTAGGAGGGGGGAGACGTGAATAGGAGGGGGGTGGTAGGTAAGAGGGAAAATTTTTGGGGCTAAGAAGAGGTAAAAAAAGCAATAACTTTGGGTAAGGAGGATGTGCTGTTGGTTCATCCCCAAAACGGCTTCAACAGCCTCATCCTCAACTGGTGCATTGGTGGCTGCTAGTTCACTCCAGCCATAAAGTAGAGGTAGTTATGAGGAAAGACGAAAGGAGTTGCTCCAACTTAATTTTGTAGTGTAGTTGGAGTTTTTGTTTTGTCTTGTGATAACTAGTGTTTGGTGATGGGCTAATTTACCCTAATGGGTATCACTGGGAAGAAAGAAAGAAAATAATTCAGGAAAAGTGTTTACGCTTGGTAATGCCCTTGGCCATGGGCGCTTTACTGGAAAAAAGGCCCATGCTTGACTCTGTCTTAATGTGGGCCCTTATTTGAGTATAGACCCTTGCCTTAGGCGTTACCCATATCTCCAACTCTTGAGACCTCTAGAGAGGTAATAAACCTGGCAGGAATTTCCTGGTGTATTGGGAGGGCGCATTACCAAGCGCATCAACTCCTTTCCATTTTGGGGCAGAGCATTTCGTAAATTTTCGAAATGCCTGAGTTAAATTTTCTTGAAAAACCTTTTTCTTTTTCTGTGATACCCTGTGGGCACAACAAAGATACCCAGCGGGTATAAATTGAACAGCTTTCTTTTTGGCCATGACAGGCGAGGGCGCCCCCGACTGATACCCGCCGGGGATCACAGCTAGGAAGGGAATTTTTTTTTGTTTTTTTTTTACTGCAACAGTTTTTATTATGCCAGGTAAAAAGAAAAGACCTCGGGTGAGGGCATTCCCAAAACAGCCGGCCCTCGATGTTGCCTTCGACCTGGGGCAGGGGGCCGCTAATTTTTGGGGATGTGGTCACCCTGGGGCTTTAAACTGTTTGGAGGTTCATAGAATTCAGTAGCCGTTGGCTCAATAATTATGAAAAACCCAGAGTCCCATACATACCACACATGAGAAAGGAAAGGGCATAGGTAGGTAGGTAGATAGATAGATAGGTAAGTAGGTCTATATATATCACACATGAGAGTGGACATAGGTAGGTAGATAGATAGATATGTAGGTCTATATATACTGCACAGGAGAAAAGGCATTGGTAGGTAGGTAGGTAGATAGGTAAGTAAGCCTATATATCGCAGATGAGAAAGGCCATAGGTAGGTAAGTAGGTAGATAACTAAGTAGGTCTGAAACAAACTTCAAAGTCTAGAAAAGGCCTTTGTTCTTCTTCTTGTGTGTAAAATTTGAAAAAAACCCATAGGCCAGTACCACACGTGGTTGTTACAAGAAGGTACAAAACCAAAGGGGCCAAGCAACAGAATCAACAACAGCTATATCTGACGCTATCGCATCCAACGACTGGCAAGCCCCCGGCAGCCAACGGACTCTTGTGCGAACGAACGAAAACGTTCCTTTGTGTTGTTGGTTTTTTGAATAGCCTAGCCTAGCCTAGCCTAGCCTAGCGTTTATAATAAATAAATGATTTAATTCATTCATTTATTCATTTTCGAACTGGGTATCCCAACGGACTTTTGCACCGCCGCCGCTCGGTCGGTCTCAGGCTCGAATCCCGACAAATCGTCAAACATCCACCTTATTCCCTCACGGGTCCCACTCCCTCTTTACGCCGGGCTGCCTCCTCCCCCTTTAATTCCCCGCACGGCTCATCCTACCCCTCATTACGCCGGGTCGCTACCTCTAATTCCCCCACCGGACCGACCCCTCATTACGTTGGGTTCCTCCCCTGATTCCCCACAGTGACCGACTCCTCGTTACGCCGGGTTTCTGCCCTGATTCCCCCCACAGTGACCGACGACCCCTCGTTACGCCGGGTTCCTCCCCTGATTCCCCACAGGGACCGACGACCCCTCGTTACGCCGGGTTTCTGCCCTGATTCCCCCCACAGTGACCGACGACCCCTCGTTACGCCGGGTTCCTCCCCTGATTCCCCCCATAGGGACCGACGACCCCTCGTTACGCCGGGTTCCTCCCCTGATTCCCCCACAAGTACCGGCCCCTCGTTACGACCCCTGATCCCCCCACAGGGACCGACGCCCCCTCGTTACGCCGGGTTTCTCCCCTGATTCCACCACAGTGACCGACAACCCCTCGTTACGCCGGGTTTCTCCACTGCCCGCGGACCCCTTCTACTGCCCGCCGCCTGCAGCACAGAAAAACAGCAACAGAAAAGACAGGAAGCTGAAGTCAAGCGCCCAACGGCTGCTGTTGTTGCAGAGCTTTTGTCTCTCTCTCCCTCAATACTTCGGTCTGCACCGTCTTCTTCTAAACTTACTTCTTCCTCTTGTCACATGTGTTTGTTTGCTTTGAAATGTGTAGTAGTAGCAGTAGTAGTAATGGATTGCTTTGGGAATTCTTTAGTGCAGGAATAATTGAGAATTGTTGTGGAAGTGGAGAGAGCTTCTTCTTCGTTTTCTTTCTTTCTCTCTCTCATTTCCCTTCTGAACACAGATAGATAGATAGATAGATAGATGCACAGCGTTTTCCAAACGCATAGCACTGCTGCTGCTGGTGATCTCCAATCCCATACGACTTGTTTTCTCCAGGTTTGTTGAGAAAGAAAGAGAGAGCTTAATGCGTAAGTCCAAATTCCGGAATTGGGTTTTCTTGGGGAGCTTTGGTTTTTTGGCGGAATGGGTTGTGTTGCGTTCTTATTCAGGAACTCTCATCAGAAATCACTAGTGGAGGTTCCTTGTGGAGCTGCGTCTTCTTGTGTGTGTCCAGTAAGCTGAGAGTTGCAGCTAACAGCAACAACGACATCGTTTGAAGCTCTGCTGCTGCGAGTTCAATGTGCTGTCAGTAGAAAGAGATCAGTCTTTTCCAACTGGAAGCAAGTTTGCTGGTAGCCCATCTCTCTCTCTGTCTCTGTGTCTCTCTCTGTGTGTCTCTCTGCGTTGCATTTTCTGGTGGAGCTTGGCTGCCATGACTGCTGATTGTAGACTCGAGGAGAAGTCTGGTAGTAGACCCAGAGGAGTTGTTCATTGTGCAAGGAAACAGGTACCACCACCACATGCCAAAGATAGTCCAAGGCCTGCAGCAGCTAAAGGGAAGCATGTGACATGGGGGGAAAAGAAGCCAAAAGTGGAGCTTGATGGTGAGGTGAGAAGAGGAGAAGAAGAAGAGGAGTTGAGTCCTGGAGATCCAGCTCCCACGGTAGGGAGAAAAGGGGTGGTGGTGAGGAAAATTGGTGTCAAAGGAAAGCTGCAATGGCTTTTTGAGCAGGACAGATTGTACTGGGAAGTGCCAGCAGCCAAGGAAAAGAAGGCAACAACATCAGAAGAGTCATCATCACCTCCTTCTGCCATATCCGAATCTGATTTTGCTGCTGCACTGGAGGAGGAGAAGGAGGAAGAGGAGAAAAAGGAGCTAATCAAGAACCCAAATGTGTTCATCAGTCCTGCCAAGGTACCATGGAGTCCGGTAGAGCACCTCTCTGACTCTGTAAACCTTGGAGAAGATGATGAACTGGAGGAGGAGGAGGAGCAGGATGGTGATGCGCAGTTAGGTTCCAGCAGGAGCAGCAGCAGCAGTGATGATGATGATACTGACAATGATGATCATGATCATGATTCCAGCAACTTTGATCTGGAGATGTTACACCTTGAAATGAATGCACCAGAAATTGAAGTCTTTGTCACCACCCCACAAGCCCCAGGTATCATAATCTCTGGAATGGGTGAATCAACAGAAAGTGTTTCAGAGTTTGCAATGTTGTCCTCATCCTCGATGGATGAGGGAGGATCATCATCATCATCATGCTTTGAGGAGACAAGAAATGCCAAGAAAGACCCACAGGAGTGGCGGAAGCAAGCAGTAGTCATGAAGGCCAAGTGTGCATTACTCAAGATGGAGAAAGCATTTGCACAGCAGAGATGGGAGGAAGGGTGTGAACAGATGACGCAAGCTGCAGAAATGGCACACAGTCTTCGTGCTGCTGTGGAGTTGATACTGGAGCCCATACGACAGACTGTAGTCACATCCTCCAAATCCTGCACACCATGGAGAGTTGCTGCTGAGGAAGAGAAAAAAGGGTTAGCTGAAGACAAAGGGCTGCTAGAGAGGCTCGAAAGACTTCAAATGGGCTCAGATGACCATTTAAGCCAGAAGAAGTTGGACTCGAAAGCTCAGCTTCACCTTGAGCACCAAGCATTGCACCAAACTTTGCGAGACAGGATTGACATACTGCAACGTAAATCTAAATTGCGCAACATGGATACTTCAAGCATGGTGAACACTGGAGGAAATTGTGAGAAACAAAGGTGCACAAGAAACCAGATGAAATCTGCCTCCATTTCTTCCATGTCCTTGGTATGTGTGAATTGCCGTTCTCTTCCTCTTCAAAATTGTGCTTTTTCCCTCCATGTTTGAATGCAATTTCTTCAAGGGGATAACATCTGCATCATCTTCTCACTACTGCCAGAAAGCAATGGAGGAAGAGAGTGAAGGAAAAGCTGTTGACCACTTGGTCAAGTTTGAACACCATATCCTTTGTGGACTTCTGAACCCGGCATCCTAGCAAGCTTCTGAAGTTTCTTTTCTTTTGATCCATGATGGTGGGTATTGCAACAGGAGGATGGATCCATTTTGGAGGAAGCTCAAGCCAAGGATGTAGAGACAAAGGAAACTGTTCGCAAGATTCTTGCACAAGTGAGTTTGCTTTCTGTTCTGGCACAACTAGTTTCTTGAAAGGCCATCTTGAAGAAACTCTAAATTATTTATCATATCCTCCTCTAGATTTAGATGTAGAGCTTGTTGCATATTGCTGCAAGCAAACTCTGAGTAGCATTTGAGGTTTTATGAGTTTGTTTTGAGCAGATACAGGTGGAAGCTGAGCAGTGGACACAAGTGCAGGATGTGCTAAAGCATGTGTGCATGGAGATGGCAACATTGCAGCAAGCCTGTCAAGGATGGGAGCAGCGTGCCCTCAATGCTGAATTTCAGGCTGCAGCTTGTCAGCTTGAGGTAATTTGTTGTGAATTGTTGCTGATGCTTGCTTCTTCAAGCTTTGAATTTGCAATTGGGTTGCTGGGTGCCATTTTCTCCTTCATTGCAGAGGACATATATCATTTCTAATAAGACATGAGAAAGAGAAAAAGAAAGAGATACAATGAACTGTATACACAAAAGAGTTTATCACAGTGATAAACACTGTAATAGGCGTACTGTCAAAAGTGTTCACCATCCAATAAGCTCCACAACTTGGGCTTACTTTCTTTGGTCTTGCTCGAATCCAGGGAGATGAATGGCGTGTGAAGGCCCAAACAGCACAGCAGAGGATCAAGGAGGTGGAGGTACAGATGCAGCAGCTACAAGAGACAGTTCAAGAGATAAAGCTTCGGCATGCTCAAGAACAAAATCGGTTGCTGGACATGAGCAGGAGCTTGGGCCCTGCAAACATCCTTGGGTATACATTGGCGTTACAGCCACTCTCAAACACAACAAACAGCTGTTGTGAAAGCTGTGGATGTAGCCTTTCAACTGAATTTGAAGATTGCAGGAGCTGTGGCAAGTTACGTCGTCGAGTAATGATTGTTGAGGAGAGACAATGTACTTCAGGTGGTGGGTCTAGACATGCCGGATGTGAACGACACTCATTCGGAGGTTCAGTGCATAGACTTCCAAGTCAATGCAGACAACGACACCCATCTGGAGCACATGGGAATCTGCCCAGATTTCCAAGTCCATGTATGCGACATGTGACCGCTGGGTCAGTGGCAAGAGCTCCAAGTCCATGCACATCTGCAAGTCAAGAGCAGTCTCGTTTTCAGAGCACCAGAGTGAGACAAAAATATCACAATCCAAGGCACCAGCAAATATTCACACACACAGCTGCTGAGAGTGTGAGAGCTGCTGCGATTGCAGAACCTTCTTCTGATCACAAACCAGCAATGAAAAGTGAAGTAGAGAGATTGTCATCTCAAGGAGAGTCGCAGCGGCAAACACCAACAAGACGACAGCAGCAGCTGAATCTTCCAGCACAATATGGTCATGTCACAAAATCCCAGAATCAGGAGAACACAAAAGGAAGTGGCAAAAGTTTTGCAGGGATGCAAAGAAAGGGAGGTGGTGCTGCTGTCCAGGGTCAGAGTCCTATGAGAAAAGTTGGCCAATCTCAAGCTGGTAGTAGCTTCCGGGGATCAGCTCATTCAGCATCCAGCTTCAATGCTGTTCAACGAGCACCTTTAAAAGAGGTTAGTGCTAATATCATTCCAGGCAAACACTGAAGAATTACAGCAACTTTTGTTGCTATACAATAAGCTTTTTTTGCCGCTCACTGTACAAGAGCAAACATAGAACATTTTGTTGGTTGGTTGAACATGCACTTTGTGTTCTCTGTGTGTTCTGAAGTTAAAGTGTAGCTGAGAGTCATTGCTTAAAAAGATGCTTTGTATTCTATGTTGATGTAGTCCGAGTAGGTATCTTCAGAGATTATTTGTGGAGATTTTCATACACTTTCACTGTGTCACAAGCAGGCCTAAAATTTTCCACAACTGTGGCCTGTTTGATGCAAATGCAAAGATTTTGCTTCATGCAGAAATTGTCAGTGAATTCTTTGTCTTAACATGCTTTGGTTGATATCTTTTTTTCCCCCCCTTTGTTTGTTTATTAGTACAAAACCCATTTCTCCAAATCTTACACGCTTCCTGGAGAAACGGGTTGTAAGGTTTGGAGCAATTCAAGAGTTCACCCAAGTTTTTTTTTTGGTCTGCTTTCTTTTGCAAAGTCTGATTCTTTGGAACTGCAATTTTAGAGCTTTACCCAAGGTTTTCTTTTTTGCAAGTTCCGATTCTATTGAACCTCTGGATTTGAACTTGTGATATTCTGTTTGTTTACAATTTCCCCACATTGGGTTGTAAAAGTACTGTCCAACATACCCATAAGTTGAATCTCAAACTGTCATGGGCCTGAACTTGGTTATGGCAGGTCAACATTTCTGAAATTCTGAACAAACCTAAAAATCTTGGCAACCTTGGAAGATCTGTAATTTGAAAGGACTCATGTTCGTCCTGTTGATAGTATTGTGAACAAATTTCATTATTTAAGTTTGATTGACTTGTGAAAGTTATGACTATCTCACTTGCTAGGCTTACACTTCTACTATCCCAAATGTAGAAAGATAGATGGTTGTAAAAGATAGGAATGTTGTAAAATCAAACTCCAAGTGGGTGGCAAATCTTCTATGTACTATTTGTTTGGATTAGCTTTCCTAGGATGGTGCTATTCATTTATTGATTATTAATGGGCATCTATGATGGTCCATAATATTATTGTGTTAATTGTAAACATTTCAGTTGCAATCTTGTAAATTCTCTTGAAAACAATGGTGTAGATTTGAATGACTTTAAAGAGACCTTGGGGCACCTTTCAAAGACAAAGAATGCGTCCCTTAATATCTCTCCCTTTCTTAAGTCATGAAAACTTCTTTGGGGACATATTATGCAATGCCCTAACTCTAAACTTTCAATTAAGGAAGATAACTATTAAAGAAACCCTTAAGTGACTCTATCTTTGAGTCCTCCTTTCTCACCTCTTACCCCTTATTTTAATTTCAAACCCAATTATCCATAAAGTGAAAGGGTTTTCTTGAATTGGATTGAAACTCAGTATCATAATATCTAATGAATGAGATTTGAAGCAATTATGACAATAATATGTATAACAACAATAAAAGCACTCAAGATAAAAGAGAAGAAAAACATGCTGAAACTCATATTAGCACAAAATTCAATTAAATTTGAGTTTCATCTTGTTTCCATTCTCCATTTGAATGTAACATATTTTGGTGTTTTCTAATCTCGCACTTTTTAATAACAAAATTTAGAATATTGATATTGTATTTTCTTCATTTTTAAGAATATTTCTATTATATCAATCTAATTTTTGCAAATTTTAAATGATTTTATCTCATGGGTGTATTTTTCCAATATCATATGACCTTTCCTATTCACCATTCACATCTAGGCTATGATTACCATCATCAAAACCTTGTAAAACTTTATTTATAAACACATCATTGATTTGAAAAATATGCAAAAAGGTGAAATTTTTTTAAGGTGTACCACACAAGATGAAAAAGGCATAGTTTTTTTTAATTGTATATTTTAATCTCAATAAAAAATAATGAATAAAAAATTATCAAAAATTTCAAAAAGACTATATGTTAAACTATTATAATTTTAAATTCCATCATAATCATTCATAAATGTGTCTTTACATGGTAAGAAAGGATTAAGTAAAAAAGATAAAAAATAGTGACGTTGTGACAAGATTTGGTACACTTAAAAAAAATTGCACCCAAAAATACTAGAATAAAAGGGAAAATTTAAAGGATGTCAACGTCAAGTTAGTACAAATTAGATGTTAAAATATCTCCATTTCAATAATCAATCGCTTAAAATAGGTTGGCCATGGCGATGGGTGTGTGTCCTAAAAGGATGGAATCGAAAGATAGTTAGGCTTACCATTACTACCTAATTTAAAATAGAGGTTGCTTGCATCCTTTGTATTGTAATTTAAAAAATTGATGAAGAAAAGGAACCAAGATAGAAAAAAAAAAGGCCTTTTGCCCTTTTAAAGCTCCAAATGGCATTGACACAATTGTGTAAGAATAGATTAGCTTATTTATGTGGACATCAAAATATTTCAATTCTTAAAGGAAGGAATAAATCAATGGGGTGTTGGTTGCAATAATTCTTTTGTTTGGTTTGAACTATAGAATCAAAGGCAACAAATTTTTGAGTTTGTGCAAAATTTGGGAAGTAAATTTGCATGCATTGAATCAATTGTAACAATGTTAACTAGGGTGTGAATTCCATCTTTGGTGGGCACAATGTTGATTTATTAACAAGAGAAATCAAATGTGCCCAAAAGAAACACATGTAGTTATTCTTGTCCCATGTGGAAGTTAGCATTTCACCCGATGGTGATAAAAGTGTTGTGAACTTCATCATGAGTTCTCATGCATGTAAGAGGTTGATCTTCATAAAGTTGATGAGATATGTGCACACACATCAAGGGAAGCCTACAATTAAAAGATGTGATAGTTCAAGTCATAACCGAAAGGTTATGAAAAAAATTGGAGAAATTTTTTGAAAAGCTAAAAACATTGGTTGAATTATAAGCTAATTACTCATCTTAACGTTGAAACATGATAAAATTTGAACATGATTGACTTTAGGTATCTCATTGGAGAGCATGTTGAAAAAGATATTATAGTGTAGATGTTCTGAAATGGAATTATGAAATCGAACCATTTGTTATTTGATGAGTTGTTCAAAGAAGGAAAACACACATGCTAGGTTTGATAGATCACATGTCATTATAAGGTGTTGTTAAAAGTGAAAAATGTTGTTGTTGTCGACTCACGCAAAGACTTCAAGAAAAAAGAAAAGTTACTTGACCGTAAACCTAGTATCTATAATTAACTTTAGGTATATTTTGACTTTGGTAGACAAATTGTTAATTCCAATTTTAGTTAGTAATTATAAAATTAGAATCAAATCTCATTTTTGAAATAGGAATTAAATTAAGAAAAAAAAAAAACCAAACCGAAAATTGGGTTCACTATTCTTCGACAAGGTTCTTCACAAAAGTTAAGAACTACTCAACACTAGTTATGAGGGATGACCTTTTTCTATCCACAGTCCACCTAAAGGTTTTATGTTTCAAAATTCAATTGCATTGGGTGAAATGGGATGAACCTTTATTGAATCTTTGGGGTTTGGAACTAAGTCATAATCAAGCAATAAGTTTCAAGCTTTAAAAAGTTGTTTCATTACTTAAAACAAGGTTGATCAAGAGTCATTGCCCTTTGTGAATGTAACAATCAAAAGGGTTGATTTTGCCAAGGTCATGTTACATGCAACCAACAAGATATCCAGGTTATAAAAACTTGTGGGAACTCATCACTGATCTTTTCAAAGCTCAAGATGAATGGTAGAAATATGCCACCTATTGAATGTTCTTCTTTGAATCCAAGGTGAAAAAAACTAGTTTCTTTTTCCCTTCTAAGTCACAATTATATAAATTTAAAATTTTTTTAGTCATATTAATCTTAGCTTAAGAAACAACATGAAAAAAATGTGTTTATTGTGTGTGACTAGATAAGAAGTGTTGTTATCCATTGAATTAAGGTATACACTTTGTGTAAAATGTGTTAGGGGAAACTTATTTTACATTTATTGTAAATTTAATTATATAAATTTCACTCCCATTCAAGAGTATGTGTAAACGCATAAGCTGAAACATGTAAAATTCATTTGATGTCATGTAAAATTGTGTAAAGAGGGGGGGAAAATTGCAACACATGTGACGATGATATACATAACAAAGATGTAAACATTTGTGATGATCATTAGAAAATTTTGAAAGCAGCATCAATGGTGAAATGTATTTGAAAATTTTCTATAACAGTTAAAAAAAGAAAAAAACACCAGCACCAAACTGAAGAGTTTATGAAAAAAATTAATACACTTTTTTATTATAAAAATTCCTAAAATTTTCAATATATTTATTATTATTATTATTATTATTTTCTATTTTTTCCTGGTGAAAATGTTGTCATTTACATTGACTTATACATGTCCAAAAAATATATTTACACTAGCTTCACTAAGTGTGGGTATATGAGAATAACTTATAGTTTTTTTTTGGGTTTAAATGTAAGTTAAAAACTAAATCATATGTAAGGGTAAGTGCAAGTGTATTGATTTGGGTAGTTTAAGTGGTTTAGGGTTTAGGGTTCATGGACTTCGTCTTAAACATCTATTTGCACTTCCATTGTGTGTGCAAAATTGGTTTAAACCAATGTTGGGTGATTCTTTTACATTTATGAAGAACTTTTGGTTTTGCTTTCAAAAAATTAATTAAAATGGTTGTGGTTTCACACATAGTGCAAGTGAAATTGGCAATAATATTGTTTTGGGTCTCGTTTCAAGTCTCTTGCACATTAATAATGGCGCATTCACACTTGATATTAAGTCAGTGTTAAATGAAAATCTAGGTGGCATCCTAGGTGGCACACAATGTTAAATGGGCCATAGCTTAACCTTAAGTGAATATTATCTTAATATAAAATTTTCATGGTAACTAGGTTTTAAGTCCTAAATGGGTAGCATGGTGTTAGGGGACTCAACCTTAGAGTCCCTAACACCAAGTGTGAATGCACCTTTAGTACAAGCAGGTCATCAAGATTGATTCTCACAATAGTCGGTTATCGTGTAGTACCTTGCCAGCTTCAACACATGTCTGTCAAATAAATAATTAATTAATTAATTTTGAAATTTTCATTTTTTTCAAATAGAATAATTTTGCATCTTCATATTTTCCTTCCAATAAAAAAAATTTTGAAAAATTTTTTTTTCTGAAAATTTCAACATTTCTGAAAATAATATAATTAGTGTCAAAGCTGCCAAAGGTAGGCTAGTGGGGGTGTGCCTGCTACCTGGCTCATGAGCCCACTCTTAAGGACTCCCAGTTAACTGCAGTTAAACAAATTAGCAATCACAATCGCAAACCCTAAAGGATAGGACTCATATTTAGGACCACTTGTTTTAAGTACTATGGAACAGGTCCTTAATCCAGTGTTGGTTTTTTTTTTTTTTTTTCATATTTGTGATGTCAAAATTTTGGCTAAATTTGCCACATAAATAGCAAAATTGGTCGAAATTACACTAGAAAAACACATTTTTCCAAAATTTCCCCAAATTTTAGTGTCGAAATAAAGCAAAAAAAATTGCTCCAGAAAAGAAAAAAACACTGGATCCTACTCTTTTGAAACGTGGAGAGCCCAGTAGGGGCTCCCTCGGTAGCAACTGGAACTGGTACTACCAGGACATGTACCGGAGTGTGACCAGTGATCCCCACCGTTGGTTCACATCACAAGAGTGTTCCTAACTGTTCTTAATCCACATTTCAAGTGGAACTGGGAAAACCCACCAAAGTGGAACCTGTAGATGACTCCCTGTTTGTTCCACCAGTGTTTTTGGCTTTTTCCAATTTGGTGATGCAATAGCCCAGGTGGCAATCAGCCATAACCTGATTTAGCCAAATTTGGCTATTTACAAAATATGAAAGGAAATTTTTCTATTAAAAAAAATCCCTTATATACTTATTTATTTGTGGGCTGCCTACTTGAACCAGGTATAGAAATCTGGCAATTTTTTGATTTTACTGGAGATTTCTTTTTCAAAAAAAAATCATATAATCCACAACCAAAAATTTCAAAAATTTGGCTACCGAGCAAAAATTTTGCACCCAAAAAAAAGAAAAAAAGAAAAAAAAAGACGTGTCCCACGGTGGGAAAATCCCCCCAAAAAAAAGTGACAATTGGACACCAAAATCAGTTATCGAATAATATTTTGTGAAGCAACAAGCAACCAAAATTAAATTTTTGGGGTTTTTTTTTGTGCTTGCCTTTACCATGATGATACTAGTAGTGCAGGTGCTCGTGCACCCAAGTGCATAAACTATGGCCATGCCACATGGTCAAGCTCGGAAGGTGACATTATGGTAGTCGTAAAATGATATGCATGTTCCCAGGTATAATAAGTTAACAGTTGTTGCTCCGAGCTCCCCATGAGTAAAATCTTTACACAGCAGCCTCCATAATTTGTTTTTTAATTTTTTAAAAAATAAAATTTAAAAATAAAAATAAAAAAAAATCTCTTCAAGAGTACCTTGGCAGCTTTGGAAACTAATTAATTATATTATTTGTATTTTTTTTGAAATTTTCAGAGAATTTTTTTTCTTTTGGGGAGAATATAATTTTTGTGGAGAAATTAAACTAGAGAATGTTTTGGAATATACAGGATTATTTTATTTTAAAAAGTGGAATCCTTAAATCTAAAACCTATTTGTAGATGTAAATGATCTTTACATATTGAGAAAAAAATAAATTATATATATATATATAATATTAAAAAAATAATTTCCTTTTCTTCTTTGTCTGAAATTATTTCCTTTCTATTTGATCTACTACCGTATATGGAAAATTTGGAAAAAAATTCAAAACTAATATTAGTATGGCTAAAGAATTCAGAAATATTATTATTAAATCTTGAAAAATGAAAACAGAAAATAGCAGTGGGATAAAAAGAAGGCACACAAAAATTTGCCCGTGGGGAAAAATTTGCAGCTACTCTGCCCCCAAGAAAAAAAAACTCATGTGAGCACACTTGCAATGTGCATACTTGAACTTCAATGTGTTTATTATTGGCCTTGCCTACTACCAAGGCCCTTAAGGATATTGTGTTTAGATTCATTATAGAGTATAGTAGTAGCTTAAGGGATTTTGGCCTCTAGGTAATAATAATAATAGGTCTATTTTTATATGAGAATTTTTGAAATATTATTTATATTTTGGCTTATGTCAAAACTTGAGATTAGTTATAGAGTTATAATATCTTGAAGGATTTTTTGGCTTCTTTTAGATGGAGGGTTTTTTTTTTTAATATTATATTTTTGCATGGTGAAATGTTTGAATTTCTATAATTTTTCTTTTGCCTTAATATACTTTTAAAAAATGTAAATGGCAAGGCCACAATGTGACACAACCCTTGTTTCCTTTTTTCAAAATTTTGATTTTGCAAAAGAAAATTTTTTTTGCTAAAAAACACAATATCTATGAAGCAAGGTAGTTTATTGATTATTGACCCATTTTCTCAATGAAAAATAAATCAAATCAAATCAAGTCTGAAAAAAATATTAGAATCTGAGTGTGTTTGTTCTTGGTGTTGTTGGAAAGCCCTTGGTGAGTCAGATTTAATAATAATTTATTCCATAATTTTCAGAGCTTTTAAAGGTGAGGGAGATATTGGTTTTTGAGTGTATTTTTGTTGCTGAAAATTCAAATAAATTGCCAAAAAAATCAGTTGAGCCCGTGATATTATGTTCACACTTGGACCAACGGCACAGGCTACACTAGTTTGACAATGAAAAAAACACGTTTTTTTTTCCACCAATTTCCATTCTATTTTCGAGAAAAATAAGAAAATTCCAATTATCTTCTGTTTTTGAGAAAATGAAAAAAAATAAAATAAAATTTGGAAAACTCAGTAAGGAAGTAGGTAGGTAAACAGGTCGGTAGTTACAGAAGGAAGTAGCAGAGGGTTAAAGGCAGGTGGCAACAAAGGGCCAGGATCTACCTACCTACCTACCACCCAATGAGGAAGGTACAAACTACAGACTACCTACACACCACATGGGATATTTGGAGAAAAGGCTGAATGGAAGCTTCTGATTGGCGTATGACAATAATTTTTGGGACACTGCTCCTGTGTCAGAGCTCAGGAGGAGGGGGGAGGGGGAGTAGGTACCAATCATGGGTGGTGGGGGGGAGGTAGGTAGCAAGTAGGTAGGTAGAAACCGAGACCAGGCTGCGAGGCGAGACGCGAGAGGCCCAGACTGAAGAAGCAGAGCAGCTAGGCGGCAGCCCACGAACGGCCCACCCTTCCGTTGCGGTGGCAACAGCCGCGATCCCCGCCAGATCCCAGCCTCTCACGTGTCCGGGCAAACCCCCGCCACCTTTCACTGCGGCTGCGCGACCGCCCTCGTCTTCCTCCGCGCACGTCTTATACCTCTCCTCCCGCTCCTCAAGATCCTCATAAACTCGCTGCAATTGCACTTGCTGGTCGATTCGGCCGGCGTCTTCTTCTTGTTGTTTGTTGCATTTCCAGTTGGGTACGTGGTTGCTTGTTGTTGTTGTCGTTGTTTGGTTTTGTGGAGTTTTTTTTTATTTTTTTGTTGGGTATAAGAACTTCTGCTGCTGCTGTTGCACGAGGCCCCGCTTAGCAGGAGCACGGGAAGTCTGGACCATTGTTGTGCATTTGGGAGTTTTTTTTTTTGTTTTTTGGGTGAAAGTGCAGCTCAATATTTTGGGGCATGGGTGGTGGATTTGATGATGTGAAAGAAGGTATCATGACTTTCTCCTGGTTGCATCATCATGTGAATGGGGAGGTGATCAACAACCTTGATCACATGGGAAGTGAAGTGGAGCTGGTGAAGAGAGTAAGTGGAGCGCAGTTGTTTTTGGTAGATGTAGAGGAGAGTGTGTTGATGCAGTGCGGGGAGTTCTCGCTTCGCTTATTGAAGCAGACACACTCGCCGCTTGCAGCCGTGGTAGCTTCGGTGGGCGAAGTGCAATGGCCGGTAGGGAAGGATGCACCCATCTTGAAAGTGTGGAACCGGCGATACACTTTTGCTCTGCCGGGTTTGGTGTATGGGTTGTCGTTCCCAGACAGCACTCCACTGGCTGTACTGCAGCAGCTGGAAAGCGTCATGGATCAATACTGCACATTCGAAATTCATCAAGTCGCAGGTACACTAACAGCAGGAGGTTGGGATGACCCGGTTCTCGCTTACGTAGAAAATCAGCTAGACATGCAGCAGCACGACAACTATATAATCTCCTGCAAGATCTTGTACTGGATGCAGCAACACTACTAGTGTATGCTTCTTGAATTTTAGGATCAATGAACAACTTCTGCTTAAGCTGAAGAGAAAAAAAGAAAGAAACACTTGTGCAACCGATCCGGCACAAGCTGAGATCATCACTAGAATGTTGGTGGGTCGTCGACGACGGAGAAACTGACAAATTACTCATGTGGGACTTTTGTTTTGGGTCGGGAACATACAGCGCATGAGCAGCAGAATATGAATATTGCGACAAACGTGAAGATCGGGCCAAGAGCTGTTGGAGATGCAGCAAGTATTGGCACGTATTGGACGGCGGTGGCACCGGATGTTCAAACCACGAGCGCAAGGATCGCAAGACAGATCTGCAGCACATCCAGCATTGTTGCTGACAGTATACTGATGGGAGGTGACTGGGTGAGCTTGAGCATTCAGCAGGCGGGTGGTGCAGCAGCTTATGTGATGAAGAGTAAGGTAGTTGGAGATCAGATGCAGAATCCCCGCATTCTGAAACGCATACAGCAGGCACGCCGGATGTCTGCAGTTGCCAAGCTCATGTCCAAAACTCTTCTCAAAGGTGCTATCAGGGTCTCGGCTCATGTCGCAACTGGTCTTGGATTAGATCATCATCAAACAAATGCCAATACAAGTACAATCCGCACTAGCACTAGTGCAGGATCAGCTGCAGCTGCAGCAGCAGCTGGCGGGGGTGGAACCAGAAAACATCCTAGTGTGGCAGTAGCAAGCGTTGATGCATTTGCTAAAGTGGTGGAAGCTGTGGAAACGGCGGGTAAGTCCGTCTACGCAGCGACGAAAGCCGTGGGCACGGATCTTGTGCAACAGACGTTTGGCGCGGATGCAGGAGAATTGGTGCAAGACGGTTTTGGTGTGTTTGGGAATGCAATTGATACCGCTTGGACGTTGAACAAACTGGGATTGAAGATGCTCTTCCAAGTCACTGCTGCATCCACCATGCTCAGCTCTACTTCCACAACAACAAAATCCTCCACCACCAAATCTTCTGCAGCAAGGTCCAGATCAACATGTACAACAACAACAACAACAATTGATCATCACAATGTGCAGCAGCAACGTCCTCCTGCTGCTGCATCCATGGATCATGATTTGCAATGTCCTTATACTAATTCCACAGCTATTTCAGATCAGCAGACAACACTGGGAATATCACAACAGCAAACTACTTTGCAGAACTCCCAGACCCATGATCAGCTGCAAGACCAAGAAATGGTAGAAGCTCAATGTTTTAACTTATTTCCTTCAGAATATCTTCATCATCAGCGCAGCAGCCAGCATGCAACAGCACCTGCTTCCACTCAGAAGATGTCACAGACCCAAATCTTCTTAGGTCCAGCTGCTGCAACAATCCAGCAGCAGTCTGCAAGTGTTGGAATCAATTCCTTTGCACCATCTCCAGCTGCTGCAGTTGAATCTTACTATACCAGCTCCAGTGCACAATCACCTAATTCACTGCAATCCAATAGTGCATTTGAGCAGTATAAACCCTTGTTCCAAAAATAAGACAAATGTTCACTTTTCCAAACCCCCAGCTAGTGAGGCAGATCCTCCTCTCCATTCAACTTGCCTAAACCCTAAACCCCGTGGATCTAGGATAATTGAGATTAATTATCTCAAGATTAATCTCTTTCAATTGCAATCCAAAGGGTATGTGGGTGGTAGTCAAATCAGCAGTAATCAACGTCGTGAAGGGAAGAGACCCAGAAAAAGGAAGCAATGCAGCATTGAAGTGTGTGAGCTTCATTGTTGACCAGTCTATATTGAAGGGATTTTGTGAAAAACTGTTGCAGAACTTTTTTTGTGGCAGAATTTTGAAGTTGTGTGTTAGGCTTTTTATGATCTGTAATTCAACCTGCCTACAATGGAGTATAGTAGGATTGAGTGAAACTATGCAGGATTGGTTGCTTGGAAACATTGAGTTTCGGGTTTATGGGGTTTATTTAGGGTTCTCACAATTTGTTATCAGCAACCTAATATTTCCAGCTCTGGAAAAGCAGTAGAGATTATATATAATACATATAATATAAGAGAGTGAATTTGTGTTTCAGCATTGAGAGTCCCATATTAGTAGATGATGTTTGAATTTGTGTTTCTGCAACAGACCATTCATAGTACATGAACATGTTTGCTGTTGCTGCCTGATCAACAGGACTAGAAATTTCAATTTGAAGTGTGGATTTAAATGTGGTGAACAGAATTTCAACTTCAGAATTGCTTGGAAATGTTCATGAATGTATGATCACAATTTGTTTGGCAGCAAACATAATATACTTCCAGCACTGGAAAAATAGTAGAGAAGTGTAGGAGGGTGAATTTGGTTGGTGTTTTAGCATTGAAGACATAGTACACAATGTCTGTTGTTTTGCCTGATCAATGGGAGTAGAATTAATTCTGGATTTTTGTGCTTCAGAATTCAAGTCAACAATAATATTGTCATCGCCTAATGCTTGTGAATAGATTATTCTGCTCTTATGTCATAAATTATGAAGATAAGCACACCCACTTTATGAATACAACTGGTTAATATGTCTTGAGAATTTAGTTGTAGACAAGGAAAACTGCTGAAACAAGTTTGTGAACAAATGGGTGTTCTTGTGGCATGATTTAGACTAAAGTTCTGGAAAATTAGAGTGCCTTTGCACAGCTCTGCTGTTGTTTGAGGCTTATAATCTCGAGATTTGAGAACTTGCTTCAATGTAAAAGGAAAATATAATTTAGAACTGTGGCGCATATTTTACCTTATACAAAGTTCAAGCAACCACAATTTGGATGGAGTTCTCAGAAAGAACCGACAGAAGTATGCATTTGAAAGTTAGTCTATATCAGAAACACCCAGGACATTGTGTTTCATGAACATGAACAAATGCAAAGATTTTGAAAGTGCAATTACTGATGGGGAAAAACATCAAAATGTCATCTCCAGTTCTGATTAGTAGTTGAAAATTGGCTTTGAAAAAGAAGGAAGTAGAGAGAAAAATTTCCTAGATTATGTCATATCAACTTCTCCCATGTGCACTGGTGATAAAACTAGCCCTAAATCCAGCATGTCAGAATAAAAATCTCCTGAGAGAGAAAAACTTCTGAGTTCCTGGTGACAATGATACACTTGTCCTACAAAATTGCGCTCACAGAAAGCTCAACAAGAATCTGCTTAGATGGTATGATGAGACTTTCAACAAAACAAGGTTTTGTCCAAGTGCCTCTCTTCCTCCTGATGCTATCAATTTACACATATAAACAATTCTAATACCTGCGAGCTCAGCTTCAGGAACACAACTTGCAGTTGTTGAAGCCAGAGCCAGTAGTGTAATTACAGACCGAGTCTAACTCACTTGTTTATTACATATCAAGTCTAATTACACACTGAGTCTAATTCACTTGTTTATTACATACGCCGCCTAATCCATCTGATGGGTAGTGAGAGATGTTGGTGCCCAGCACTAACCCCACCACAAGCTCTAAGAATCTGCTGCACATTTTATTTTTTTCGTATACCCCCAGTACCACCAAAACCCAATAGTAAGTAGATAACAAGCCAATTGTCAATTTGCAAACTGAAAACCAAAAGGA
>Ga0116229_10006176_pt1 | contig 19358 bp, 19 predicted proteins | sample S1TSphgellanicum_3_FD_87313 | JGI IMG/M metagenome (GOLD analysis project Ga0116229, IMG submission 87313) | Host-associated microbial communities from peat moss isolated from Minnesota, USA - S1T2_Fc - Sphagnum magellanicum MG | ecosystem: Host-associated > Plants > Peat moss > Unclassified... | reverse complement strand
TGTTAGCCTGTCCCACGGACGCCTCTCCTTGAAGTGCTGTTCAACAACCTCACTTTGGCACGTCGATGCCGTCGGGGGGCGTCCACCCCATCAATATTGCACCGCAACCGGTCTAGACTGCGCGGCGACGCACGGCGTGATAGAGCACAAGGACCACAACGGCGCCGAGAATGGCGACCAGCATGCTTTAGCGGTTCAGCCCGGACACGCCGCTCGACCCGAATACGTCGAACACAAAGCCGCCGACAAAGGCGCCGACAACGCCGAGGACGATGTCGAGGATCAGACCTTCGCCGCGGCCGCGGTTGACGATCATGCTGCCGATCCAGCCGGCCAGAAGGCCGAGCCCAAGCCAAGCGATGATGGACATTGGGGCTCTCCCGCCACTCTAACAGCCTCATCGTGCGGCCTGTCAGAACAACCAGAGCCGACCTCAGGCGTTCCCGAGGGGCGTCAACCCACGAACGCGCGCTCGAGCACAAAGTCGCCAGGTTCGTGATTTGAACCTTCCACCAGGCCCTGGGCTTCCAGCATGGCGGCCACGTCCTTGATCATGGCCATGGACCCGCACAGCATGATCCGGTCCTCTCCAGGATCGAACTCCGCGCCGGCGAGGCCAAGGTCGCGGAAAAGATCGCCGCTCTTGATCAGATCGGTGATCCTGCCCGCATGGACCCCGACCGGCGGCGCCTCGCGCGTGACCGTCGGATAGTAGGCGAGCTTGGCCCGGGCCTCTTCGCCCATGTATTCATCCTCGTAGAGGCCGCGTTCGAAAAGGTCGCGGTAGGCCAAGTCTTTGACTTCGCGCACGGAGTGGACCACCACCACGCGCTCGAACCGCTCATAGGCGTCCGGATCGCGAGCGACCGACAGCCAAGGCGCAAGACCCGTGCCGGTGCCGAGCAGAAACAGCCGCTTGCCGGGCTTCAGAGCGTCGAGCACCAGGGTCCCGGTCGGCTTTCGGGCCATCAGGACCTGGTCGCCGGGAACGATGGTCTGAAGCCGAGCCGTCAAAGGGCCGTTCTCCACCTTGATCGAAAAGAACTCGAGCTCGTCGGCAAAATGGGGGCTCGCCACCGAATAGGCGCGCAAGATCGGCTTGGAGCCCTCGGTTTCGCCTGGCAGGCCGATCATCACGAATTCGCCTGAGCGAAAGCGGAAACTCGGGGGCCGGGTGAGGGCGAAAGAGAACAGCCGATCGGTCCAGTGCCTCACCCAGAGCACGGTCTCGACATGATGGGTGGCGCTTTGAACGGGCGGGCGGGCGGCCACGGGAAGGTCGGTCATCTCGGGTCAACTCGGGGAGGGTCAACAGTCTTACTAAAGGCCGTCGCCGATGTCCTCGAACGGCCTTTGGGGCGCGTTCAATTCGGCGGCTTGTGGCGTATGTATGCCGCATTCGATCTTTTCGGAACCCGCCCAGCGGCCGGCGCGCGCATCCTGGTCGCTTTCCACCGGCCTTGTGCACGGCCAGCACCCCACCGACGGGTAGCCGAACTGGACCAGAGGATGGGGCGGCAGATCGTGCAGGGCCGCATAGGCGTCAAGATCGAGCTTGGTCCAGTCCGCCAAGGGATTGATCTTGATTTTGCCCTGGCTGGTCTCGACCACGGGCAGACGCGCGCGGGTTGTCGCCTGAAAGCGCTTTCGGCCGGTGATCCAGGCGTCAAAGCCTTGTAGGGCGCGGGTTAAGGGAACCACCTTGCGAAGGGTGCAGCACGCGTCCGTATCCGTCTTCCAGAGGGTGGCTGAGGGGTCGCTCGCGGCCAGCGCCTTATAGGCCGGCCTGAGATCGCGCACATCCCTCAAACCCAGTCGGTCGGCAAGCGTTTTGCGGTAATCCAGGGTCTGACCAAACTGCATGCCGGTGTCGAGAAAAAGCACCGGCGTCGTGGGATCGATTTGCGACACCATGTGGAGCAGGATCGCCGACTCGGCGCCGAAGGAAGACACAAGAGCGATCCTTGGGGCGAACTCGGCGATGGCCGCGCCGAGGATGTGCTCCGGCGTCCGGCCCTCCAGAGCGCGCTGCAGAATCGCCGAAAAGGTTTCGGCCTGGCTGAGCCGTTCGGGCGTCCTGACATCGGAAGCCATCACGGGCGCTCCCGCTCGATAAACGCCGGAGCAAGGCGATCTGCAGCGGCCTGATAGACATGACGATAGCGGCCGACCGCCGCGGCCCAGATCACCGCGTCCGACCCATCGGACGGCGCAAAGCCGTTAAATCCGCAGCGGACCATGTCGCGCGCCTGGTCGCACAGGACCTCTCCGACGGCCCGGACCTCGCCCTTGAAGCCGAACCGCGACCGGAGGAGGACCGCGGACGAATAGGCGCGGCCGTCACGAAACCTAGGGAAGGCTAGGGCGACCAGAGCCAGCCGCGGCAAATCGTAGGCCAGCCCTTCGACCGCTTGATCGGGCTGGATCAGAACCCCGACAGACCGGCCTTCGTCCAAGAGCGCGCCGCCTTCAGCCTCGAAGCGAGCCAGCGGCAGGATCACATCGCCCTCCGAGGGGAGCGGCGCGTCCGCATCAAGGTTCACCCACCGGTCCGCCGTGTCCAGGAATTGGCCGTTCTCAAGCCTGATCAGCGTCGGCATAAACCGCCTCCTTGAACGGCGCAGGTCCAAGCCGGCGATAGGTGTCGAGGAACCGCTCGGCTTGACCGGTTCTGAGGCCGAGGTAGGCGTCGACCAGAGCCTGCACCGCAGGCGCGACCTGGTCGGCCGGGAGGGCTGGGCCCAGGATCGCGGCCAAGGACGCGTCCTCAGCGCCCGACCCCCCAAGGGAAAGCTGGTAGAATTCCTCGCCCTTCTTGTCGACGCCAAGGATGCCGATGTGGCCGACGTGATGGTGGCCGCAGGCGTTTATGCAGCCGGAGATCTTGATCTTGAGCTCGCCGATTGCGTCGGCCCGGTCGGGCTCTGCGAACCGGCGGGCGATGTCGTTTGCAATCGGAATGGCTCGGGCGTTGGCGAGCGCGCAGTAGTCGAGCCCCGGGCAGGCGATGATGTCGGTGACGAGGTCAAGGTTCGGCGTCCCAAGGCCGTAATGCTGCAGCTGCGCAAACACGGCCGGAACGTCGTCGAGCCTTACGTGCGGCAAGACCAGATTTTGCGCGTGGGTGACGCGGATATCGTCCTGGCCATAGCGCTCGGCGAGAGCGGCGATCGCCTCCATCTGCTCGGCTGTCGCGTCGCCTGGGGTTGCGCCTGGGGCCTTCAGGCTGATGTTGACCACCGTATAGCCAGGCTGTTTGTGGGCGGAAAGGTTGTTGCGGGCGAAGCGGGCTAGGGCGGGATCGGCGGCCCTGGCGGCGTCGAACGCCTGTGAGCGCGCCGGCAGGGCTTCGAACCGCGCCGCGCCGAAGGCTGCGCGAATGCGCTCGAGCTCGAGGTCCGGAAGATCGATCGACGCCTGATCAAGCAGCGCCCATTCGGCCTCAACCTGGCGCGCGAACGCCTCAGCGCCCATGGATGCGACCAGGATTTTGATGCGCGCCTTGTAGATGTTGTCGCGACGCCCAAGCCGATTGTAGACGCGCAAGATCGCCGTCAAATACGACAGGAGGCTCTTTGCCGGCAGGAATTCCCTGATTGTCGCTCCAAGATAGGGCGTGCGCCCCATGCCGCCGCCGACCATGACTTCAAAGCCCAGCCGGCCTTCGGCGCCGCGGATCAACTTCAGCCCGATATCGTGGGCGCGGGCCACCGTCCTGTCCTTCGAAGACCCGGTGACCGCGATCTTGAATTTTCGCGGAAGGTAGGTGAACTCGGGGTGAAAGGTCGACCACTGGCGCAGGGCTTCTGACCATGGCCGCGGATCGTCCACCTCCTCGGCCGTCGCCCCGGCGTAGGGGTCGGCGGTGATGTTTCGGATACAGTTGCCTGAGGTCTGGATGGCGTGCAGGTCGACCGCCGCCAGCCGGTCGAGAATGTCGGGCGCATCCTTAAGCTTGATCCAATGGAACTGGATGTTGGTGCGGGTCGTGAAATGCCCATACCCCTTGTCGTAGTCGCGGGAGATGGCGGCCAGGGCGCGCAGCTGGCGCCCGTCAAGGGCGCCATAGGGGATGGCGACCCTCAGCATGTAGGCGTGGAGCTGCAGATAAAGACCGTTCATGAGCCGCAGGGGTTTGAACTGGTCCTCGCTCAACGCGCCTGACAAACGGCGCGCCACCTGGCCGCGGAACTCCGCCGCCCGATCCGCCAGCATCTCGCGATCAATCGTGTCGTAGGCGTAAACGCTCACGGCTTTCTCCGGATCAGGCTGAGACGGCCGGTCGAGCGGGCGGCGCCGTGCGCGCCCTTGATCGCGGCAATAGCCGCCCCACCCTCGGCCTGTTTGCCCAATTCGCCATGGTCCGTGGGCCCCAGAGCGCGGATCCGTTCACGAAAACTCACCGGCGCCGCGCCGTCGTCGGTGACCGTGATCAAGTAGGGATCGATCAAGAGCGTCGACAGCGCCTTGGCCGTGGCTAGAGCCGCATCGGCAGGGTCCGGGTCGTCAAAAAGCTCGGCGTCAGAAAACTGTTCAACCCAGTGCGCGCCAGACCAGAATACAACCTCGCCGTCCAGCAACCGGTTTGCCGTCAGGGCTTGTAAGGTCATGGGCTCCGCTCTCCGGCCCGCGCATCGCGCCTCGTCGCCGTCGCCGCCACAGTCGCCGCCGACGGCTGCGCCAAGGCGCTGACCTCGCCAATAATCAGGATGGCGGGGCCTTCAAAGTCCGCGACGGCCTCGGAAAGTCCCCTGAGCGTCGTCACCACCCGGCGCTCTGCGGCATGGCTTGCGTTTTCGACGATGGCGACGGGCGTCGTTGGCGCCCGGCCAGCGGCGATCAGCCGCTCTGCGATCATGGGCGCTGTCGAAAGCCCCATATAAACGACCACCGTCTGGTTAGGGCAGGCGAGCGCCGCCCAATCGAGATCGGGCGCACCGCTGGTCTGGGCGTGGCCTGTGACGAAGGTGACCGCTTGGGCGAGCCCGCGATGGGTCAAAGGCGCCCCGGCGCCCGCTGCGGCCGAAAGCGCCGCTGAGACCCCGGGCACGACTTCGCAAGGGATCGCCGCCGCGCGGCAGGCGAGCACCTCCTCGCCGCCGCGTCCGAACAGGAAAGGATCGCCGCCCTTCAACCGGACAACGGACAGTCCCTCTCGGGCGAGGCCCACCAAGAGGGCGTTGATATCATCCTGGGGCAGGGCGTGGCGCGCCTTTCGCTTTCCGACATAGAGCCGACGCGCCCCCGCCGGCGCAAGCTCGAGAATTTCTGCGCTCACGAGCCTGTCATGCACCACCACGTCGGCCGAACCAAGCACGCGCACCGCTTTTAGAGTGAGAAGTTCAGGATCGCCAGGTCCAGCGCCGACCAGCCACACCTTGCCCGGCCGACGAGCCGGCGCAGATCCCCCGATGGCCCCGCCGCCGAGGGCGACGAGGTCAGATATGATCGGGACGCCGCGGCGCGGCATGGCCAGGTCCTCCTTCGGCAAGAGCGGTCGTGCAGGGCCAACACCGGAGCTCGCCTCGCAGACCTTCGCCGCAAAGGGCCAACAGTCGGTGAAGGCACGCTTGCAAAATTGGTTCGCAGGCTCCACTTCGCAAGCCACGATTTCCGCCGGGGCGTTTAGGATTTCTATGGACCGTCGACGCTTACCGCCGCTCAACGCCCTCCGCGCGTTCGAGGCGGCGGCGCGGCATATGAACTTTTCCAGGGCCGCGGACGAACTTTCGGTGACGCCCGGGGCCGTCAGCCAGCAAATTCAGAACCTCGAGGACTATATCGGCGCGGCCTTGTTCCGGAGGACGCCGCGGGGACTTCTGTTGACCGATGCGGCCCAGACCGCCCTCCCCGCCCTGCGCGATGCGTTCGATAAGCTCGCCGAGGCGTCGTCGCTCTTGACCGCCGCCGTCGATGGTCGACGCGTCACCGTTTCTGCCGCGCCTTCGTTTGCGGCGAAGTGGCTGGTGCCGCGCCTTGGCCGATTTGAAACCAAGCGGCCGGAAGTCGACGTCTGGCTGACCGCCGGTATGGAGCTTGTGGACTTCGCCGCCGGAGAGGTGGATGTCGCCATCCGCTATGGCGCTGGCCACTATGCGGGGCTGGAAGTGGCGCGGCTGACGAGTGAAACCGTGCTGCCGGTATGCTCTCCTGACCTCCTCGCCGAAAAGCCCCTCAACGCCCTGGAGGATCTCGCCGCCCATACCCTGCTGCACGACGGATCGCCCGACGCAGACGACAGCTGTCCGGACTGGGTCATGTGGCTGGCGGCGCGGGGGGTCAAGGGCGTGGACGGCGCGCGTGGACCGCGCTTCAATCAGTCGAGCCTCGTCATCGAGGCGGCGATGAACGGCCGCGGCGTCGCCCTGGCCAAGCGGGCCTTAGCCCAGGCCGACCTCGACGCGGGAAGATTGGTCACCCCGTTCGACATTTCCACCGCGGTAGACTTCGCCTATTACGTCGTCCACCCCAAGGCCAAAGGCCGGTTGCCGCAGGTGAAGGCCTTTGTCGGCTGGCTCAGGGAAGAGGCCGAGCTGCACGAGGCGGCGCTGATGACCATCGATAACGGCGCCGGGATCTGAGCCCTCCGTCTTAATCTGCACCGCGCAAGGGGTTTATTAGGAGATCGCGCGCAATCTGAGGATGCAAGCGAGAATGGATGACGTTGTGTCCGCATTCAACGATTGGTTCCGGGTCGGCCTGCTCGGCCCCTATATCGCCACGCCAAAGCACGCCTTGGGCTGGATCGCGACCCTTGGCCTGACCCTGCCGGCGCTGGTCTATGCGGTTCTCGGAGGATGCCTAGGCCGTTTGCTCGCCGTGGGCCTGCTCGCCTTCCTGTTTGGCTTTAGCTATGCGATCGCGGGCGAAGGGCGCGTCGTCGGATCGGGCCGAACCGACGCAGACCTTAGGTCAAACGGTCCATCCCCTAAGCCGTCCGGAGTGGTGAAGGCGGGGCTGGCCCGTTAGAGCGCTTTTCCCGACACAGGGGGAGGAGCCATGGTCGACCAAGCCGGTCTCGCGCGCAGAAAAGACATCCTCGGACATCCGCCGGGACTGTGGTTTTTGTGTTTCGCCGAAGGTTGGGAGCGGTTCTCCTTCTACGGCATGCAAGCGCTTCTGGTTCTCTACATGACCGAGCAGCTTCTGCTTCCAGGGCATGTAGAGCACGTGGCCGCCTTCGCCGCGTTCCGCGGCCTGATTGACCCCGCCCATAGCCTCTCCCCGATCGCGCTGAGCTCGGCCATCTTCGGGCTTTACGCCGGCGGCGTCTATCTGACGCCGATCTTCGGAGGATTTCTCGCCGACCAGGTTCTCGGCAGGACCGTGACGGTCACCCTCGGCGCAGCGCTGATGGCGCTCGGTCATTTCCTGATGGCGTTTGAGGCGTCGTTCCTGCTGGCTCTGGCCTGCCTTCTGATCGGGGTCGGCTGCTTTAAGGGCAATCTCGCCACCCAGGTGGGCGAGCTCTACGCGCCCAATGACCTGCGCCGCGCCGACGCCTTCCAGTTCTACCTCATCGGCATCAATATCGCCGTGATCGTCTCGCCGCTGGTCTGCGGCACCTTGGGCCAAAGGGTGGCTTGGCATTTTGGGTTTGGCGCCGCCGGCGTCGGCATGCTGATCGGCCTTGTTGTCTACCTGTTCGGCCGACGATGGCTGGCGAAGGACACGCGAAAGGCGCGCCGCGCCTCGGACGCCAAGGCGCACCGGGCTCAGATGACGCGCCGGGAGTGGACCACGGTGGGCGTTCTCGTGGCGCTTCTACCCGTCCTGGCGCTGGCTGCGCTCGGGAACCAGCAAATCTTCAACGCCTACCTGATTTGGGGCGACGCTCACTACGACCTCAGACTCGGCAGCGTTCGGCTTCCGGTGACCTGGCTTTTGTCCCTGGACGCGGTTTTCGGCATGAGCTGCATCCTCTTATCTCTGGCCTTCTGGCGCCTCTGGTCGCGCTGGCGAGGCGAGCCGGACGAAATCGTCAAGCTCGCGGTCGGCGCGGTGATCGCGGCCGGGGCGCCGCTGCTCCTGGCGTTCGCCAGCGCCCATGAGGCGGCCACGGGCCATAAGGTTTCCCTCGCCTGGGGTCTTGGCTTTCACCTGGTCAACGACATCGGCTACGCCAATATCTTCCCTGTCGGCCTGGCCCTGTTTTCAAGAGCGGCGCCGCGGGCCGTCGGCGGGTCGCTGATCGGCGTCTATTACCTGCATCTTTTCATCGCCAATCTCGCGGTCGGCTATCTTGGAGGCCTGCTGGAGCCGCTGGGCGCGGCGCGGTTCTGGGTTTTGCACGCGGCCCTGGTCATGGCGGGCGCCCTGGTCCTGGTCCTGTTCGCGGCGATCTTCCGCCGCCATCTCGCCCCAACCACCGAGGCGGAGGTCGCCTGAGGCGTCTGCGCGCGGCCCCTGTCGCCGGGCGTGGTTGGATCAGATCGGCTGCTCGATCGAGGCGGCGAGCGGGGTAAAGAGCTCAGGACCCGTCTCGGTCATATGCCAGCAGTCTTCCAGCCGGATACCGAATTCTCCAGGAATATAAATGCCCGGTTCGTCTGAGAAACACATGCCCGCAACGAGCGGCGTGGCGTCGCCGTGGACAAGATAAGGATCCTCGTGACCGTCGAGGCCGATGCCGTGCCCTGTGCGGTGCGAGAGGCCGGGAAGTTTGTAGCCCGGGCCCCAGCCTTCGGCGTCATAATAGGCGCGGACCGCGTCGTCGATCGCGCCCACCGGCGCCCCGGGCCGGGCGGCTTCGAGCGCGATCTCCTGTCCGCGTTTGACGGTGGCCCAGACCTTGCGCTGGCGCGCGCTGGGTTGGCCGACGACCCAGGTGCGCGTGATGTCCGACTGATAGCCAAAGACGTTGCAGCCGCAGTCCATCAGCACGACCGACCCCTCGCGGACGACCTCGTGCTGGTGGGATCCATGCGGATAGGCGCTGGCCTCGTTGAGCAGGATCAGGGCAAATTCATTGACGCCGCCGAGCGCTGCGGTCGCGCTCTGCATCAGCGCCGAGATCTCCTCGGTCGTCATCCCAAGCCTGAGCTTGGCGTGGACATCGCGCAGAGCGGCGAGGGTGATGGTGTTGGCGGTCTGCATCAATGCCAGTTCGGCAGGCGATTTTATCAGCCGGCAAGCCCTCACGAGGGCTTCGCCTGAGACGACCTCATATCCCGGGCCCGCCGCACGCACGCCATCGACGATAAAAAGGCGCGTGGTGTTCTCAAAGGCGATCGGCCCTGACATCACCCCCCGGTCGCTTAGCGCCTGGACGATACGGACAAAGGGGCTTTCATGCTCGTCCCAGTGACGTACTTCGGCTGGGACCTGCAAGGTCTCGCGCACCGAAGGCTCCTCGAAGGCCGGGACCACCAGGACCACCTCGCCCTCGGCCGGGATCACCGCGGCGGTGGTGCGCTCGGACCTGCGCCACTGAACACCGGTGAAATAGTCGAGACTTGTGCCGGATTCCATGATCAGGGCGCCGATCTTCCGCTCACCCATCAGCTGTTTGACCTTGGCGAGGCGGGTTAAGCGCTCCTGCACCGCAATGGGCTTGGCGCCAGCGGCCAGGGACGCCAGACCCGACGCGAGACCCGACGCCAGACCCGGCGCCGAAGGCGGCGAGCCTGGCGCAGCGCCCGCCAGAAGCGGCGCGCCTGCGGCCGCGGCCAGGATCGCTCGACGGGAAACGGGCATGAGGCTCGCCTTTTAGCCGTAGATGATATGCGGGGTGAAGCGGGAGAGATTGCCCGTGATCAGGCCGTCCTCGCGCACGCCAAGGCCCGCTGGCGCCCCATCGACAATCCAGCTGCCAATCACGGGGCGCACGCCGCCGAAATCTGGAAGATCGTAAAGACCCTGATAGACCACCGGCGCGTCCGCATATGCCCCGTCGGTGGCGGCAAGATCGCGGCCGTCCTTCACCAAGCGAATATTCGCCCCCTCCCGCGACAGGATCGGCTTGCGCACATAGCTGTCGGACACGGGCCGATCGCGCGTCGCCCAGAGCAGGTTTTCATGCCTGGGATGCAAATCCCAGAGGATCGGCAAGATCGCCTTGTTGGACCAGATCATCTTCCAGATCGGCTCGATCCAAAGGGTTCTATCTCGGGTCTCGAGCACGTGGCGGCCGAAGGGCTCCTTCACCAACCACTCCCACGGATAGAGATGATAGAGCGTGCGGATCTCGCGGCCCTGCAGATCCACAAAACGCCGGCCGTCCCAACCGACGTCCGAAATCAACAGCCCCTCGGTCGAGAGGCCGGCGGAGCGGGCGGTGTCCATCAGATAGGCGGTCGTCACCGCCTCCTCCCCTGTGCTCTCGCGGGCATGGGTGAAGTGAACCGGCGCCCCGGACGCCAGATAAGGGGCGATGTCGCGCCATTTGGCGATCAGCTTGTCGTGAAGGCTGTTGAACTGGTCGCAGGTCGGAAAGACCTCCTCCTTCCACTCCCACTGGATCACCGCCGCTTCCACCAGCGAGGTTGGCGTATCGCAGTTGAACTCGAACAGTTTTGGCGTCCCGTGGCCGTCAAAGCCGAGGTCGAAGCGCCCATAGTTCAGCGCCGGCGGCTCCGCCTTCCAAGCCTCCTCGATCAAGGGCCAGCACCAGTCCGCAATCGCGAACCGGTCGTAAAGCCGGTTTTTAACCACATAGTCGCCCGCCTCGAGGAACAGATCATAAAGGGCGGCGGTGGCCGCCTCGATGCGGTCGATTTCGTCCGCGGAGAAGATATAATAGGCGCTCTCATTCCAGTATGGCGCCCCCGCAGCCGTGTGCCAGACCAGGCCCAGCGCCTCGACCTTGGCTTCCCAGCCGGCCCGGGGGGCAAGAGCGATCCTTTGCATCTACTCGCCGACGCCGCCGCCCGCGTGCCCGGCCGCCTCGCCGCCGAACCCGCCCCGCGCCACACCATCGACGCTGCCAACCCCGCCGCCGCGCCAGCCGCTGACAAAATAGTAAGCGCCGGCGCCGCCGCCGCTGTGACCGCCGCAGTCCTGAACTGGCGCCCGGCGGCCCTGCTTGTCGACGCAGACCCGATCATCGCATCCCGCCAGCATCGCCGCCGATACGGCCAACATGCCGGCGATCGCCGTCTTGTCGATCTTCATATCCGCCCCCAAGCCTCTCTGAGGCATAGCGCGCCGCCAGGCCGGCGCCAACTCGGCGCCCCCATCGCCTTCCGATCCCGAGCCTCCACCGCACGGGTCCGCGCCGCGGGCTCCTGCCCCTCAGGGGCTCCCAGGACTTAGGGCGGCCCTCTGGCCTCGTTTGTCGACCTCGGGCAGGATAAGGGCAAAATGCGGGAGCGGGCTCTTAATGAAGCGTTTGTCACGCGCGGCTGCGGCGTTCGCCGTCGGCGTCCTCGCCGCCTCAGCCTCTGCTGCGGCCGAAGGTCAAGGGATATCGCCCGCTCTGGCGGCCCGGGTCGAGACGCTGCTTGCGCAGATGACCCTCGAGGAAAAACTGACCCTCGTGCACGGCTCCATGCCGGCCTTCATGCGCAGCCGCCCGAGCGACGTGGCGATCTCGGCCGGCTATGTCGACGGGGTGGCGCGCCTCAACATCCCGCCCTTGCGCGAGAGCGACGCGAGCCTTGGGGTGGCCAACGCCGGCCGCACGAACGATGACGCCACGGCGCTGCCTTCGGGCCTGCTTCTGGCGTCGACCTTCGACCCGGAGATCGCGTTCGCCGGCGGGTCGATGATTGGCAAGGAGGCGCGTCAGAAGGGTTTTAATGTCCTGCTCGACGGCGGGGTAAACCTCGTGCGTGAGCCGCGCAACGGGCGCAATTTCGAATACCTCGGCGAGGATCCCCTCTTGGCGGGCCTCATGGGCGGCGCGGCGATCCGCGGGATCCAGACCAACCGCGTCGCCTCGACGGCAAAGCACTACGCCCTCAACGCACAGGAATCTGGACGCCATATCCTGAACGCCGTCATCGACCCTGCGGCCCTGCGTGAAAGCGACCTTCTCGCCTTCGAGATCGCCCTCGAGACCGGGCGCCCCGCCTCGGTGATGTGCGCCTATAACAAGGTCAACTCCGTCTACGCCTGTGAGAACAAGCCTCTTTTGGTGGACGTCCTGAAGCGCGACTGGCGCTGGCCGGGCTTTGTCATGTCAGACTGGGGAGCTGTGCACTCCGCGGCCGCCGCCGTGGCGGGCCTTGATCAGGAATCGGGCGAGCAGCTTGATAAGGCGGTCTATTTCGCCGCCCCGCTCAAGGCGGCCCTCGCTTCAGGTGAAATCCCCGGCGCTCAGCTGGACGAGATGGTGCGCAGGATCCTGACCGGCATGGGGGAGACCGGCCTTCTTGACCCGCCGTCGCCGCCAGAGCCCCTCGACACCGCCGCTGACGCCCCGGTGGCCCAGCGCGAGGCCGAAGCGGGAATCGTCCTTCTGAAAAACGACGGGAACATCTTGCCCCTGGCGCGAAGCGTTCGGCGCATCGCGGTGATCGGCGGCAAGGCGGATATCGGCGTGATGTCAGGCGGCGGGTCCTCGCAGGTGATTCCCCTAGGCTCCCACATCTTCCCGATGCCGAGCTCTGGCCCGTCCTGGGGGGCGGGGATCGTCTACCACCCCTCCTCGCCCCTTGCGGCGATCAAAGCGGAGTTTCCCGGGGCTGAGGTGAGCTACGATTCCGGGGCCGATCCCTCGGCGGCCGCATCCAGCGCCCGCGCGGCGGACTTGGCCATCGTGTTCGCCACCCAATGGACCAGCGAGGGCGCCGACACGGGGCTCAGCCTTCCCGACCATCAGGATGCGCTGATCGCCGCCGTCGCCGCCGCCAATCCGAGGACGGTCGTGGCGCTGGAAACCGGCGGTCCTGTTCTGATGCCGTGGCTGGCTGAGGTCCCAGCGGTGCTCGAGGCCTGGTACCCCGGCCAGAAAGGCGGCGAAGCCCTGGCCCGCGTGCTCGCCGGCGAGATCGACGTCGCCGGCCGCCTGCCGGTCAGCTTCCCGCAAAGCCTGGCGCAGCTCCCGCGCCCCAAGCTCGATGGGGAGGGTCTGCGCGAGACCTTGGACCTTAACTCAGGCGCCGCTTTTGATGTCGCCTATAGCGAAGGCGCCGAGGTCGGGTATCGCTGGTATGAGAAGCAGAAGCTTCAGCCCCTGTTCCCGTTTGGCTGGGGCCTTTCCTATAGCGCCTTCAGCCATGACCAGCTGAGGGTTCAGGGCGGCGACACCCTTAGGGTAAGCTTCCGCATCGCGAATGTGGGCGCCCGCGAGGGATCCGACATCGCCCAGGTCTACGCCGCGGCTCCAGGCCAGACCCGGCGGCTGATCGGATGGGGCAGGGTCAGCCTCCAGCCGGGGCAGAGCCGGGTCGTGACCGTGGTTGCAGACCGTCGGCTCCTCGCCCAATTCGACGCCTCAGCGAACCTTTGGCGCGTACCGGGCGGCCGTTATCAGGTGAGCCTCAGCCGTTTTGCCGGGGACCCGCAATCGCCCACCCTATCGGCGGAGGTGGCCGCTTCAACCGTTGGGCCTTAGACCGGTTCTGCATCCGAGCAAAGGGGCAGGCAAGACCAGGAGGCGGACCTCAGCGGTGAGATCGGTTCGGCCCCGGTCCATCCGGCGCGCAGACGCGTCAGGCCGCGGCTCTTCGGCTTTTCATTAAGGGCTGGATATAGGCGCCGAAGGCCTCAAGGCCTTGGAGGAAGTCGTCGAAGGTTAAGAGAACCCCTCCGGTGTTCGCCACCTCCTCCATCTCGTCGAGCATGGCGGCGACCCGTTGATAACTGCCGACCAGCGTCCCCATATTGAGATTGACCGCCGACTGCTGATCGGCGAGCTGGCGCACGTTGGTTGTGGTCGAAGTGGTGTCGGCTGCCCCCTGGACCCCCAGCCAGGCCACAGCGTCCTGGTCGACGCCCTCCCGATAGCGCATCCAGGTCGCGGCGGCTTCTTCGTCGGTGGGCGCTGCGATCACCATCACCAAGACGAAGACCGAAACCTTGCGGCCGGTCTTCTCCAGCGCCTTGGCCAGACGTTCGTTGTTGGACGCGAAGGCCTTGGGCGTATTCACCCCCTTGCCGAGACAGAAGGCGTAGTCCGCCCACTGGGCGGAAAAGGCCAGGCCCTCGTCGGACGAGCCCGCGCAGATGATCTTCATATCCCCGACCGGAACCGGCCGCACGCGGCAGTCGTCCATCTGATAGTAGCGCCCCTTAAAATCGCTCTGCCCGGTGGCCCAAAGCTCGCGCAGGATCGCGGCGTACTCGCCCAGCATCTGGTAGCGATTGGCGAAATGCTCGTCGCCGGGCCAAAGGCCCATCTGGCTGTACTCCGGCCGCTGCCAGCCGGTGATGAGGTTAAGCCCGAACCGGCCGTGACTGATCGAATCGATGGTCGCACACATGCGCGCGGCGTAAGCGGGCGGTATGACCAGGGTCGCACAGGTAGCGTAGATCTTGATCCTCTGGGTGACCGCCGCCAGGCCGGCCATGAGCGTGAAACTCTCGAGATTGTACTCCCAAAATTCCGTCTTGCCGCCGAACCCGCGCAGCTTGATCATCGAAAGGAGAAAATCGAGCCCGTACTTCTCCGCCCGAACCGCGATCTCTTTGTTAAGATCAAAGCTCGGCATGTACTGCGGCGCTGTCTCCGAAATCAGCCAGCCGTTGTTGCCGATGGGAATGAAGACGCCGACCTGCATGGGTTAGCTCCGCCGTGGATCAGCCTCGCCGGCCAGCCAGGCAAGGACGATGCGATTGAAGATGTCGGGTTCGGCCACGTTGACCGCATGGCCGCCGCGCGGCGTCAGGACAAACCTTCCGTTGGGCAGGCCCTTGGCCAGGGTCTCCGCCGCCGTCCAGGGGCTCAGAATATCGTCCTCGGCGGCCAAACTGAGCACCCTTGTGCGGATCTCGGCCAACCTTGCCGTGACATCGAACGCCGCCACGGCGCCGATCCGACGTTCGGTGGTTTCAACGCCCGGGAACGCCATGCGCTGGTGTCTGGCCTCCTCGGCCAGCCGTTTCGGACGCGCCGCCATCCACGCGGCCGGATAAAGGAAGATGGGCGTCGCGGCGATGAAGGCGTCAACGCCGCTCTGGTTCAGAAGCGCAAGCCGGGTTTCGAAACACCGGGCCGTGTGCGGCTCCAGTTTCGCCCAGGCGTTCACGGCCACGATCGACTTCAGCCGTTCCGGCGCCTTCAGAGCCAGGGACAGGCCAATCAGGCCGCCCAGGGCATGGCCGACCAGGTGCGCCTGATGCACGCCGAGGCCGCCCAAGACAAGCAGCAGATCGTCAGCCATCTGATCGATGCAAAGGTCAGTCGGCAGGGCGCGATCACTGCGCCCGACGCCCCGATGGTCGTAAACGATAACGTGGTGTCGTTTTGACAGGGCGTCCAGGTTGGGCAGCCAATAGGCCCCGACCCCGCCAAGCCCGGCGCTCAGCACGACTGCCTCCGCCTCCCGGGGCCCATGGGTCTCGACGTAAAGGCCGCCGATGTGCGCCATCAGAGGTGCGCGACGCTCGCGATCTCCACGAGACAGTCTGGGCGGACCAGGCCGCACTGAATGCAGTAGCGTGCAGGCTTCGCCCCTGGAAAGTACTCGGCATAGACCTTGTTCATGGCGGGGTAGTCCGACCAGTCCTTAAGGAAGATGTGGTTGAAGGCCACGTCGCTAAGCTTGGCTCCAGCCGCTTCCAGGGTGGTCTTGATCACGTCCAGCACATGGCGCGTCTGGGCCTCGCAGTCGCCCGGGTGCAGAACCCTACCCCCCTCTCCCAGGGCGAGCGTCCCAGAGACATAGACCGTATTCCCGGCCTTGGTCCCAGCGGAGAAGGGCGCGATCGGGGTCGGGAAATTGGGTGGATTGATCGCTTCGAACGGCATGGGCGTCTCTTATGATTCGGGTCTATCGGACTGCGGCGGCTGGTCGAACGCGCCGCAGAAATCAGCCACGCTCGAGACCCAGCCAAAGAAACTCTCGATGTTGAACAAGCTCGCCTTCTGCAGGAATTCTGGGCCCGCCTGATGGGTGGCGTCTTCAAGCATGACCCCGAAGTACTCGAGAAAAAAGGCGTCGCGCAGGGTGGATTCCACACAGACGTTGGTGGCGATGCCGACGAAGACGATATGGCGTACGCCCCGCGAGCGCAGCACGCTGTCGAGCTGAGAATTGAAGAAGCCCGAATAGCGGGTTTTATGCAGGACTATGTCGCCCGGCTCAGGCTTTAAGGCCTCGACCAGCGCATAGTCCCAGCCGCCGCGGGCCAGCAACTGCCCCTTGAGCGCCGGCCGGGCGCGCATGGTCTTTAGGGCATTGGACTTGTGCCAGTTCGGCGAGCCTGGACCGCCTGCCTCCACATAGTCCGCATCCCATCCGTTCTGGAAGAAGATCACCGGCATGCCGGCGCGCCTGGCCGTTTGGAGCACCCTTGCGGTTTGGGCGATCACCCGATCTGCGCCGGAGATGTCGAACCCCGCCAGATCGAGATACCCGCCCGGCGACGCATAGGCGTTCTGCATGTCGATCACGACGACCGCTGTATCGCGGGCCGACAGGCGGATCGGTTCGGGACGCGCCGTCAGGGTCAAAGCGTCCTCAGCCTGAGATCCGGGATGGGCGAGCCCCGAGAGGGTTTCGGCCATGGGAGTGCACCTTCATGCCTGGAGCGGCCAGTCTTGCGGCAGGGCTCCTGGTCTCGCAAGCCCGGCGACGCTTGATGGCAGGCGCGATCAGCCGAGGGCCTTTCCCATGCGCACCAGAGGCACCGGCGCGCCTCCGCGCTCATCCTTGATGCGCTCGATCGGCAGATAGCCGCAGGCGCGATAGAGCCGCTCGCCCGACAAGCTGCCCATCAGTTCGATCCGGCTGAACCCCGCCGCCTTCGCCGCCCCTTCACAGAGCTCAAGGATGAGCCGGCCGACGCCGCGCCGGGCGTAGGCGGGCGCGGTGTACATGGCCCGCACCCGCGCCGCGTCTTTTGCAGGATCAAGCCAGGCTGCATCTCTGCCCGGCGAATGGTCGGCGCCATACAAGGTCGCGCGTCGGCTCCAGCCGCCCGATCCGGCGATGGTCGGGACCGATGCGCCCGGATCCTCGACCACGAAATAGCAGCCGTCCCGGATCAGCTGCGTGTCGAGCCCCATGATGGTGCGGCTCGCACGAACCTGGTCGGGGGACAGGACGTCGCTTTGCAAGGCGTCGATCGACGCCTCCATCAGGATGCGCAGGGCCGGGATGTCCGAAAGGCTTGCAAGGCGGTGGGTGAAGGCGGTCATTGCCGAGCCTATAGCGCAATGAGCGCGCCTTCTCGCAACGCGGATATGGACAGACGCCATGTTGCTGCTCAGCAAGACGTAGCCGCGATCTGGACGAAAATCTCATCGATAAGCGCGTCGAGACGTCGTCACGGGGGAAGGTGTTGAGTCTTAAAGCGCGCGTGTCGACAAACGGCGTGATCAACACCCGTCGCACCCTCTTGGCCCTGGCCGCAGGTCTTGCCGCCGCAAGCCCGGCCGCCGCCCAGACAGCGTCCAGCCAGCCTCCGCCCGTCCCGGCTCAGGCCGAGGCGCCGCCAGCGCCCGCCCTCGCCAATCCCGCCAAAAATCCGCCGCCGGCCAAACCCGCAGCGAAGAACGCCCCCAAGCCGTCAAAGCCCGCCCAAAGCGCCCAGGACGAGGATGAGGACGATGTGGTGGTGACCGCCAAACGGCTCCCTGGCGCAGTGATCGGCGACATCAAACCTGAGCTCTCGCTCACCCCGGCCGACATCCAGTCCTATGGCGTCTCGACCGTCGCGGACCTGCTCAATGAGCTTGGTCCGCAAATCAGGAGCGACCGCGGCCGCGGCGGCGAGAGCCCGGTCATCCTGTTGAACGGCCACCGTATCTCCGCGTTCAACGAGATCCGAGACATTCCGACCGAAGCGATCCTCAGGGTCGACATTCTGCCTGAGGAGGTGTCCCTGAAATATGGCTACACCGCCGACCAAAGGGTGGTGAACATCGTGCTCCGCCGCCGTTTTCACGCCACCGCCTATGAGGGGATGATCGGAGCGCCCACCGAGGGCGGCGAGGTCACCGGTCAGGCCGAGGGGGATCTTTTTCACCTGCGCGGCGACAACCGTCTGAACCTTGACCTGCGCTACACCGGCAACACCGCGATCAGCGACAGCGCGCGCCATGTGACCGAGAGCTCCACCGGGCCTCAGTATGATCTCCTCGGCAATGTCGTCTCGCCGACCTCTGGCGCGCAGATCGATCCTGCCCTCAGCGCCCTTTTCGGTCAGCCGGTCACCATTGCCGGCGTCCCGGCCAGCGCCGCTATGGGCGCCCCAAGCCTCTCCGCCTTCTTGCCCACGGCCAACCAACCGAATGTCACCAATATCGGCGATGACCGCACAGTGGCGTCCGAGAGCCAGGCGCTGACATTGAACGCGGTCCAGGCCCTGCCCGGCCCGTTCGGGACCAATGTCACCTTTAACGGGACCGCCGGCTGGACCCAGACCACGGGCCTGGACGGGCTTCCTGGCGTGACGCTTGAGGCGCCGGAAGGCGACCCGTTCTCGCCGTTCAGCGCGCCCGTCGACGTCCTGCGCTACGACAACGCCTTCGGGCCCCTCAGCCAGAACACCGACGGCTGGACCGCCCACCTCGGCATGACCGCCAATAAGGACACCAACGATTGGCGGTTCAACCTCACCACCGCCTTCGATCACTCAGACAGTCTGACCCTGACAGAGGTCGGATTGAACGCGAACGCCCTGCAGGCGCTGCTCAATGCGGATTCGCCCAGCGTCAATCCGTTCGGCCCCCTGCCCGCCAGCCTGCTCTCCGAGGCGCCGCTCAACAAGGCGCGCTCCATGACGGACAGCTTCAACATGCAGTTCGTCGCCACCGGCGATCTGTTCGACGAGCCTGCGGGCGAGGTCTTCACCAGCCTCAAGATCGGCGACACGGTCACCAACTTTAATTCCCACACCGAATCCATGGGGACCTCCCAGTCCGCCGCCCTGTTTCGCAACGACCTCAACCTTCAGGGCAATCTCGATGTGCCGATCCTCAATTCGGCGAAAACCGAGTTCCTGTCCTGGCTCGGGGATCTGTCGCTCAACGGCAATGTGAGCCTGGACGAACTTTCCGACTTCGGCCTGCTGCAGACGTACGGCTACGGGGTGAACTGGACCCCGATCACGGGCCTTAACCTGATCATCTCCCAGACCCATGACCAGGCGGCGCCGACGCCCCAGCAACTCGACGGGCCTGTAATCTACACGCCGGGCCAGCGGGTGCTTGACTATGCGACCGGCCAAACCGTGCTTGTGACGCAGATCTCAGGGGGCAGCCCGAACATCGTGGCCGACCACCGCGTGGTCAGCAAAATCGGTCTGAC
>Ga0116229_10006174_pt1 | contig 19361 bp, 13 predicted proteins | sample S1TSphgellanicum_3_FD_87313 | JGI IMG/M metagenome (GOLD analysis project Ga0116229, IMG submission 87313) | Host-associated microbial communities from peat moss isolated from Minnesota, USA - S1T2_Fc - Sphagnum magellanicum MG | ecosystem: Host-associated > Plants > Peat moss > Unclassified... | reverse complement strand
GAGTTCCAAACTGTAGCATTTGCTACCTTGAAGCTCTCACAAGACTAGCCTCCTCCTTATTCTTCAACCAAACAAATTTGAAGTCAAGGGCTGACCTCTTCACCAACAAAAATTGGAAACAACAGGTCTCACACATTTCCTCATTCACTAGAACTTTCATTCTACATTTCAGATCTTAAAGGGTTGAATAATTAAAAGACTGCAACAACAACAACAGGAAAGGAGACTTCCAAGCTGCACAAAGAAAGGAAGACAAGGGCCACAATTTGCTTTAAACTTATCAACTGTATTGAAAGAATTATGTAGACTTAACCTTCAGATTCTCACAAACTGGACTTTACATAATAAGCGCCTTCAGGAGAATTAATCTCATTGAAAGCTGAGGCAACATATTGCTTCATACAGACAAAAACAAAGTTAATACTATATTTATCCATGAAGGTAATAACGAGAGTGCAACCAATTACTGTATCTATGAAGGCCAAGCAGGTTCACTTGCAAAAGTAACCAGAAAGATTTGAAAATAGTTTGTTATCTTCAATGAGGCCAAAAATGGTTTTACAGTAAACTGTGAATAAGAGTTTTTCCAGCAAAAAAACATGTATATCATACTAAATCTGCTTCAAAGTTTTAAGTACTCATACCAATGCCACATACCTTCTTCACATTGCTTGAAAGCCAGCAACTTATTTACATGACCATATCACTCTGTGATCATGAATGAATATGAAGGGAACAGGATTGAATTTTGTTGTAGCCTACAACATGGAGTCTCTTTACTTGCACTTTACTTTCAGAAGGAGAGGCTCAGATGGTTCAGGCCTCAAGGGGCTGCTCAGAACTCTTGAAGTTTTTCAGCCTCTCCCTGAAGTCAGCTGCCATCAAAGGGAGTCCCTCTTGCAATGTTATCTGGAAGGCAACAAGAACAGTCAGAAGCTGAACTTCTACACTGCTAGAACATCAAATACCTTGAAGAAAATTCAAAATTACGAGCACAACATCACTTACAAGTAGGAAACAAGGATTAAACTGCTACCTTAGGCTGCCAACCAAGAAGTTTGATTGCCTTGCTGATGTCAGGCTTGCGCTTGCGGGGATCATCAGGAGTATTTTCCACTATTCTGTAAGTTGCTGATGGCTCTATCAACTGGCAGCATCCAAATGTCAAGCATTCTCTCAGTTGAGTCAAAACACCAGAGAGGAATGAACATGCATAAGGAATGAACATGCATATGATGCATCAGAAAACTTTGTGGCAGTGCACTCAGTATGACATCACAGTTGTCCAAATGTGAGGCACATCAGCATCCTTATGTGAAAATAACCAAGGAAGTGTGGAAAATGACAGAGTTCTGGATGGGATACATAGTGGTCAAGCAACAAAGTGACATGCACAACAAGAACAGCTTTTAATGACACATGTCTACCCAAGGGGACCAAATCATGTTCTGGAACTTCATTCATATAATTTTCCTTCACTTCCATCCATGTTCTGTTAGTAGATTGTGCTGTATGTCCTATGGGAGTGGTTGGCACACCTTTTTGACAGATTCTGCAAGCTCCAGCATTGTGAACTCACCTGCCAAGGCATAGTTCATGTGATCCTGTAAGCACATAAGTGGATAGGGAACAATAATATGGCTGCATTCCTAGCTAACCTAGCTGATCTGCATCTCCCATGCCCTTCTATACACATGCCCTGATATATACAATGTTTGGTTTGCAATCTGTAGCCTCTGGAGAGCTCAGAGACCATATTAAACTTAACAAAAAATTGGTAATTGACCTTTACCAGGTTTCAATGCCTTTTGACAGAACAGATTGGGTCGGCACATCCAGAGACTAGGAGTAGTGGGACTGAAGACATACAACCAGACAAAACACTAACTGCTCAAAGAGAAATCATTACCAGGATTGCCAAGGTTAATAGGTCCAGTATTGTCTCCATTCATGAGGCGAAAAAGGCCATCAACCTGCCCATCACAACAAGAACATTAAGTAACAGAAAGTTGCACCAGAGATCAGATCCAAGAAACAAAGTACTGCACATTCTTTTTAACATTCAAAGGGAATGTTCAAAAGAATCCACCAATTTCTTGGAATGAATTCACCCCTCAGTTTCACAATGTAACTTGTTGATCAATGCAGTTCATGCATCAATGGTGGTACATGTGCTAAGGAGAGAAATGATAAGCGTACCATGTCAGACACATAACAAAAACTACGAGTCTGGGTGCCTGGTGCTTGCACTGTCATTACCTCACCTCTACAGCCCACCATACAACATCATTACAGGTGAGGACTGTCGCAATACATGTGAATAATAACAATATCAGTTGTGCATAAGATTTTCCAGACTGTCCTTGCCAACAACAGAGTTGGGAGATCTGGTCACAATCAACAGTCTTTCTATTATTTCCCAACATCTCTCATATGTTCCAGACCATGTTTGGAAAATGAGTGATGTTTATTTCCATCTCTCCCAAACTCTGGAGAAGAACTATCAATAAGAATAAAGATGCCTTCTCTGTTCTAAAGATTCTGAGGGTTCTCCTGTGCTTTCAAGTGCTTTCAAGCTCCAAGGAGAAAACAACCACTATAGAGAGACTACTATATACTGGATTCACCAGCATACTGAAAGGAAACATCTGGAATCAGTAGACCTTCAAGGATATATATCAGCAGTCTAATTATCATGAGCTCCTGCCAGTTATTTATTAGCCTTGTAGCTACTCCATCCTTCATATAAAGAAGAATGATTAAAACTGAAGACAACAGAAGAAGCATATTTTGTCCCTCAATTGTCAAATGTAATACATGAAGTCCAGAAAGATCATTACCTTAGAGCTTGAGCAATAAAATTGCTGACAACACGACCATCATCAATATTCATCCGAGGCCCATAAGTATTAAAAATTCGGGCAACACGGATTTCTGCAACCATATACTGTAGACACCTTAAGAAAACATACCCTTGGGTTTGCAAGAGCTACTGGTGACAAATCCAGTGGCAAACCATGACAAACTGTGTCCTCTTCTCTTACTGCATCCTTCTCAACAGAAGGTAGTGACAGAGCTCTTACTGCCCTGGTAAAGGATTTGTAAATGAGAGAATGTGAATTTGCCAATCTTAACCTCCCATGTCTCATATTTCCAACAAAAATTGGATCTGAAGAGAAAATGGACTGTGCAACAGCAAAAACCATACAAATCAGACTCAGCAAGATGTATTACCAATGCCATGCTGCCGATGATAGTCAAACATAAGAGTCTCTGCCACACGCTTCCCCTCATCATAACAGCTTCTCACCCCTGTGCCAAGAGTTGAAACTCCCACAATCAGATTTCAGTGCATGGGAGGAAGTTGATCCAACTCAAGCTCCAGTGATAATCACTCAGTTGCACACTTGCCAGTTTTAACAAGTAGCTTCATGACCAAAGGAAGCTCACCAATTGGATTAACATTGCCCCAATACTCCTCTGTCTGTGGGTGCTCCAAAGGATCTCCATACACTTCTGATGTAGAAGTTAGCAAAATTCTGCCATCACACCACAGCCATTTCCCTAAGATCCTGTCACTTTTGAGGTAATAGTCCTAAAAGATGTTCAGTTAAAATGGAGGGAGAATGATTACATATTATTTTTGGCACCCCACTGATTTTGAGTTTATGAATTTGATCCATGAATGTTTTGTTGTTTTTTCTTCTAGTTGTATATATCCTCTTGACCACATTTTCAGGTTTCACCAAGAAACCTTCACTGCTATCAAAAGTAAAGTGAGGCATTATATTCAACAAATATACATCAATGTGATTGCAGAGAGAAAGACTACAGAAAGATGTAAAGTAGCAAAACAAATGCCATATCAGTTCTGGCCAAATCAAAACAAACACAAAAAAAATGAGTGCAGTCATAACCTTGTCAGTGTCACTCACAAAGTATCAGACCATCACCTTGAAAATTAATGGCATTGACTAGCTGCCATTACTCCCCACTGAATTTATCAACTCCCAAAAGTCATTCATAAGCAAATAACAATCTGCTCAACACTTAAGACAAATGACAATAATAAAGTATGTGTAGCTAATCCGATGTCTTCTAGCACTTGATAGTGAATACAAAAAATGTCCATAGCATCCACAATGAAGCTGCAATAAGATTGTGAGGGTAAGCTGCATTTGATTAGCTGGCTCCTGTACAAGACAGAAGACCAAAGGAATAGAAAGTACTACATAGAGGGTAATGTTTAGAATCTTCTACACCCTGCACATACCCTTTAAGCAAGCCACTTGTGACTACAATGATGCTGCACATGTTGCCTGTCTTCAATAAAATTACAATTGAACTTGAAGCATATAGCACTAAGTCTAATCACACTGAACAAGTAAGACAGAAGGGCCAGAGGCCAAAGAGAAAACATATGACGCACCTGGCCCCCACACGCTTTGCAAGTCCAAGCATGTTCAGAGTTCCCATCACGTTTGTTTTGATTGTCTGCAACATACAACATGATTTTACAAGACCACATGATGAATGTCAACCTGGCAAACTGTGAGAGGAGCAGCATGACATCTTAGACTCAAAACTAGGTGGGGATCCAGGGCTAGAAAGCAACTGCAAGCTATATAACTCTTTGAAGTTTTGCACATATCTGCACATATAGACACAAATAAAAGGACAGCAGATGCACACCTTAACAGGGTTATATTTGTAGAAAATTGGAGAGGCTGGGCATGCCAGATGGTAAATCTGGTCCACTTCCACCAACAGGGTCTCCGTTACATCTGCAAAATCGGAGAAGAGTCTAGAACATGAATTCAAATAGATTCAAGACCATAGATTGGTGCAGACAATGGCCATCTTCTGCTCCTTTCTCACTCCACTCTCTCAATTCTCAACATAGAATGCATGCAGGAGTAATTGAGTCTCGATCAAATAGTATTATATCCTTGAAATAATCTAATCTGATAATTAACCCCAGAATTTACAGCTTGGGTGTAATCAAATTAGTTGAACTGGCTTTGGACCTGACAAACTTTTATCTGGACAGAGAAAGCTTTCTGCTGTTTAACAACTTTTAGAAGGCACCACACCATTGGAGACTCTTCATAAGGGCAGTTGATCTGAAAAAGTCTATAACTCAATACAATGACATATTGTCATAAGCTAGTTCTTAGTCATTTCACCACTCTATGGCATAAAAAATTTGAAATGGTTTTGCTTCTTAAATTCCCCCTAAAAGTTCCTTCCCTATGAACAGAAATCAAGTCTCCAGTCTGTTCTCAGCAGCAAAGAAAAATGATGTAGGATGACAGACCATGGCGAATGAGCTCAAAGTTGGGGTGGCCTATCCATCTCTTGAGATTGTCCTTTGAACCTGAGAAGAAATTATCAGCCACAATAACCTGCAAGACAACATAGTTGGCTATGATCAGAGTGACTACAGGGTGGTATACACACAAAGACCCAAGTATTGCTTCATTATGCTAGCAAATGATGCTAAAATATAAACTGCCCATCACTTTGCCCCCTAATTCATGTAGGAACAAAAGTAAGTCCTTGCCAGTGATGTAAAGCAGCTATCAATCCTGAGAACCAAACTTTCAATTGTTGCAACTGGCTGTATATATGACTACTGGAACCAATGCAAACAGGACAAACCTCCAATACTTGTCTTGTAGGCACAAACAGGTTAGCTTTCATCTCTTTATGAAGTGTGGTATATTTGCATCAGAGAGAAGTCAATTTTGCTAGCACCAGAATCTATACTATCTCCAGAACATCTGTAAGTCTCAAATCTGAGCCTAGACACTTGGATTGCAGATTTTCTTATCTTTGCCTACTGATTAATGTGGTTGCACAAATTTAGGTCACTTGCACAAGGGCCATAGACCTCAACCACAAGGCATTAGCTTGATAGCATTCTCCTTTGAAGTAAGAACTATCAAAGGTGGTACTTGCAGAGAAATGTTCATAAGTACCATTCCCTTTTGCAAGACACTGCCACATTCAAATACAAATCTAGGAGCTGTGTTTGAGTTAATGAGACAAGGATGCTGATGGGAAAGTTGTCACAATGTTAACTGATGCATCTCCTGAGATTCTTGTAACAGTTATGTACATAGGGATAGACACTTGCCTGCCTGTATATCCATCTCTCTCATACTCCTGCCTGTTCATTTCAGATGTATTCTAGGCACAACCATAATAATGGCCTCAAAGCCCTTGGCCCTCATTTGGTTTGACAAGTAAGCTCCTTCTCCTCTAGCTGTTTGAGCAGAGAAAATGGGGGCCATTACCGGTTGACAGGACCAACCAAAAGACCAAGGACAGTTTGTCCTTTAGGTAGTATGTCAGTTGTTAAAAGAGCTACAACCTGAAAATGTCACAACTAACATATCCAGTGGTTTGTCATGTAAACCTCATTGGTGCCAGATTCCATGAGACGATCCACCAAATGGGACCCAATAAAGCCTGCACCTCCTGTTACCAGAATCCGCATTTTTGCCTGCCAAAGTAGTTCAACATCAAATAAGAACTCTTCCATATGCAGACATTGCTAGTCTTTAATGTTTCAACCTGTACTATTGTGAGGAGCAAGAACAAGACATAGGATTTCGGAAACTAAAAGATCTTGCATGTGCAAGGAAATATGACTATGAACCACCCCTAACAGAGGCAGTAGTCTGTTTTCTTTCAAGAACGAACTATGGTTCCAGTCATGGTGAAAAGCTGTAACACTAATCCCCATTCAGTATAAACATCATGATACTGCTTTACACAAGCCCTGATGGTGGCACCTAAGACTGATGCATGGAGGACAGTTTTGTTCCATACATGCTATAGTAAATTGCACAACACTAAAAGAGATTTACATCTGATTCATGGCAAGTTTCACTCAACTTAATAATTAATGAACTTTGACAACCCACATCATCAATTGGTAAGCTGTTGAAGGTGAAGGGAACCTGCTTGATATCCAAGCACATGCAAGAAACAAGTCCCTACAGAAACTGATCTGAAGATACGCCTAGTTTACCGTGGTGAACTTGGACATGCGCAAAGGTGAAGGAGCTGGTGGAGCCTTGGCAATAATGCCATCACAATTAGTTGCCTTGCTTTCCATGGCCTCCAGCAGTTCTTGTCACTGTTTCCCAAACCCAACTCTGCCATCCCCAGCACAAGCACACAACTGTCAGGGAACTCAACAAAAGCATACTCTTGCAGGTCCACTTGAAGCTCCTGACCATTATTGGGACATTTCACAGCAAATCAAAGGGGTCTGCCATTTTCAAAACACTGCTAAAACTGAAGCTTTATATGCAGAAGGTTTGTGGAAGGGAATTGCAGAATGCAATCTCATTGTGAACAGAGCACCTCGTATTCTAAAGTTCAGGCCATAACAGCAATGAAATTGACAGGTGAAAAAAGAAGACAAAATCTGTGATCTGGAATGAGGTACAAGATCTGCACAAAGAAACATGGAACAACCCAAGTAGAACATAATAATGCCTACTCATGCTTCCTCCATCATCAGCTGCTTTCATGATTATCTATTCTGCATTGTGTTGAAGCTTACAAAAATCTAGACAGATGTCACAGTTAGGAAACAAGGACAAGGATGATCTGGGATGTTGATGTGCAATATGAGTAAACTTGCCAACAGAATCTGGACACAGGGTCAGCCAACAGGCCTTGTTATAGAATTGAATCTGCTTTGAAGAACATAAAAGGAGGGACGCCATATGTATTTCAGGATGGCTTTGTTTTTAGTTTTTGCAGAAATTGAAGGATTTAAATATGTAACATTTGCAAGTACGATTCTGATCCTTGCACCACCATGTCAATCCACAACAAGAATCAAACTCAGGAACAAGGGGAGAAAGCTTCAAGGATGTACTCTGAAGCTGAATTTTTCTGCACTGCAAATAGTCAATAATCCAAGCCAGTTCTACGATCCACAAAACACACCAGACGTCACACTGCAACGACAAATGTCACATTTCCAATTTTCTCTCCACAATGTGAATCAAAGAAACTGAGCTTAAGGAAGATACGGGAACAAGAGAGCAGATCAGACGCTCATAAAAAAATCCTCCTATAGACAGTGGACAAAAAGAAACATCAGAAGTGAAGACTCTACCTCGAAAGAAAGAAACGGAGGAACTTAGGAACCAAAGCGCAGATCACATTCAGAAAAAAATGCAGGAGAGTATGACAAAAACGAGAAAAAATGTCTTCAACTTTCTTGTCCGAAAAAAATAAAATAAAATTACAAACTCCAGACCGATCCACAAAAGAAAAAACAACTCGTGATGAAAAAGTATGTGCACATCCGGGCGAGGGGACCTCCGACACTGTCCCGAAACGAGGGAACAGAAAAACACTCTATTCTTTTCCAGTGGGCTTCATTACGCAGAGAAGGTAAACCTTCTTTGTTCAAGAAAGGTTTTGACCCTCGATTCAAGGTCCAAGCTACTATCAACGCTTGCTCGCCAGCCAGGGTTTCATTTCGAGGTCGAAATTTTTCACAGCAAATTTTTTTTCAGAAGAAATAAAAGAAAAATGTAACTCTTCTGCTTTGATATTGCGGGAAATGGTGAAGAAGGTGTGGAGAGATCGCACCTGGTGGTGTTGTCGTTGTAGTCGAAGCGCTTCGAAGGAAAAGAAGCGCAAGAAGCACCAGCGGCGACGACGACGACAGCAGGCGATGAGCTTTCCGACCTGGGAAAGCTCATACTACTGTCCGTCGTCTTCTTCGTCGTCTTCTTGTTCTTCTACTTCTTGCCCTCATCGATCATCCACGCAGCAACTCAATTTATCATCCGTCAACGCGTCGTGCAACAATCAGGAGGCAAAAATTTACTACCAGTCTATAATTAAGAAGCTGGGCAGTGTCCAAATTATTTTTATTATTTATTTTAAAAATTTGTGAGGGAGGTAGGTGAGTGGGTTGGCGATCATCTATCAGTTTTTTTTTTTTCCCTGGCTATTTTCAATATATTAAAAACTGATAAAATTTTAATGCTAAAATCAAGTTCTTTTTGAGATTTTTAATAGCCAAAATGTAGCCCAATTATTTTCAAATCGCCAGATTTTCATACATGGTTCAAGTAGGTAGCCACGAATTTTTATTTTTTTAACTTTTATATTTAGCTTGTATCCAAATTTGGCTAAATCTTTCTGTGGATTATCGCCACTTTGGATACATCACAAAATTGACCCCAAAAAACTGTCATCCACAAGAGGACTTAGCCAAATTTGCATACTGTATTTTGGTTATATAGGTCAGAGACCAAAGTAGAAATTTTCAACATTCCTCTCGTATTTTGGTGACATGTTGTTGGCACCTGTTGTCTAAATATGGCGAGTTCAGAGTTTTTTTTCCCCTCATATTGTGGCTGGCGACTTGGGCCCTTTTCTTTCCCCCAGAAAAAGTGCTTTTTATCATTCCCTCTTCGTTGCCAGGCTGCGAAAACTTGCAAACCCCCCGCCCCCCCCAAAAAACACTGGGTGAGGCTCAGCCTTCATTTTACTGGCGAGATTTTGGCAAAAAGTAAAATAAAAACTTGAAAACTGAAAAAAAGAAGTGATTTTGGATATTTAATCGCCAAATTTCGAAATGAGTAAAATAAAATCGAAATATAGAAGGAAATTTTTTTACTTTCACTGGTATCTCAGAAATAGCCAAATTTCGGTTAAATCTTTCTAATGGACAATCGCCACTTTGGCTACATCATAAAATTTACCCCAAAAAAAAAACACACGGATGACTCGCGAGGCTTTTCTTTTTTTCCACATCCAATACCGCGTGTTCATGACACACGTGGGAGACCATGTAATCATCTGGAAGACGTGGGATAATGCGCTTTCTTCATCCATTTGGATGAAAAAACTTTCATTTTGACACTAGGTCTCGTGAACTCACGCCCAGGCATTCGCCAGACACGCCAGTCAGTCTGGCGTAACTAACAAGAAGCTCTTCCCCTCTCTGTGCCCATGTGCTAGAGGTACAAGAAATTTTGCATGCTGTCAAACTGTCGCTAACTTTCAGTAAGTAGCCTAATTGGCCCTTTTTTTATTTCCGTCCTAAAATGAGCCATAGAAGGCTGATTCTGTCCAGTAACGAGGCAGAATTTGTACCTGCCGGAATCAACCTTCTATGGTCCATGCATACGCGTTAACAGCTGTTAGGTCCTATTCGCCCTTTTAATCAACTAATTCTGATGCTGAATCGACTGTTCAGAATGGGTGCTGATGATTCTGCCGACCTAATCCACAGCCTTGTTGTAATGACTAGTATTTGACTGATTCTGGCTCCTAGCTCACCCTGTAAGTCTGCCCAACAACCTGCCTGACCAACCACAACTTGCTGGCTGGCTCCCTACGAGCCAGAATTGGCCAAAAGCTAACCACTCTCTTTTAGTGCCTTAATAGAAAGAGAGAAGTAGCTATTGGCTTAAAAGCAGGTCGGTTACTAACTGTAGTTTAAAAAAGGGTTGGTGGCAGAATCACCTGTAGCAGCCCATTCTGTCATCCCCCCAATGAGGCCACATGGGGGCTTAATCAGGCACCCTAGATACAATAAACCCCCCTTTATAATCACACCGACATTTTAGTCACATTTTAGTTTGCGTCACACATTTTTTTAATAACCATTTGTTTTAGTAAAAAACATCATTTTTTACAGTCATCATCACACTCATTAATAGTACAATATATTTGCAAAGCTCATTTTGTAAGTGTAATTATAATGAAAAAATTTAGGGCAAATATTAGGGTTTTTGTAAATTGTAATTTTCTTTGGCATTGTTAGTGTTGTTTTGTGTTTAAGTTGTGCAAATTAGCCACAATGAATCCAGTTGAAGAGCACAAAAAAACAACTTTCTAATGCAAACAAGCCAAAAAGAAAGAAAAAGATTTCGAACTTGCCAAGAAAACAAAAAAATTTAATTAAAAAAGTCTAGTTGACACAATACACAAGCTAATAATTAAAAAGCTCAAACTCAATGTAAATCATCACATTAAAATAAGAAAAAATCACAACCTTCCTTCAAGTCTAATAATGCATAGTAGAGCTCAGAATAAGCTATGTAAAAAAAAATAAAACAATTGACACCTTTATTCTAGCATAAAAGAGTTATTTTGTATATTTATTTATTTATTTTTGGGCCTACAGTTTGACAGTCACTAAAATAATACTTGTTGCAAAATGATTAGAGTCCCCATGGCATCTTATTGCTGCAGGAGGTAAGAAGATCTCACAATCAAACTCCTGCATTGTGACCATACACCTTGGTCCATGTGTAAGATTTGGTCCACTCCGCACCAGTAAAATGGATGTACAATGGCTGTAAAATGGATGTACAACACTGTACATTGGATGAAGTACTACAGGTCTCAATTAGTGTGAAAACTAGGTTTCAACTTTGTAAATTGTGGCCTTAAACACCAAGGCACATAAAAAATTGATTCCATCAAAATGGGCCATAACATTGGCCCAAGGTGGTGGCATTCAGTGGAAGGTAAGGCCCCATAGATGGGGGCATTTAGTGGTAAGTAAGGTCCATAGATGGGGGGGCTTTACTTAGTAGAATAGGGCACATGCTCCAAGAACAAGCACATTGGTTACCATGAATAGTCGTGACAAATCAAATTATACTAAAAAAATTAGTCAACAAAAAAGTTGAAATGCAATCATACTTACAAAATTATTAAAATTAACTAAAGAAAATCAAACCATAGTAAAAGCATAGTCTATTTATCATTATCAATTAAGAGTGCAAATCCTATAATGTCCATGCGATGATGTCAATGGCATATGAATATCAAATGTCATTTGCCAGCTATAAAATTTTTAAAATGTTGTGTGTAATAAAAATGTTTCTTTGAGTATTTTCTATGCCATCAATAATTTTTTTTGATCTCCATGATTTTTTGAATTTGATTAAATAATCTACATAATTTCAATGGACACTTCTATAATTATTGTTTTGTTATTCAATATTCGTATTTTTAGTCGTATGCTCGTGACTATACCGCATCAAACATTATTCCCTTTTATGATAGTTATACATACATATATATGGGATATTGGTTATCACATTATAAATAATGGGATATAAAATAAAAACATGGTTATTTTTTATTTTAAAACTTATAATGGCTACATTCATTATTACTTTTAATGTTTTGTTCTCATACAAATCTAATTATTTATGGATATACATTTGATTAAGGTATTTATTTATTGATCAAACCTCATTTTTTCACAATTAGTGTGATTAATTAGAATTCATTGTTATGGTCAATATAAACAAATTATCAAGGAAATTAATTTTTTATTATTCATTTCTAACAACATATGGTTTTGATTTCTAAAATAAATGGTTTATTGGTGTCAAATCACAAAGTTAATTTAAATTTGAAATGAGAACATTTATCGTAACTTTAGCCTTGGGTTCACAACCAAGGCAAAGGCTTGCAAAGGTGCAGTCCAAAAGTGAAGCCTGGGAATCACATTTCATGCTCCTAAGAGTATAGGAGAGTGTGAAGGAATAAACCTTCACATTCCCAAATGAACTCTCACTTTGAGAGTTGGAATCCCAATGGATTTTTGAATTTTTAGAGGGTGATTATAGGGGTCAAAATTCACTGGATTGAAGAGTTTTTATATCAATGGAAAGATCTTGGAATGCAGATATTTAAAATGGGTTCCCATGACCCATTTGGGTATTTAAAACATAAGTTATGGCCAAAAAAAGGGCCGGAAGTCAAATTGCCAATTTGATTCCTGACCACTAAAAGTCAAAAACGTCATGATTTAGTTATGTGCAGGTGGCGTGCCACATATCGTTGGAAAGCTTTTGACAAGGGCTACAACTTTGTTTTAAACCTCACCTCAATTGAAATTCTGAACAAAAAATTATGAGCTTTTAAATTCGTGGGAGTCCTGAAACAAAATGACATTTGGGTGCTAGCTCTGTGACTAGGCACAAATAATACCATAAGGGGGAAGGTGGTGGTTTCCCCCAAGTCTGGGCTGTGGTGAGTCTTGTGAGTCCATGTTTGCCCATGGCTCATTTGTGCACCAAAAATGTTCTAACTATGCATTAACCAACTTATTATTTGGTTTTGTGCAAGTTCGTGTGAATAATTGACTTGCTTGTCATTCTTCCTAATCCTTATCCCGACGCTCCAACACACCCCCTTACCCCCAAAGTGCCGCGAGCTAGGGAACATACCCCAATTCTTCATCCTTCCACTGTGTTCACCTTGAACTCACATTGAGTCTATTAAAGAGCTTGAGATTGCGTCAACATTTGTTTCACATGCGACTAACTTTGCATTATTTAATTAAATTCCAATGCCCAAAATAGTAATCACATATTCCTTTTACATGAATATGTAATTGGATTTACCTTTAATCATAATATAAAATCCCACTACCATCTTTTATCATTTAGTGGTGTAATACATTATGGATCTTTTGTGCTTATATCAACATTTTATAATATAATATTATTAATCGTCTTTAAATTATATTGATTTATTTATAATAATTGCTTAAAATTTATTGAAGTCGTTATGTTGTCCAAATTACAATAAGTTTAGTTTATTATAGATTCAATTTCAAGTTCTCTTTTCGATCTCTTGTGCCTTCATATGATGAATTGGAGTTCTTATAGTATAATTTCAAATAATTGAATTTCCTTGTGTTCTCATTCATCATCATCTTTCTACCATTTCAAATTTTCTTCTTGTCTTATTTTTGTGTTTTATGTCATTTTACAAATGGCAACATTCCATGCCAAGGGAAAAATTGATTTCACCATTTTAGTGGCCGAGTAATTAAAAGTTGTGCAAATCACAAAAAATGATTATTTGTAATGTTTGGGTTTGTGGCTAGTTCCATACACATTTTTATGGATGTTGTTTATGATGTTAGTAAGAAAGTGACTAAGGAAATTTACCAAGTTGTAATCTTTGGAACAATGGATTCCATTGTTTGGTCATTGTTGGTAATTATAGAATTGCAGGGGAACAATTGTTCAAACATTTTTAAGACATGATTGTAACTTTGGGGACTATAGCATATGTTGCCAATGACACATTCCATGACATGCATGTTAAGTAAACATGTAATGATGATTCAAAGTAAGTTCCTCTACCAAATTTGACAATCATTGATTTATTGTTTCATGAGGATGCAAGGCTTCCTTTCTCTTCAACTTCCAAACATGTGGGTTTTGCACTACCACAAGCTTCTCCAACTTTCAACTTCCCGTTCATAATGAAACCTCTTGGAACAATCACATATCCCAACAAATCCAGTGTCATTAGTGTCCTCAATTAATGTCCCAAAGTAATGTATTTCATCCCCAATGTTTCAAATAAGTTGATGACATCAAATTATGACATTATCAACATATAGAATGTATCTTGCCTTTTGATGAATTATGATAAAGACATATTTTTAGAACTTCCACCATTACGTTAACCCTTAAGCCATTTTAATCAAATGTAAGGGATGGATAGAAAGTATGATGACCACCACAAACTTCCCATCCCACGATTTGGTCATGGAAATCGTGTGAAAATCGTTCTTTCATGGGTTCATATGTTTTGTACACAAATGTTTTGCGTTTAAAACAGGAATGATATGCACACATAAATAGAATGAAATATTTTCATGTTATCTCAAAAGCTTGAAAGGATTTGTGAGAAACAAAACAAGGATGAAAGGGATCATGGTAATTAGAGGAAGCATTAGGGTTTTGCACAAAGCACTTACAAGATTTTACAACCACAAGGTGACAAATATGAGAAAAAAAATTGTTTATATGAATGATGAAATGTGTAAAGGAAGTGGCCATGCATGAATCATGAATGCATACCCTTGTGACATGGCACATTCATTTGGATTACAAAATGTGGAGTTAATGTCAATGTGGTGCATGTAAACTAGATTCTCCCTACTCATGTTGAGAATATTATAATGATATGCAAATGTTGTCTTTTATGCAAAATAAAAACATCATAAAAATAAATAAACCATGATTTACTTTGATTATCGAGATTGATTTCTAGATTTTGATTATTGGGATTACCATAACAATGAATAGGGTGTGGACTAGGATCAAATGTTTATAAGTTGCAATGTTAAATAAAGTTGGTAATTTAAATTGTGGCAAAAAATGTGCAAGGGAAGTACAAATATGAAACCAATAGAAAAATGAATTTTTACCTTAAGTCAATTTTGGACAAGGGTTGTTGTGTTCTTGGATCACTTTAAGGAAATGCCCCATTTCCAAATGTGGTTCAAACATTTAGTTGTAGCAATTATCAAAGACGGGGAGCCAATTGAAAAAAACATGATGCACATGTCCATGCCACCAATGTTTGAAGCTAGATCTTATTGAACTATGTGAATGTTTGGGAAGCATATTCGTGATTCAAGTGTTGAAAATCACTTGATAACATGTGATAGCATGTGTAGCGACAATCTTTGAATAACAATGTGTTTTAAGGCCAAATGACCAAAGACTAGATCTTGCAAAATTATGTAAGATAGGTTGAAGAGATGATAAAGTTATAAAATAAGGTATTAAACTTTGTTGTTCTAGTTTGTAATTGGGTGAAAACAAATTACATTGCAAGTAGTCCAATGGTGAAAGAAGATGTATGACGTCACTTTTGTAAACTTCGCTTCCTAATTCCCATTTCAAACCAATCCTTTGGTTTCCCACTACACATAGATCAAGTGTTTTTTCTAGTGACCCAAAGGAATGAAGATGGAAAGTGGTTTTGAAGAACAAACCTTTTGCAAGATGAGTAATTGATAAAGTTCAAATTTATTTTACATAATTTGACGTGTTCAAGTTAGAAAATGATGATACATATGTAGGTCTACAAGTTTCATTCTCCATTGATGAATCAATTCAACTTGGTGGGATTGTTGGATGTTCTACAATTGTTACAATGGATTTAGTTACTAATGTGCCTAATGGAACTAAAAATGATGGAGTTTATACCATAAAAGAATATGTAACAATCTCTAATACTACTAATGATGGTTAATATTTCCATTTGCCCAAGTGCAAAATGTAGCCAATATATTTAAATTGAACCTATAATTCAAAATTAACGTAATTTTTTAAAATATATTTTTAGTTGGGTTTTATGGGCAGGGATTAGATTTTATGCAATTAAGTTGCAAGTGTTGCAAAATTGTCATGCCAATAATATAATTACCTATGGGATAATTTTGGATAATGTCAACCAATTTTTTTTATAATTTAAGAAAATTAAATTCTTTGTAACTTGTTTATTATCAGTTAACTATGTTGTAGTTGAATGTTTCTGTGAAAATTAAAAACATGGTTTGCATGTTGATGGGCCAATAGAGATATATGATATGATTCATTTTTTTCATGGTTATGAAGGCCCAAGGAGATTAAGCTTAATTTTATGTTTTTTCCTTACAATTGATTTATTCGTAACTAATAATGTGTCATTATGAGAAATCGCATGTCACGAACACCACCATCACCCATCGTTTACATCGTCACTTACACCAACATAGTCACCCGCATCATCGTTTCCATCATTATTAACTTTTAACTAACTATTATTTCATTATTAGTTAGGAAGTTTCTCAAAAAATTTCCTTGGTCGGTGCACACATGGAAGCATTTATGGAATTTTTTTGGAGCTAGGTCCCCAATGGGGTATAAATCAGGGTAAGACCTCCCATTACCTTTAGTTTGCTTAACATTAGTTTTAGGTACACTTTCCTATCATAACTTTTGTTTTCATACGTTATTAAAATAAAGTTTTATTTGAATCATCTTTTAAACATATAATCATATTTTTGCCTTGCGTATTTGTGTTTCTAGTTTTGGATTAAACTTAGGCTTGAATTTATTGTGATTTGTTTTCCTTACTATGTTTTTGGCTTAGTTTTTGTTCTTGTAATTTTTCGTGCATGTGACAGTTTGAACAAATTCCCATCAAGCCTACATTTATTCTTGTCGTTAGTATAGTTGTTTTGTTTTGTTTTTTTTTTTGTGGAAATTGAGTGTGGACTACCTTTTTACTTCAAACGTAAAAGTTTTCAAGAGGTTGTGGATTACCCACCTTTTGAATATGTTGATTGAGATTTTAGACCACCCACCTCTTGTCAAAATTTTGATTTACATATTTCTTTGACCATGTCCATTTCAAAAGAAAAAATAGTTCCATCCATGGATTAAGTTTTTGTTGCCCTTAGGCATATGCAACAAAAAAATTAGTTTCTTCGTGAGTCCATTGCACACTTACAAGGAAACCAAACATTGCCAACATTTGCAAGCAGTTCGAAAGAACCATGAATCAATTTGCCAAAAAATTTGATGGCACACATTCAAAATTTTGAAGTTTCGTCAACCAAGTACGTCTCATCATCCAATTTCATCAACACTGTTATCTAGATGACCGGACTCAAGTTGGATTCATTGGCACCTTATTATCATGCACAAGTTTAACATGGTTTGCACATTTTTTGGAATGTCAATTTCCTCTTTTAAACGACTTTGAAGCATTTCTTGAAAAATTTGGTGTTTTTTTTTGACATTTCAGACAAAAAATGTACAACAACAAGCAAGTTGTGAACTTTTCATTAAGGATCACGTCCAACTTTTGTGTACACTTTTGAATTCATGCAACTAACATGTGAAATTTTATGGGACAATGTTGCGCTCTAAACCAATTTCAATTCAAACTCTATGGAGATGTGAAGGACCTTTTATTGCCCATGCTTGATCCCATGACCTTGAGTCAAATAATCACTCAAATTGTGTGTTGTGATAATTGACTTTGTGAATGTGTACATGACAAGTGTTGGGAATCGTCACCAACATTGAAACAATTCATGCCACCCATGTTGCAACCCAAACATATGGTGTTTGCACCCAATGACAACCCCATGTGAATCAACAAAACATGATTCAAACCACTCACAAAACAAGAAAAACAATGTCAACATGCAAACAATCTTTGTTTGTATTGTGGAAAATCAAGCCACATAATTAATGCTTGTCCAAATAAACGTGTTCAACATGTAGCACGCACCACAACTTCTATCACTACCCAAGGGCCAAAAGAGAAGGGAAACAAGGACGTTTAGTCTTAGTAAGAACCATGAGACTCGACCTTGATATATCATGCATTCAAAACGGTCTTACTTTGTTTTTAGAACCAGCACCTTGTTTTTCGTTGCCCATCACGATCAAGGGTGGTAAATCCATGACTGTGCAAACCTAAACACTTATTGACTCAAGGGCATTTGCATGTTTCATTAACAAGGAATTGGTACAACAACATAACTTGGCGTTGGTGGAGAAAGTGACACTAACGGTGGTCAAAATGATCGATATTCTAAACCTTTCTTTAGGACTTGTAATGCATGAGTCCAAGACATTGACAGTAACAATTGGGTCATATAATAACAAAGTTGTTTTCAATGTCATCTCATCTCCGACAAACCTTATCATCATTGGGTTATCATGGCTCATTTTGCATAATCTTCGAATGGATCGGAAGATGAGGAGTCTTCATTTTGAATTAATAAACAAAACTACACCAAAATACGAATTTTCTAACAAGCACATTGGACTTTGAACATGATTTTGCACGTGAAAACACAATAAGAATTAATCAACGCATGCATAAACTCAAACGTGAAAGAGATATTGAGGGTAACTAAAGATCCTTTCAAGCCTTTGTTCGTGGGAGGAAGAGCATTCATACAAGTGACAAAGAAGGGAGATGCATTATTTGTGTATGACATTCAAGCCCCTGATCTTAGGATGTAGCAACATGAAATCCCTATTCAATACCAAAACTACAAAGATCACTACTACATATTGTGCCTTTTTGCGAAGGGAAAAACAAAAAACTGGAAGGGTTTGCGAAGTAAAAACAACTTGCCATATTTGCGATGTGACACGCATCGCAACTTGTGGTTCACCAACCATCGCTAATATATAATGTACCTTAAATCATCGCAGCACTTTTGCGACATATACCGCAACCAAAACTTTGCGACCCTCTCAGTTTCCGTGCATGCTAGCGATATTCCACAATTCGCACCTCTTAATCATACTCACAACATCGCAAATTTTAAAATACACAAAGTATCGCAAAACACTTTGAGACGCACAAGAAATCACAATCTTGCGTTATTCGGAGCATCGCATTTTGTGTTTGAATATGTATCGCAAACCTCATCACAAATTTTTACAAAAGTTTCCGGTGTTGGACGTATCGCAAGTTGCGATGTGCGTTAGTTCGCAAAGTAGTAAAAGGGATCCTGGAGAAGG
>Ga0116229_10006172_pt1 | contig 19368 bp, 17 predicted proteins | sample S1TSphgellanicum_3_FD_87313 | JGI IMG/M metagenome (GOLD analysis project Ga0116229, IMG submission 87313) | Host-associated microbial communities from peat moss isolated from Minnesota, USA - S1T2_Fc - Sphagnum magellanicum MG | ecosystem: Host-associated > Plants > Peat moss > Unclassified... | reverse complement strand
TCCGTATGTGGGCGGGTGGTAAAATTCCCCCCCGGCCTGGGATCCGCCCCCCCTCCCCCCCCCCCCCGCCCCCCTTCTTTCTTCTTTTTTGGCCTGGCCCGTCCTACCCCCCGCCCCCCCCACCTTCTTCATTTGGGCGGGTATCTGTTTGGTCATCAGACTTACCTTTAAAATTTAGGTCAACTGGTTTAACCAGGGTTGGGTGGGTGGGTGGGTGGGTGAGAGTATGTATGTCTTTGTTTGGCCATCTTTGTTTGGCCCTACCTTTAATTTTAGGTGAACCGGTTAACCTCACTGGTGTTAGGTTTTAACCCGTGCTGGGGGCGGGTAATTGTTTGGTCATCTGGCCTATCTTACTTACTTACTTTAGGTCACCAGGTTAAACTCACTGGTGTTTAAGTTTTAACCAGTGTTTGCACGGGTATTTGGTTTGGTCATCTGGCCTATCTATCGAGCTTTAACTAGAGTTGGGTGGGTATTTGTTTGGCCATCCGGTCTTAAGTTTTAACCAAGGTTGGGCAGGTATTTTAGATTCTGCGCAGAACTGGAAGAGAGAATGGCTTAGTGTAGGGTAAAGGCCCTTGGCAAGGGCCCTTTACAGGGATCCTTAAGAATAAGGTGCCTTCCAACTACACCAAATCTTTTGGAGCAGGTCTTTACATTTTGTGGAAAGAGAGCCAAACCCCCGTTTGGTTTGGAGTTAGTTGTAATTAATTTAGGTTATAACCAAATAGATTGAAAGACTACCTAGTTTAAGGGCAACTAGATTAGGGCCTATCTATCTCCTTACCTACTTACTCATGAAATATTTACCTACCCACCCATGAGCTACCTACCTATATTTACCTATTCATATGATATTTAATTATTTATTATCTACTTACGTACCTACCTACTTACCCACCTACCCATGTAGGATAAGGATGTTTGAAAAACATACATAAAAGGTTACATAATATTTACCTAGGTGCTTGTTTCAAGGATTAATTAAAGATTATTTGGGGATTATCAAGTGGTTTAATTAAGCTAAAGGATATTTATGGGTTACTTAAGAAAATACATTAGGCTTACCTAAAGAGTTTTTAAAATATTTCTTAGATTAGAGGATACCTAATGGTTATTTAAGGCAATTACCTAAGTACTAAGGATCTACTTAAGGATCACCTAAGTACTAAGGATCTATTTAAGGATTACCTAAAAAAGACCACCTAAGGACCTACCTAAATTATGGGTTATTTAAGATAAAAGCCATTAGAAACCTACATAGGAGGTTACATAGTTGCTACTTAGGATACTTATGTTGAGATTATTTAGGGATCTACCTAAGTTAAGGGATACCTATAAACTATTTAAAGGGCTACTTAAGGAACTACAAAGGACCTACATAAGGATTTTGAATCAGCCCTAAGTAACCCTTAACATAGGTCTCATGTAGCCCCCTATGGCATTATGAGTCAACCCTAGTTAACTTTTTAAACCATCTTTAGATATCCCTTAACCTAGGAAGTCCCTCACTAGCCCCACAAGCAAGTTCTATGTAGACTGTTAGGTTTCTCCCTAAACAATCCCTAGGTAGGTTTTAAATAAAGAAAGAAAGAAAGAAAGGAAAAGTGTTTGAGGAGGATGAGATTTGTGAACTGAATTTGCTTCAATGAATGCCTATAGTGCAAGAATGATTTCAATTTCCTTGCCTTAATGACACAAGAAATCATTCATTCATTCATTCATTCATTAAGAAGCTCACTCATAGTAAGTATGGTTTTATGATTAACCTTACAAATGATGAATGATTTCAAATGTAATTAAAGAAGAAATCATTGGTTCATTTTGTTAATCTTACTTCATGTAATTATTGATTTTAATTATGGATTAATCTTATGAATGATCAACATGATTTCATATGTCATTAACACATAATAATAGGCATGGATGTAAAGTGTGAATACTATTACATTTGGAATCCAAACATTGGGAAGCCTACTACTACTTAGTCTTGGATGAACCCTAACTGAGTTGACACCAGGTTTACGGTCACTAAACTATATTGTAAACAATAGTAGGTAATCTAAGTAGGTACGAAGGATAATATGTAGCTCATATATATATATATATATAAAGAGATTCATGTAGATGGTTAATGCATACGGGCATGGCCAATGGGTTGTTAGTAGGTAGTGAAAACAGAATCTCATCTAACCACTTATGGTTAGCTAAGGATGAAAAAATCTAATGGAAAAAAATGTTTTGTTCTTTACTCATCATCCATCCATTATCATCCATTATCATCCATCCCTCATGGGTGTGCTCATGTGAGGCTACTGGTTCACTCTGGCCCCAACCCTAGCTAGCAGTAGCTGCAGTTTTGGCCCCAAATGGCCCACAAGTGACTCCTGCACCCAATTCCCGCCCCAAAAGGACTACTAGACAGAGAGTAAGTTAGTGGGTGGAGTGATGGTGCAGGAGAAGAAGGAGCCAGAAGCCAGATCAAAGGTGGAGATGATGTATAGGAGCAAAGTTATGACTTAGAACTGCACTCTCTTTACTCCTCCATCATGTTTCCCCTAATCCATTAGTACTCTTTCTCTCCTCTTCTCCTTCACTCTAACAAAGTGGTGTGTGTGGCTTGAAATTCGGATGAATCTAGGCTGCTCAATTTTTAAAAATTGGCTAAAGCTTAAATTATGGCCTTTGCCCCGATTTTTAAAAATCGGCTAAAGCTTTTAATACGGCCTTCACCGAGTGTAGTATAGTAGTTAAAAACACAATTTGTTTTCAAAACATCAAAGAAGAGAGAATGAGAGGAAAGGGACGGAAAACAAGAGGACAAGGAGGAGGAGGAGGAGGAGGGCCACCTCCTATCTATGGACACATCGGATACATAATTCTAGTCCTTCATAGTCTGGCCTGCTATCACCTGTTGTGGTCATAAAAGAAGAGTCACATGAGACAAGAGTACCTTTTGTGTCATTCTTAGTGGCATGAAGAAGGGGGAGCCTTGCAATCGAGGAGGAGGAGGAGGAGGCTTGTCATGCGTGAAGATGCCAACTCACTAAATTCATACCCTAGTTGTTGCTCGTCTCCTCTTCTCCTCCCTCACAGTACAACAGAATTATGGTTTTGCCTGGGGTAGTTTTAAGGCTCATGACATGTGTGAGATAATAAACTTTGTGGTTTCAATGTAAAGAATACATACATGTAAGAGCAACTCCCCCTAGTGGGTTGGGTGTCTCTCACCTGCAGATCATAATTGGATGACGAAAAGTCAAAACATGCTGGTTTGGCTCAGCAAAATGGTCGTAACTTTTGTTTGTGGCCCAGCAGCATTTTTACATAGTTTGCTGAGGCGCTGGTAAAAAGACACAGCAAAGCCTGACACCTATTGTTGATTGGCTAGATAATTTTATTGATCCAGGCCTGGTTGGTAATTTACTAGTCTCCCACCTATTTGCAGTCCCAGTTTTAGTTATATGGGTGGTGTTGGCAAAAAACTAAATAAACTAAACTTAGGTTGTGGTGTTTTAGAGCATGTCCAGGAAGCAGCAACATAATAAATGGCTTTGTAAACAAATAATTTGGGTGAAGTGAAGTTTGGTTGTTAAAATAAGCCTGAAACTAAGTTTGAATTTTGGACTTGTATTTTTGACATTAGTGTATGACATGGTGTTTACTATGTACCTATATAGTTTGACATTAATGCAAGATGGAAAATATGTCACAATTTGATATTTTACACTAATGTTGAAAGAAGAAGATGATTGATGATGATGATGATTTTGGCATTGTTGTGTTTAAAACATCCATGAGCATTGAGGAGGAGGAGGAGGAGTAGGAGGATGCAGATCACATGCTTAAGTGGAGGGGGGAGGGGGGGCGGGGGATTCATAATCTGTCTGACTGCCTTCTTCCTCATAAAAGAAAGGCACATGATTACCTGTGTGGGTGGGTCACACAAGATGTGATGAACTGTGTGAGGGAGGGGAGGGGGTATGGAAGTGTATCATATCATCACCCTTTTGCTTGTGTTTTTTGGTGGGGGCAAGAAGAAGTGGGAGTGGAGGAGTTGTTGTTGTGTGGTACCTACTGGGGATTAGTCCTGATGTTCAGAGAGGCTGTTGTTGCTGTTGCTGCTATTGCAGCTGGGGGACTACTAGGGCCAGCTGTGTTTTTGGACCAAAACAAAAAGGAAAGAACTCACTCCTCTGTTGTGGATGGGATGATGATACCCAACATTTTGTATTTTGTTACAAACTTTTGTAATGAATTGGACTTTGATTGACATTTTACTTAGCAAATCAAGAATGTCAAAAAAATTATTAATGAAACAAAATAACATATAATGTAAAAAAAATTAAAATTATGATTTGAAAAGATAAAATTGATTACAACAAAATTATTATGTCCACACAAAATAATTTAATCATTGTCACTTGAAGTGCAAAGGGATGTAGAGCCCAAATAAGGTTTAATGTGTAAAAACAATAATCAAAACAAATCTCGTACACATGTTGCCGTCTAATTCGTCTTTGAGTTGCATGCTATTTTTCATAACCTACAACCTTCTTGAGCTGAGAGACTAATGTCTTAATTCTGACTTGATAATTTGCATTCCTTCAGCTGCCAAGCCACTGATGCCTGCTCAACAGGAAAGAAGTGGGACAAGAATTAGGTTCAAAATTCAAAATGTTGCTTGCACTACTCAATAATTTCTCTATTCATGGAGGTGCTGCACTTGCAGTTCATTCGACAAGAAACCCAATCACAAATTGATCAGCAAAGCCAAATGAGCTCCAGCTAACCCACTCACAGCAAAGAGGAGAATTATTTTGTGAGTCTTTGGAAAATTCAAGACTCCTCAGCTCACAATCACAAACACCTTGAAAGAATGGACTCCAACAACTGTAGTGATTGGAAAACAGTAGCTCAATGTGTATCTTGCATGCACTTGCAGTGTGTACTGAGCCTTTAGTGTAGGCTGCACTTTGCTCTCTTTGATGGGTCACTAGCTTTTGACTTCAAGATGGTCACATCTGCATGCCCCCCTCCCTTTCATGACCTCCACAGGAAGCTGGCTTCTTCACACAAACAATGCTATGGAAATTTTGAGAGAGAGATCTTAGTACTACCATTGAAGCAAATTTAAACAATCTTCCACCCATTTTGTCTGCCACCCAATGTCTGTAATGGGGGCAAGGGGAGGGGGGGGAGAAGGCAAATGGTAAGAGGAAAGAAAAGGGAGGTAAATAGGTAGGTACACAAGAAGAAGTTAGGTAGGTAGGAATGATGTCTTGTAAAATCCTGTTCATTATGGTCTTGCAAGTAGGTTGTTACAAGTTACCCCCATGAAGTTGTTCCCCTTCTCTTAGGTTTTTAGCAAGAGGAAGTAAGTGGTAACATGATGGTCATCTTGGAACTCTTGGTGTTGTTATGAACTTCAACAATGACCCATTTCAAATGATATTTCTATCCCCTTTGTCATTTTGCACTTCCCTTCCTTTTAGGTGTTTGGTAGGTTTTTTTGGTTGTGATCTTGCATAACATGGTCTAGGATGAGTTCCTTCCATGTTGCTACCCTTCATCCACATTTTTTGCAAGCAAAAGTGTTGGTGACATTATGGTCATTTTGCAATTCTTGATGTTTCAAGTGAGTTCCATCCCCATGTCATCTTGCACATGCCTTTGTTGTGATCTTGCAAAACAATAATTTTCTTGTTCTAAAAATCACAATTGTCAATGACAATGAAAGATTCAATATTTTCATTTTTTCTACAAATTATGATTATCAATAACAATAGGAGTGTTAAGATTACAATGAGTTGTCAAATTTATCTACAATTGGTTGATTTATGTAGTGTTAGTTGATTTCTTTAAAGGCCTCATGATATTCACAAATGTCTTGCACCATTGATTAACCTGAAATTTTTTGAATTTTTAAAAATTCAATTAACAGAATATAAAGGTTTTGATTATTGTTTTATGTAAACACCAATAAGCAATGATTCTTTGATTTTTGAGATCAACACTTGAGATTATTGAAGTTCAAACAACATTTCTTTCTGTATTAATTTGTTTTGGTGAAAAGTGTCGATCATCCATAGCAAACCTTTAATCAATGATCCCCAAATAGGTGGATTGAAAATTTTTTAAAAAGATTTGCATTGTTGGAGCTCTTGCTCAAAACTATTCATAATATAAACTAGCAACCTTCTTGACCGACATGAGAACTTCAACATTTGTAAATACCACATATTTGTGTGCAAGTTTTACTATAAAGTTTTGTTTCAAATTTGAAATCTCTAAACCAAGATTCTTGGACCCATCTCCTTAAATACAAGATTACTTTGGTGAAAAGTTTCCATTATCTATTTATCTATCTCCACAAGTATTGTGAATTTTTATTTTATTTTTCTATTTCCATTAGTCTTACTTGTTTTTTTGCTTTTGCATGGGCATTGAGTTGCCTAATTCTCTTGCATTTTTCCCCTTTTTTTTGTTGATGAATTCTCAAGTTTGTCAAAAAGTATAAGTGGTACTTTCTCAATGTTGAACAATAGCAAAATACTCAAAACTTGATGCATGTTCCCTAGCTCTTCACACCAAGACAAGAGAGGAATGCAAGGGTTTTCATGAAGGGTGATTAGGAAAAGACAACACTTCAAGCATGAACACCTTTCAATTATCACATCAATTGCACAAGCCAAACAAAGAGGGGTTAGTGCAATTGAATCCAATTTTGGTTTATTGATTAGTTATATAGGCTAAGCTACATACCTACCTAAACTAAATTGCTACCTACGCTTGGAAGTAGTGTAATTTCTTGAAAAAATGTTCATATGTTATATCTTAACAAAATAACACACCTTATGCAAATGTGGTTGAATGGTTAAAGACTTGATTTCTCACCATGGAGATAAGCAATTCATATCTTCATACATGCAACATAGGTTAGGTGGGCCTAGCCACCTAGCTAGCCTAGGTTGCTTAGATGGGCTAACATACCTAGCCTTAGGTTTAAATAGGTGACTTAGGTCAAAACCTATAACTACTTTACCAAATGGATTACTTTGGAAAAAAACTTCGAGTTTTTTTTCCCAAAAATAACTTTTACATGCAAATGGATTTTTGAATGACTTTTTTTGTAACTTGTTCTAAAAATATATTAAAATTTTCCTCAATGCATCAATGTTTTTTTTGGTCATTATTGAATAAATATAATTTTTTAAAAGTGTGTAGATTCAATGTTTCATCTTGAAAAAAGATCAAAATTTTAAATCATCACCAAAAATTAAAATTTCACATCCTTTAGTTTTATTATATTTTTAACTATAATTATTCTTAATACATCATGTACATTATAACTCATTTATATGTGGTAAAGGACTTTTGAAGTTCTAAAATTTTGGAGCAAATTTGAGACATTCTTTGACTTTTTTTAGTTTTCACAGTTCCACATTTTTAAAAATATGAGTGTTATTCTAATGTGGCTAGATAGTTTTTATTGTCTATATGTTTTTCAATGAATTTTTTTTTATTATATGAATCCTTTTGATAGTCCTTTCCAAAACTAACTCCTTTTGACACAATAGGTGTACATTTTCAAATGTCATAAATAAAAACAAAAACTTTAAATTGGATCAAATGAATTTTTATTCTAAGTTCCTTGACATTCATACGAAGGGAAAAATATTAACTTTCCATGATTACTATGGTTCCAAATGGTAATTATTATTTTTAAATGACTTTAACTAATTATGTCTAACATCCAACACCTTTTTTGGCTCTTAATTACAAGTTTTGTCCTACCTAGCCTACCAAGGCTAGGTGAGGTGTCCCCTAGGCCTAGCTTACTTAGCTCTAAGCTAAGCTTAGCATAAATCTACGCCTAACATAAGTGGCCTATGCTACCCAATCTTAAGCCTCGCCTAGGTGCCATGTGTTTGTTAATGATTCATTTACATAATAGGTTTAGGTAAGTAGGTAGGTAGCATAGCCTAGGTAGGCTAAAGTAGATAGGTAGGTACATACATGTTAAGGTAGGTATGTATGTTGTTTCAATTTGTTACCATGTGTTTTCTATTGATTTATACATGTTTTGAAAAAATGACTACCAAAATAGTTGCACAATAGTTACAAAGGCAACCACTATGATATATTATATGCCCAATGGATGAAGTTGTGGAGTGGAATATGAAATATGTTATCTTGCATGCAATTAGTAGTTGCCTACAACTTGTCATTTGCAATTAAAAACTAGTTGTAAGTACTTGGTTTTTTAAAATTAATTTCATGATGTTTTGTTTTTTCATGTGATGTGTGACCTCACTTTGAAGTTCATCACAAGTTTTCATTATGTGTTTATATTTGCCACACTAGTTACAAGGATTGATTTGTCTTCCATCTCCATATGGCTTTAGATTGTAACTTTTATGACTACTTGTTCATTGGTAATTAGTTGAATTGAAAGTCATTATACTCATTTTCATCATCAACACTTCTTCATTTACCTTCTTTTTTATTTTGTTTTTTAGTTGAACACAACTATGAAATCTTGTACGAGTCTTCTAACCACATTGTAAGGGCCAAAAGTTTTCTTTCATTGTTGATTGTTGTTAAGGGTAAAAATCCTTAGGCTAATTAGTACCATGGGGCATCCTAGTAATTAGTTAGTTACTAATGGTAAATTTACCGTTCTTCACCTAAAGGATGAAATTAACAGGATTAGTTAGTCCACGTGGATGAGTGGTGGGTTATAATCCACTAATCACCTAAAGGATTTTTAAGAAAGATTAGGATAAGGACCTATTTTCATGGGAGTAAGATGGGCCTTGTGTGGTTTTAAAGGAAGGGGATTAGAAATGTTATTTGATGCTATTGCATTTTGTGATAAGTTAATGTATTATGTTGTGTTGGAATAATAAAGTTTTGGCTATGAGGTAGTTCTTTTGTGAAAAAGGTGTGTATTTTCAAGGAGAGAATAATAATATGGATTCGAGATGTATTTTGAACATTGCAATGGAAAATGGTTGAAACAATAAGTTAAACGTCTTGTTGGAGTTATCTTTATCTTGGAATGCAATATTAGAATATGAAGGAAGGTAATATGTTTTAAGTTTGCATAATGTTCTCCGTTTTTTCTACAAAAGTAGTAAGGATGTATGTTTTATTTTAGTATTTAAAGTAACAAGTTTCTTGCTACCATAAGAAGGTAAAAGTCAATATATGGTAGCAAGAAGGGATTAAATTTGAAAGTTGAAGTTTGTATGATAAATGGGACTACTACATATGGTAAACAACAATTGTAAAGGGTTTGTAATGGCTGTGTACAATAGGTAGTGTTGAGAAGGCTTGTTGGAGGACTATATATCGTAGATAATGCCACTAGAGGGTCTATAAATGATGTAAAGGTTAACAATTGTGGAAGGCCTACAAACCCACTATACACCATTTTGATGCATTGAAGGTACTATAAAGGTCTAGAAGGCAACTACTTCCTAATCTCTTTTATCTTGTTTGCTTGCTTTCTATACTTCCTTCTTCTCATATTACTAGAGTGGCCTATAATTGGGATAGTAAGTATGTCCCTAAATGATAGACCCTACTTTCTTTTTTTCTCTTTGTATAATTTTTTTACTATTAATTGAGTAGTTGTAGTAAAATTAGTAAGTGATAGTAGTTTTTTTTGGAAGCAAAAAGAAATTAAACTTGTACCCTTGGCATTACCTTCCTAAGGACAATAATGTTTGAACATTACATTTTCACCCCTTTACAATTTCTTACACCACTTCACTAAATTTAAAACACAACAAGCCTCATGATAATGTATTTTTCATTAATGTGGTCACTAATGCCAATTAATTACACATGCAAAATCATTTATTTTCTATAGTAAATGGGTCAAAACAAGATAAAATATATTTAAAAAATAAACGTCTCCATTTTAACCTTGTGCTTTTAAAAAAAACTACCATAAAGTAACATCAAATTAGGTGAAAGTATGTGTCTAGAATCATTAGTTGGCTTTATTAAGTTTATAAGAATCTAATTCTAAGAAAATTAAAAACAAATGAACTTAAAAAATAAATAAAAAGTACATTTGAAACCAACTAAAAAATATGTGTTCAAACCTACTTTTTGGTTAGAAAAATTAATGACATTGATATGTAATAAATTAGGAAGTGAAAATCAACATATGTTTTAACAAGTCATTTTTAAAAGATCTATTTCCTTTTTGTAAGAACCTACATGATACCTACTTGAAACCAAAAGCCCACAATGAAAAGTAGACATCAAAAGTTACTTATATTTTGAAAAACCTACTTAAACCTACTTTTACAGTTTGAAATATGAAAATAATGCACATTAGGGTAAACATATATCATATTTAGTCATTGAAATGAAAACATTCAATGTTCCATAATTTTATAATGGGTTTTGTTGCTATTTTAAATCTACTTATTCTAGTTTTGACAAGGTAATCAAGTTATTTACTTTATCTTGCTTACACCCAAATGAACAATTAATATGCTTATAATCATCCACATTTTTTGCAAAACAACTTAAATATAGATGACATGGGACTTGTTGGTTTAATATTTCTTTTTCAATTAATGCTTACATGTCTTTGGATCTTTAAAACTTGTTATCACCCAAAAGACGTCATTTCACACAAATAAGTTAATTGTATTTACACCAAGTATGATTGTCCAATGATGTCTTCAATTTGCTTGTTGGTGAATGTAAATTACATTGGACCAACATGGACATGTCATAGTGGCATATTTGCAAGGTCAATGTGATTCAAATTGGGCAAATGTAGTTTTAAAATTGAAGTTATCCATTTAGAAACATAGTTTTAAAACATTAATTCAAGTATTTATGTGATGTAGGCTTTTTAATGCATAATACCTAAAATTTTAAAAGTTATGAACATTTAAAATGAATAGTATGTATTTTGCAGTTCATAGAAAAATTATATATGGATTTCAAAATAATCCAATTATTGTACTATGGTTGTTAAGGATTCAAATTTATTCAAATAATATATCAATGAAAATAAGTTTCAAGAATTTCACACCATGTTCATTGTATGTTATTATTTGTGCATTTTTTGGTCATTGAAAACATTGGTGTTTTTCAAAATCCATATCATGTTGGATATATATATATATAATGTTATATTTATGCATGTATGTACAATATAATGATTTCTAGGTAGGACTTTTCTAGATGGAAAAATGATTTGAAAACAATAAGTTGTTGCTTAACCACCTAGATATCTTACGGCTTGCAAATAATACAAAGGGAATGTTTCCCAAATGGGCTTGTGAGACTTTTTTTCACCACTATTTGATCCATTCAACCTTGCATTCCACTTTTTTTTTACAATGAATAATCATCATTTGCCATATTTCCTTAATATTCATCATTTGATTTATTTAATAAACTTATTTTAACACGAGATCAAGGTAAAAAAAATACAAAATACAAGTTCGTTACAACCTACAGCCCTTTGCACTAAAGCTTAAATTTCATAATTTATACGAAATAACTTCCAATCTTAACAAAGTTAAACTTCATGTTGTTCCCTATGTCATGTGCAAGTGGTGGAACATAAGATCACATTGCCCTTCACCTTCCTATTTCATGTAGCTCATGCAATTTGCATGTCATTTTGATACCAAGAAAAAACATACAAGAACATAATTTTTGCCTCCATAACAATCGATTTGTTATAGTTCTTAACATGTTCACTGCAATTCATGGCTTATTCATAGTATGTGTGTAAGATGGTTAGGTGCAAAAATATCCAACAATGATTTTTTATTTCTAGAAGCATAATCTCATGCTTCAATGGTGAATAGATAGATAAAATTGGTTCATTTTTCTTGTGGGTGAAATATTCATGAAATTTTTTTAATAACAATTATATATTTGATTTGATATAGGTTGCATCTTCATGTTTAATTTTTTCATCCCAATTACAAAAGAGATGAATTCCAACAATTGCAACACACTATTGTCATTTGAAACTAATGCATCAAACTATTTGAAAATTAAAGCTTAGATAGTTGTTGCATTCATATTGTCAAATCTAAAGAAATACAACTCATTGTACAAAGGCACACAATGCACCATACAATAGTAGAAAATGTGTAAGGTAAGGATTGAGAAAGGGTTTGTTTCAAGAATGATGGCCTTGCACAAGATTGCGCCCAAATTCCTAGAATAGGCATGTTCAAGTTTATCACAAGTGGTGTAAAGAACCAATTTAAAAATAAAATAAAATAGAAAAACGTGATTCATTTTAGAAGATTAAAAACATCTTGTGCACTTTGATGCAGCTCATGTGCTTTGAGCTACCTTATATGAATAAGGTGCCATTCATTGTTGATCCCATGATAATTTTTTCAAATATTCATGAATTTTTTTAAAATCATAATATCAATAATGAAATTAATGAGGTTCAACATAAATGAAAAAGGTATAGTTGGAATTTTGAATTAAATAATTTTTTAATAATCAAGAAAAAATCATCTAGAATGATTGCCATAAGAGATTGCATTAGCTTTTATTCAAAAAATCCATATTTGGGTTTAAACACATCACAAATTAAACATCATCTTAAACATCTTAAATGCATATCCTAGGATGACAATGATCATGAAATTCATCTTTTTCAACAAAAAAACTAAAAATCCTTGAAAATATTATGGATTTTCTTGCAAATGTTTCATTTAATTCAACAGTTGTTCCACCTACTATTCAACAAGTGAAATTAGAAAAAATGTAAAAACAAATTAAAAATGATGTCAATCAAATGATGCCAATCAAATGTGATGTCAAATGTGATAATATTATTAAAGACAATCTAATTGATTTAACAAGTAAAAATTCTTCAAATCCTATTTTAATTAAAGAAAAAATAAGTCCAATTGAAAACATACAAAATAATAATAATATCAAAGATAATGTCATTGGTCCTACAAGTAAGAATATTCCACATCATGTCTTTAATAAAAAAGAAACAAATATGGGTTGTGTTTTTCCTAACAAAGATGTTTTTAAACCATTCAATGGGACTAGTAGAAATGAAGAACATTTTAATCATTTTGTCCAATTAACAAAAGAAAATCCAACTACCAAAGAAAACAAAAAACCTCGACCAAAAGAATAACAACAAAAATATTATTAAATATAAGAAAGATATTGAAAACATTGTTAAACATGCATGCTATTGTTGTAGAACATTATATTTCACATTCCAAATTTTCCTTGTTTCTAAATTATATTTTTAAAAAATTCCTACTGATTTAAAAATGAAAAAATAGAAGATCCTATATTTATATGTAATTCTTGTTGAAAGAAATTTGATTGTGGCAAAAAATTGAACATGACATTGCCTAAACATATTACAAATAATAAACTGAACTTAAAATTTGTTCCAATTTAAAATAAAATTGAAGAACATTTGATTGGAGCATGTTTTTTTGCATTCGCACAAATATTCCAACTAAAAGAGTATCAACAATATGGAATGCATGGAAACATTATAATGTTCCAACAAATTTTAATTTGGTACAAATTATATTACCTCGATTGTACGTATGATGATAATTCAATTGTAATGTTTTTGAAAAGAAAATTGGAATACAAATCCATAAAAATGTCAAGTTTTGTTTGTCCTAACATAGTGATAAAGGCTTTACAAGAACTTTGCCAAATCCCATTATATTAAAGTGCAAAAAAATCAATTAAACCAAACTGACAAGATTTAGTGGAATTAACAAATACAAATGAAACTACAAAGTTAAAAGAACACCAATTGATGCAAATTTGTAACTAAAAAAACCAAACACGTTTGAAGAAATAATTGATGAAGATTACACAAATAACTTAGTGCAAAATATTTTAAGTCTTGAACATGTTATTGACAACAATGACAAATCACTAACAATAGTTCTTTAAAAGGTTCTCAACCTTTTGGATTATTTTGTGATGCACATTTTGAAAAATATAATTTTCCAACATTATTTTATGGGCATCCATGACCATCATTTGCATGTTTTTATCAAAAGATTGTGCAAATAAAAATAATTAATATAAATAAAAAGTTTGCATATCATATAAATAATATATATTTTTAAACAATCAAAATTCTAATTCATTTTTGTATTATCTTGTTCATGGATTTTTATTCATAAAGAAAAATTGTTAGATCGTGTTTTAAAAGCTAGTGATTTCAATTAATGTGAATTTAGATCAAATATTGAAACCATGTTTAGGATGTAAGAAATTAAATCTCATAAGAACATTTTCAGATTATTTTGATTGTTTTCGTAAATATGTGTTTGTAATGATTAAGCAACTTGGCCCACCAACATTTTTCATAACATTCACAAATGTGTATACAATTGGTTGATTCGTATAAAAACATTGAAAAAATTATATGATCAATACATTGGTCAAAATTTAAGAATAAAAAAAGATGATTCATTAAATATTAAGGAACTTGTTACAAATGATCTTATCACTTGTGCACGTTACTATGAACATATAATGAATAATTTTCATAAACTTATCGAAAATATTGATTTAATATTTGGTAAGGTGAAAGATTATTTTTTCATAACTGAATTTCAATAAGGAGGTTTGCCTCATGATCATGGATTATTGTGGGTACAAAATGCTCTTACATTTGGTGTTTCAAAAAATGAAAAAATTGAATGTTTTGTAAATAAATATTTAACAACTGATAAAACAATGCTTTCAATTGAAATTCATAATATGTAAATACATTAACATAAAAAAACATGCAAAAAAAATTGTTAACCAATTTGTCGATTTGAATATGCAAAACCATTAATGAAACATACAAAAATATTATTGCTTTTAGATGAACAAGATCGTATGCCAAACCATGGTGAAATTAATATTCAAATTTATAAAAAGCTTATCGACATGGGATTAAGTGAAGATATTTTTTGAACAATTTTTATTAGATTTAAAAATAGATGAGGAAACATATATTATTAGATTACATTACATGATACAAAAACCAACTTTATTTTTTAAACGAAAAACCAAATGATATATGTACAAATGGATTTGGCATACATGCAGGACCCTTGTGGGGAGCAAATATAGATGAACTATATATCTTAAATTGATATGTAGCAACATCATATTATACTTCTTATTTGACAAAAAAAATAAATTTGTAATTCAAGAAATGAAAATCATATTAGACAAGTATAAACATGAATAAATAGAAGCATCTAACGCATTAAAAAACTAGGAAATGCATTTTTAAATGCACAACAAATGTCTATACAACAAGTTGTACAAAACAACATTATACATACCATTATATTATTCAACAAGCTCATTTCAATTTATAAACACAATAACAAGATAGAACATTTGTATTACTACCACCAAAAAAATACAAGGCTTATTTCCAAATTCTATAGAAATCCATTGTAAATCATTAGTTGATAAGTATATCAATCAAAATGAGAGATTAAATGATTTGTGTTTAGTAGAATTTGTAATTAATTATGATACAAAAGGAAATAAATACATAGTAAAAGTAAAATAATTTGATGAGTTTCATTTAATCAACACAAAGCTCCAAAAAATCATTACAAAAAAATTATTATTTATATTTAAGCCCTTTCAAAAATCGAAACTCAATTTGCAAAATAATTGTGATTCGTGGATAGATGCTTATGTGGAACAAAAAAATGATATAGAAAAAATGCAAAAAAAAATTGTATATAATTTTAATCGATCCAACAATTTTGATATTGAATGGGACAATTTAAAATCACAAGTTAAAGAATACACAAAAATTCGTCAAACAAATGGATGGGAATTTTTTTTTTTGAATGAAATAATTGATAATGCAAGTAATCCACATTTAAAAAATAAAATCACTAATACAAAAAAAATTGAACCATATGATGTATCATATGAAAATTTGCACAATCAAAAAATAAAAATGTTAAAAAAAATGTTAATGCATAATGTTTTCCAACGAACAAATGAATTCATGACATAAAAAAAGTTTTCTTCATATATGAAACAATTCAATAATGAACAAAGAGCTATTGTTGATGATATCTTATACCAAAATTTAAAAAACCTTACAAAACCATTTCATAATTTTTTTAACAAGTGGTGTAGGGACAAGGAAAACGTTCACCCTCATGTGTATTATACAAAACATGTTACAATATTATATTAAACAGATTACAAATGTTGATGCTTTAAAACCAAAAATTATGAAATTGGCATACACAAGAAAAACAACATGTTTTATCACAAAAGTTCCATATATTATCATGTTATGATGAACATGGCAGTATGGTATTTTATGATGACAATGTGTCATTGATAGAAAACACAACAATCACAAATTTTGGTGCTAAATTTATCACCGCACTTTTTAATGACAACACACAAGAAAAGTTATATGTAATTGCAATATATAAACCTCCCAAAATGTGAGTGTCACATTGTAATTTTAAATTAGAAAGCATTATACAAAAAATGCCTTCACATTGTCTGATTGTAATAATTGAAGATTTCAATATAATATTTTTAACAAAAACAAATCAAGCATCAACATTACAAACAATTATGAATAAATATAATTTCAAACTCATTTTTATAAAAAAAAACACCATTTTAATGATACACAAATAGATCACATGTGGACAAATGCACCAATACAACAATGTCATTTTGAAACAACAAGCACATTGGATAAATCATAAACCCATTTATTTTGCTTTCAAATTACCTGATTATGTTCCCCAATTTGTATTACCACATAATACTACAAAATGATTTGACAACCAATAAATGCACATACACACAAACACATACAAATAAATCACAACATAATATACGTATTTGTATACATACATAAATGCACATGTACAACATCTTATCTATTGGCAAGGCCATTATGTTTGTGATTTTTGTTGAAATTGCACATCTTGATCATGTGTGTAGAACTCTCAATGGATCCCCTTTTCTTTTGAATGTTACTTCATCAAACACTATGGGCTTGAAATTGTAGATACTTTTTTCTATTCCAAGGTAATGCTATCTATGACATTTGACTTCAAGGGGAAAGGGGTTGTTCTTGAAGAACAATTGCTATTTCATCATTTTCCATCAAATGAATTCATGTATGCTACTATGTTGGTGGGTTTTTTTTAAAATTTGAATTTTCAAATGATTCTTAGATTTTGCAACATACATGGAGCTTGGAGACTCTTTTTTTTATATCTTGCATTTCATGGTGTCACCGATAGGAATATTATTTATAAAAGACCATGTCAGGTGTCCTTTGATTGTCTACTTTTGAAAATCATATTCATAATATTACCGAAATTATATGATAAGTTGCAACACTAAAAATTGATTCATACAATGGAATAAAAGATATATCATTGATTAGAATGGAGCCTTTGTTGGCCAAGTCATGTCCAATTCCATTACATAATCATTTTGAATTTGGGCCAACAAAAAAAGTGACACATCTCCCCCAATTTTTATGATTGGGTGCTGATTACAAAAATTGGGTATAATTCTACCATATAATGCATCACCAATAGGTGCCTCTTACAAAACTTGAAATATTATATGATTTAATTTTACTATCCTTGCAATCATTTAATACACTTCGAAATTGACTACATTTTGGGTGAAGGGTCCTTGGTATCCATCCCCCCACCACACACATTTTGTTAATTTTCCATTCCATCATGGATTAATGATATATATATAGAATGGAAACATGTTAAACCTTGCACTTTCTAGAAATACAATTAATTAAATTTTCTAGCATAACTTTCCCACATGGCAATGATAATTAATTATTTTTTTTTCTTGCAACATGTTTGAACAATTAAAATTTTCCCATAGACCTAAAAATAATTAATATTATGAAGGTTTTATTGTGTCATTTATAGTGTATATATATGTATGAGATACTCAAAAACTCCAATTGTGATGATGATTGAAATTGGTTTAGATGAAACATGTATGTATAAGGTCCAATAGTACAAACATCAACTTGACAATTATGAAATTCCAAGTCTAACTATTCAATCCTTTCAACAACCCAATTGAATTCAATTTGCTTTGAATTGAATTGAAATCAAATTGGATTCTACCAATTTGAATTCAATGTGATTCAATTCAACCAATTTGAATTCAATGTGATTCAATCCAACCAAATTCAATTCAATGTGATTCAATTCAATCAAATTGAATTCAACATGATTTGATTCAACCAATTTGAATTCAATGTGATTCAATCCAACCAAATTCAATTCAATTGTGATTTGATTCAACCAAATTCAATTCATTTGAAATTTCAATGAGAACATTAATCTTACCAAATGTAGAGGAAAAGAATATTATGTTCAATTCAATTGAATTCAAATCCAATTGAGTTGATTTCAATTCAAGTTGCATGTGGTGACATTCAACATTTTCATTCAAATGAAACTTAATTTCCACAAAAATCAGAACATTGCTAAGAACAGGTGCTGATAATGTTAAAAAATTCATTCAAGCTGGTTATTGCTCCTGGTGCAGTGTCACCCGCAGTTTCAAAGGGCGGCCCTTCAGAGATCAAGTGCTGATAATGTAGAAAAATTCAGGCTGGTTAGTGCTCGTGGTGTAGTATGACCCCCAGTTTCAAAGGGCAGCCCGGAGTGACGACGATCATGCGAAATAGGGTTTGGCGTTCTCGCAAGACGTAGAATCGAACTCGTTTTGTCGCAGCGCTCCGACGCTTCTCGACATGGGGGATTCTCGTCTCGAATTGCAGTGGCGTGAGGTCAGTGAATCCCGATTTCTGGCTTCCTATCAATGCCATTTCCCGCATACATTTGAAGGAAAATGTTGTAGGCACTGGCATTTTATATACTCTTCTTTTGATGTTGAAACCACAGGCTTGGAATTGTGATTTGCTTTCCCGCGTGGATCGTTGGTTTCGACCGTTTCTTTTCTTTTCTTGTCTTTCTTTCTTTTTTGCCCACCTGAACAGAATGACGTAATTTTTTTGTGCTTTGAAGTGTTGTTATCAAATTCAGTAGGCGTTCTGGTTTCGATTGTTTGTTTGTTTCTTTGGAGAGAATGAGAGCCTAGAGGTAAGTGATTAGGATTTTATGTATTGGATGTCAAATGCATCAGGAGGCTGTTCATATCCTTTGGATTTGTTAGGGAGACTGAAGAGCTGCACAGACTCGGCTGTGAAGGTGGGGGGGGGGGGGGGGGGAAAAGTTTTTTTAAAAAGTGAAAGGAGGGGTTTCAGGACAAAAAAAGGGTTTTTGGGGAAGGGGGTTTAAT
>Ga0116229_10006171_pt1 | contig 19368 bp, 17 predicted proteins | sample S1TSphgellanicum_3_FD_87313 | JGI IMG/M metagenome (GOLD analysis project Ga0116229, IMG submission 87313) | Host-associated microbial communities from peat moss isolated from Minnesota, USA - S1T2_Fc - Sphagnum magellanicum MG | ecosystem: Host-associated > Plants > Peat moss > Unclassified... | reverse complement strand
GAGATCAGCGGCCGGCCCATGTAATAATTCTTCCTCATGCCGCGGTTTCAGTTGCAGATTCGAGACCCAAATGTCGACAACAGAAGAACAGCCGGTTGACGTTCTGGAAGTCATCAGATCCGGTGCACGCGAAATCGTGAAGCTCTTACAACAGACTTACCTTCTCTGAGGCAAAACGATGATTGGATTAGGGTTTGGCGCTCAGTTGCGCTTCCCATTCCTTTGTAATTCGCTCCGTTTTTTAACGTTAGGTGTTTTCTACTGAGCACTTGTGTCCTTGTGTATACCTGTAAAGCATTTCCTAACCTACATTGTGGGTAACTAAATACAAACCATACAGTACATGTATCTATTATCTGCCTACCTAGTAGCCACATGTGCCTTACCCTCTTACCCAGATAGTAACCACTTTTGTTTCCACTATGTACTCACCTATTATACCTAAAAACCCTTCACACCTGGAGTTTGTTTAGGGTTATTGATAGTTGCTAACACCACAGGTGTCAACATCTGGAAATGGCTATCTTTTTCTTTTTTTTTAAATACTTGCTTCATCATTAGGAACCACCAATGCACTCAGACATGAGTATGTTTGTCCCTATGGATAGCCCATTAAGTTTTCTGCCCACTCCATAGGCTCACACCAACAATTTTTTGGGCATCTTTTTAACTTTTGCCCTGGCACTTCCCTCATTCTCACTCTCTCCTCCCTCTCACTCGTTCTTACTCTCTTCTCAATCTCATTGTCTCTTGCACATGCTTTTTCAAATCATTTTCTTTTTTGTGCACTCATTGTCATCTTAAGCTTTGTGCACATCAGTCAATTTTGCATTCACTTCATATTTGCTTTGTTCGGGCTCATGTTTTGTAAAGTGTGCCTTGCCATTGCTTTGTGTTCACTTTGTTTTGGTTTCTATTTATGATTGCAACATAAACAACTCGATTTTTGCTTGCACTATTTTAACTTATATTTACAATTGCAACAATCAACTCATGTTTTGTGAATTTTTGTTGGTTTCAATTTTTTGGTGGCTTCTAAGCTTTTAGTTACAAGTGTTGTAAAGGTTGAACAATGATGGATGATCAAGTTCTTTTCCTTCCAATGAGCTCAATTATATTATTGATTGATATGATGCAAGAAGCATTTGTTGAAGCACACATCCAATGAGCTCCACATTTTTCGAATTTAACGACTTTATGAATGCATAACAAGCGCTAGAATCCAAGTATGTGTTGTTATTTACTACTTCACCTCAATATCGAATTATGTGTGCATTGAGTCTTTTGTTTAATGATTTGGGTCACTAGGTGAAGCCCAAAATTACAATTGGGTTTTTGAAATTCCTTATGATTGAATTTGATGAGTATCGTTGGGTCAAGAATTTTCGGATGACTAAACCCACATTGTTTGACATTGCAGAAAAGCTATAACCCATGCCAAAAAAACAAGATACCAAATATGGGAAAACAGTTCTTGTTGAAATATAAATTTGTTGTTCAATTTCTAAATTAGCTTAGGGTGCAAATTTTCTAACTTCCAATGGGCTTTTCATAGTTGGAAAATCCACAGTCTTCCTTGTCATCCATGAATTTGTTTATGCTTTCAATACTATTTACAAAGATTTGATATCTTGGCCCCAAAGTGTGAAAATGTTAGTTTTCATGGAAGAATTCATGAAATTGTGTGGTCATCTTAGTGTGTAAGATGCTATAGACGGTAACCATCTTTCTATCTTAAAACCTCAACATGCTTTTGTTGAAGACTACTACTATCATAAAATTGGTGGATACAACATGATGGCACAATGTGTTGTTGATTACAAAAAAAAATTTATTGATGTTTTTTTGGGTCTTCCAGGTAATGTTAATGATTTAAGGGTTTTATGTCAATTTGGTTTATATAAAAAAGTTCAATACAATGGTTGTTTGGGATTGAAAAGGCTTTTCAAAATGAATTTGCACCTTATTTTTTGGATGACAAGGGATACCCATTGATTTCATGGATTATAATGCCATATAACGCCATATAAAAAAGAAGGAAAATACTTTGTCCTAAAAAAATTTTACAATAGGAAACATAAAAGGGGTCGTTCTATTGTGGAGGATGTTTTTGGCAATCTAAAAGAAACCTTTTGAAAATTACTAACAAGATCTGATTTACATGTGTTTTTTTTGCCAAATTTTTTTACTTGCAATGAATCATCACCTTGGATGATTTTTAAGATTTTAAGGTTTAGTGCTTAGTTGTCCAATTTTTGTTAAAAGACAATGAAATGTGGTCCGTCATTGTTTGCTTCCTAAATTGTCCATCATCACAAGGGAATTCATGAAACAAATTGAAGGAGAGGAAAAAGGTTTGTTTGCGTGTAATGTAAGTTTTAACAATTATCCTGAATGAACTACTAATGGTGGAAGATGGAGCCACATTTAAGAAGCTTCACAAAAACACAAGAAAGTAGATTCAATTTTTACTTAAATTTCATTTTGAAACTATGGTGCTTTCCATTGAGTTTATATTAATTTGAATACAAAATTTGAGAAACTTTGAAATAATAAAAGTATGGAACAAGTACTTTTGAATTTGACTGACCAATATGGTGTTCAAAAGTACTTTTTCATTAGAAAATTTAATGAAATAGATTTGTGTGAAGTTATAACATAAAGATCATTATATATTCAAAAGAAGGAAAATAAATAAATTATACTTTATTTGTCATAGAATATACTTGACACATATTTGAAACAAATGTTACATTGCACAAAGTAAATTTCAAAAGCTACTTACATTTAGAAAAACCTACTTGAAACCTATTTTGACAATGTAAAATTTAAAAATAAATTCATAATAGTGAAAATGTATCTTGTGCTTCATCATTCAAGTAAAAATATTAAATGTATAATAATTTTATGATGGGTTTTAGTCATACTTTTTCTTAGCTTGACAAGTAGACTACCAATGTAATTAAATTGTATATTTTATCATGCTTTCACCCACCATGTATTTTGAATTTTCATATAAGGAGTTGGTGCCAAAACATGAGGATAGAATAAAATGATCAAATATGTAGATCTGGGTGGGCATTTAAAAGCTTCAAAATCATGCATGCATCAAGGAAGAGTTAGGGGTTTGGTTTTTGGAGCAAGAAAACCAAACCCCTAAATCTTTTACCATTTTACATCAATATCAAATTACGTGTGCATTGAATCTTTTGTCTAATGATTTGGGTCACTAGGTGAAGCCCAAAAGTACAACTAGGTTTTTGAGGTTCCTTCTAATTGAATTTGATGAGGATCGTTAGGTTGAAAATTTATGGATGACTAAATCTAAACCCACATTCTTTGACATTGCAGAAAAGCTACAACCCATGCAAAAAAAACAAGCTACCAAATATAGGAAAGTAATTATTATTTAGATATGAATTCATTCTTCAATTTTTCAATTAACTTAGGGTGCAAATTTTTTGACTTGCAATGAATTTTTCATAGTTGGAAAATCCACAATCTCCCTTGTCATCCATGAACTTATCTATGTCTTCAATAATGTTTATAAAGATTTGATATCTTGGCCCCAAGGTCAAGAAATGTTAGTTTTCATGAAAGAATTCATGAAACTGTGTGGTCTTCTTAATGTGCAAGGTGCTATAGACTATACCCATCTTTCTATCCTAAAACTTCAACATGTTTTTGCTGAAGACTACTACTATCATAAAATTAGTGGATACAACATAATGGCACAATGTGTTTGTTGATTACAATAAAAAAATTTATTGATGTTTTTGTGGGTCTTCCATGTACTATTAATGAATTAAAGGTCTTACATCAATTTGGTTTATATAAGAAAGTTCAATACAATGGGTTGTTTGAGATTGAAAAGGTTTCTCAAAATGGATTTGCACCTTATTTTTTGGATGACAAGGGATACCTGTTGATTTCTTGGATTACAATGTCCAAATGAGCAATGTGAGCCCATTTTAGATAGCTACATTCCAAGATCTTTCCAATGATATAAAGAACATCACAAAACATTGAATTTTGACCCCTGAAATTGCTCTCTGAAGTTTCGAGACTCCATTGGGACTCCATCGGGACTCCATTTCCGAAAGTGAGAGTTACTTTGGGAGTGTGAGGGTTCACTCCCTCATACTCCCTCACCCTTTTTTACACTCTCGGGAGTATGTGATGTGACTCCCGGGCTTCTTCTTGGCCCGCAACCTTGTACCCCTTTGCCTTGGGAGTGTGCCCAAAGCTAGGGTTGCGACATTGTCGTTGTTTACTTTCTCAAATTGTCCATCATCACAAGGGAATTCATGAAACAAATTGAAGGAGAGGAAAGGGGGTTTTTGTTGTTTGTGTGTAATGTAAATCTTAACAATTATCCTGAATGAACTACTAATGGTGGAGGATGGAGCCACATTTATGGGTTTTTAATGAAGCTTCTCATGAAGAAGATGCATGGGAATTTTGTGATGGAAGATAAGAGGATGGCAAAGGAATTGTTTAAGGAAAAGGCTACAAATCATAAGCTAAATTTTCATAGTAGATGTGTGTGGGAAGCTAGATAGGAAATGTTGGACTTGTTTTTGTTTTTTTCTTGTTGTTACTGATTTTTCTACCTTTGCACTACTAGCACTTTAATGAAAACAAGCCAAGGTGAAAACATGGTATTTTATACAAAAATAGTTGACAAAAAAATATCAAGTTTAAAAAGAAATAGTTTTTCACAAAAACACAAGAAAGTAGATTCAATTTTTACTTAAATTTAATTTTGAAATGATGGTGCTTTCCATTGGGTTTGTATTAAGTTGAATACAAAATTTGAGAAACTTTGGAATAATAAAAGTAGGGAACAAGTACTTTTGAATTTGTCTAGCTAATATGGTGTTCAAAAGTATTTTTTCATTAGAAAATTTAGTGAAATAGATTTGTGTGAAGTTATAACATAAAGATCATTATATATTAAAAGGAAGGAAAATAAATAAATTATATTTTCTCTTTGGTATAATATACTTGACACATACTTGAAACCTACTTTTACAATGTAAAATTTTAAAATAAATTCATAATAGTGAAATATCTTGTTTCTCATCATTTAAATAAAAATATTAAATGTATAATTATTTTATCATGGGTTTTAGTCCTACTTCTCATTAGCTTGACAAGTAGACTACTAAGGTAATTGAATTGTATACTTTACCATGTTTTCACCCACCATGTACTTTGAATTTTCATATAAGGAGTTGGTGCCAAAACTTGAGGATAGAATAAAATGATCAAATATGTAGATCTAGGTGGGCATTTAAAAGCTTTAAAATCATGCATGCATCAAGGAAGAGTTAGGGGTTTGGATCTAGTTGGGTGATTGGTTTTTGGAGCAAGAAACATGATAAACCTATTCCTTGGGTATCCTTAGGTTGGAGTAATCAATGGAAAGGGTCAAATTTTAAATAATTTTTTAAAGATCAAATTAACAAAACTGGTTGTATGTGAATGTGTATGCCCATATTTTTAATGGTTTTGGATAAACCTCGTGTTGATTGTCCAACCAAGAATTAAATCTTTGTAAAACAAAAATATGGAAAAGGTCTAGACATTTTGGGAAACTAAAACAAGTTTTAGGTTCTTTTCTTTTGGTTACAACTATTTTAATTATGAGTTGAATTGATTCTTTTGTTGCAAATTTTCTCACCTAACATGAGGGCACATGCTTTGATTTTTAGTAGATATATTGTTGTACATGAGATAATGAATTACATGTTATGCAAGGTTAGGATTTGTGAATTTTTTTCGTGCCTACAAGTGATCTTTTAGGTGCTATCAACTTCTTTCTTTCATGGTTTCATTTTAGATTATCAAATGGGATAATATTACTAACTAATACTTTGTCTTTGGTCAGTACAATAAGTGATTTGAGGGGATCAAATGTTTAAAGGACTTCATAGAAACAATAAAACATCCTATCACTATTACCAACCTTTTTTATGGATTGATTTTTGTCGTATGTTACATGAGAACTACATGGTGGTTAATATATATACTAACCATCCACTACATGTATCTAGTATGTACCTACCTAGTAGCCACCAAGTACCTTAACCTCTTACCTACCTACATAATAACCACTTACAGGTTCCTTACATACTTAGGTAAGATATTTACCCACTTACATCTAGGTAAGGTGCGACAATTGAAGTAGGAAGGTTTAATGTAGTTGAGGTTTCGAGTGGATATGGGTGGGTGTTGGGTCACAGAATCCCAACGTGCATATACTTTGAGATAAACAATATGTACATAATGTTTCTAAAATTTTTGTTTGATAGTTAATACCTTTGTAGAGCATCCCCAACGGTGCTCAGTATGGGATGGTGCACATTAAAATTAGATGAAGAAAAGTCAAAAGATGCTAGTTTCGTTCAACGAAATGGTTTTGACCTAACATTTTGGCAAAAGTCGTTGAAGAAATGTAATAAACATGATCTGACTATTACTCCCTATTTCTGATTGGCCAATAGTAGTGATTGGTTTGAACTAATTACCGAACTAAAACCTTTTTTATATAATATAATTGAATTTCCAATGACAAAAGCTATTCAAAATTCAATATATGTTGCACCTGAGGTCTAATTTTTTTCAAATCACCTTCATTAAATCTTATTTACTCAGAGCATTTCAAAAATAACAAGTGCATGCCCAAATTCCTCTATAACTTTTATTTTTGACAAGTAATTTTTTTTCAATATTCAATAATTTTTCCATTGTAGATCAAAACATTATGATAACAACTTGGTGTAGCCTATAAACAAGTTGGTGATTAAACACTAAGTGTGTCAATTAGCTCTAGAATTTTCAATTTGTTTCCTATGTTTTTGGTGTTTCATGATAAAGTGTAGAGGAATAAAAGGCACACCTAACGTCCTTTAAATCACTTAAATCAAGTAAAAAATGAGCAAGTTATGCTCCTTTACAAATTTGGTGATAAAAAATGAGAGATTAAAAACTTCAAACACATGACAGCTCATGAAAGTTTCATTTGTTCACCTAAAAACAAATAACGATATGCTCTTTAATTGACATCTTCTATCCTCATCATTAAACTAGATGAAAGTGGCAACAACTAAAAATCTCAAAATGATTCTTCAATTTTGAACACGTGACCACGAGATCTTCACAAAAACTACAATTACAAAATCAATAGTTATGAGTTTAAAAGGTCCCATTCACCAAACCTGCTGCAGGTCTAGGGTGCAATGGTGGGTGTGGATTTTTTAAGACATTCATGACTAGGAAGATGTAATCACGTGGTCAAGTAGGTTCATCACCAATGCAAGAATGTCACCAAGAAGAGGCACATCACCAAGACTAACATGTCACCATGAAGAAAACAACATCACCAAGAGTAGTGTGTTACTAGGTAGAAAACAACGTCATTTTGGAAGATTCACACAAGCCCATTATTATAGGCTATTTTAGTTTTTTGGGCATGTTCTTGAAACTTTGACCTGAAAACTCCCTTGTTGTAATAGCCATCATTTGGTTTTTTGAACATGTTCTTGAAACTTTAAGCTCAAAGCTCCATAATTATTGTAGTTTATTCAATTCTTTTGGTCTTTTGGGTGTTCTTGAAGTGATGTTTCAACATTCTAATTGTGCTCTTGAAATCTATGTTGGCTATTTTAACTATTGATTGTGCTTTTTGTGCTTGTATGTTTTTGTTTGAGCAAGTTTGAGCTTTCATTTGTGCTTTTGAAGTCCATGCTGGCCTTTTTTACTTCTTTTCCATGTTCTTGAATTGTTTATACTTTGTTTCTCCTTTCGATGATCCTAATCATGTTATCCTCTAGTGTTGGTCCAAATGATGTATATTTCATATTTAGTCATTAGAAGGTAGCAACCTTGTTACTTGACGCCTTCTTACTTGTTGTTTAACCCCATGCCCCATTGCTTAACCTTTTGATGAACACATGTTGTGCATCCAAGATTGACACTTTGTACTTGCATGCAGGATCTTCTCATAAACATGTTTGAAAGTTTTAATGAAATCTATCATTGACCTCCTTGACAATTATTAGAGTCTAAGCTAAAGTAAATTGTGTTCTAGCTCATTTTAAAGCAATTATGATAACTAGATTATTTACAAACTTTAAATCCATTACTCTTTTCACTCATTTATCATTTTCTTCCTTTCTTTTCTTTCTTCTAATTCTATTTGCTACCTTGTCCATGGTTTTTTTCTTTAATATTTACGTCTTCACCAAAAGTCACAAGATGTAATTAAGAAAAGGCAACTAATAGCTATTTTCCCCTCAAGTGTGTCTTGTAGGCAAATGAGGGAATGAGAGCAAGTTGTGCAACCTCATGGCTTCTTAAGTTAAATTTGGATGATTTTGGGTTTCTTGCACCAACTTAAGAGTAACCTCATCTAGGTTTACAATCTCTTGTAGCTATTACTCTATTACATTAGGGTTCTAAAGCATTACCCAACTCAATTTGCTTATAAGAAATATGAGAAAGGAATTTGCATTAACAACGGGGTCACAATATATACCATTTGATGACATGCATGCCCTTGCCATCAATAACATTTGCAAAGAAACAAAAGAATCATTGTCCATGAAAACATTATACTACCCTATTATGTTCTTAAAAGCTGAGGCATTACACACTACAAGAAATCAAAACTTGAAACATTATACAATACAAGAAATTTCAATTAGTATGTAAAAACTCCAACTTGGCTGAAATGTTTGTTTTGACCAAAATTGATGTCCATATTTACTAGTGGGTTGGGGAATGAAAAACATGTGTTAGTTTTGACTAATACATTTGACTAAAGTGACATTTGTGACTAAGTGTTAATCAAACATTTAATCAAAAGGGACAAGTAATAGAAAAAGGTTCGTCAAAATGATCATGGCTTAGTCAAAATGAACATGTTAATTTAACAATTAATTGGGCAAGCTTAGGCCACCTACATACCTAATTAATTAACTTGTTATAACTAGTTTATTAGCCTACTAATTAGGCCTAGGTTACCTACCTAACATAATTAATAGTCTATTAGGGTAAACCCATCCTTGGATGGTACCACTAGGAACATCACACCTTGATTTTCTTGGACCCATCAAACTTTGAAAAATCATAGGAAACTTTTAAATACACATTTTCATTTTTTAATGAATACATTTATTAAGTTCCATAGATTTTGAAATCTTAATAATATAAACAATATTATGTTTTTTTTTGTGTGTTCTTAATCATTGCATTTAAAAAATGTTTCACGAATGTAACACTAGTTTTTTTCGTCGAACTTTTTGGTCTAAAATACAAATTTGAACCATGATTTGAAAATATTCTTATGAATTTTTTTCTTAAGGTATTTGGAAATCATTTTATTTTTGGGTTTTTATCAAATTTTTAAACATAATTTACTTTTAAATTTCCAAAATTGAGGTTATCAATTTTTTAAGGGGCCATTTTAGTTAGGAATATAATTTTTTTTTAATTCAATTTTTAAAATTCCCAAATAAACCTCAAACCATATGTTAATGCATGTAATGGGTAAACATGAAAAAATAATAATTTATAGTTGTGAAAACATTTAAAGGAAAGGACCTAGGAAAATGATTTAGTTGTTTTTGGTTCCTTAACCATTCCTTGAGGTGGTTCCTAATGTTTTCATCCAAGGATGGGTTTGCCCATTAATAAAACCTGGGTACCCACCACCTACCTAACTAAATAAGTCAAGCTAGGTAGCCAAGTTAAACCTAACAAGGTACATAATTGGTTAAAGGCCTAATTCTAGGCTAGTTAGGTAGGTATGTTTACCCTATCAACCTATTTATTTACCTACCCACCTACTTACCTACCCATTCACCCTACCTTACTTATTTAAAACATACATATTTACCTTATTTACATACCTACCTTAACAACTAACCAACCTACCTACTTCTTTAATTACCTTAACAACCTCCCTACCTACCTACCCACCTTCCTACTATATTTACTAGGTAGCTAAAAATATATTTAGGTGTACTAGTTAACTATAGGTTATTACCTAGGCAGCTAGGTAGGTTTATTAATTAAGTAGCATATATTACTTAACTATTATCTAGTTCCTAGCTACTAAATATTAATTGTACATGTACACACAACAATAAACCTTGAATACAATTTTAAGAATTTTTTTTCATAAATCATTTAAAATTCTATATATTATTGTGCACACAAATGAATAAATCTTTGAAAGATCTTGAAAAAAAAAAACATTTGTTTTATTTGAGTAAGGTATGAAGAAAAAAATGCATTTCAAAGTTTTGATGTGGGAGAAAATTTGAAATGAAACATGTTAATAACAATATTTTACAAACTTATCACCACACAAAGGTGTGGTGAGTTGGTTAACCCTTAATTGACATTTGATCAAAACAATCCCAATACAAAAGTTGGGCTAGCCTTCACAAATGTGCCCCAAAGTCATGAATTTTGTTGAAATTAAAAAAATCCAACTTAATAAAGTTGTAGAGAACTTCAAGCTAAATCCTTTGAATAAAAAAACAGGATTTGCTTTAGAAATGGAAAATCCACACCGTTGAAAGTTAAGTTTTTAAAGTTTTGGGCAACTTTCAAAATTACAAGTTTTTGGAGGATTGTTCCAAGATACCATGGTTTATTGACAATACAAATTTTAAGGTAAATAAAAGGGATTTATATGAATGATGTGAAAAAAAAAATGTGCAAAACCAAGTTGAGATGAAGAAGTAATGGATGGTCAAAGTTCAACGTCCAACCCTACACAAAATCACACAAAATTCATCTATTTCTGGGCAGAAAAAATCACTAGTTTTTGGGATTGTTCTTAACCTTACTATGTTTTGCACAACTTGTATGAGCTAACCCCTTTCACATGATCTTTAGTTTTGTAACATGGGCAAAGAGTAAAATTTGGAAATGGAGTTGTTAGATGCTACCCAAGCTTGAAAAAACTTGTTAGCATGCCTCAAAAAATCCAAATGAGACATCATAAGTGTGAAAAAAAATAATTTAGCATGTCGCCTATACCATAAAGGTGTTAGTTTTTAACCTCCTCCATTATAGATAAAAGAAACAATGAGGTGGTCTAATGTGACCTAAATTCCTATTCCTTACATGTTTAAGGGAATATGTGAAGGTGGTGTACAACCTAGGCTATGAAATGTGCAACTACCCACCATGACCTAGGTGGATAACATCATTTACCTATGTACTTGTTTTATGACCCACCCACTTACCTACCTACATTTAATTAAAAAATTTGGTAGGCATTTTCAAAAGTAAGAAGTTAACCAAAAAGAATTGTTACCCAATTTTTTTGTTGATCGAATTGACCAATCAAATGACCCACCACTTAGTTAATGAAAAAGACCACTAATCAAATTGGTCATGTAAAAAACAACTTGACTAATATGACTGAGTTTTCTTTTTGACTGTTGTAAAAAATGGGTATTTTTTATCAATTTTTTTAGTAAATTAAAAGTCATGATTTGTAATAGTGACAACATTTGTGTCACACATTAAGGTTATAATTTATTCCTATCATGTCATATGTGGATGTTGATGTTCATTTTTGCATGTCATATTTGAATCATAATACACAACATGTTAGTAACATGGTTGGTGTATTGTTCCTTGTCCTCATTGTAAAGTTGATGAATTATTGGATGAATTGAAAAATGATGTGCCGTTGGACACACATGTTATATCATCTTCTTTTAGGGCCTTAAAAACATGGAAACCAACATCTTCAATGATCTTCAATGTGTTACAAACTTTGAAGAACCCATGTTTGACAAGAGGTTGGATTTCACACTTATACATACATTTGCAAAGGATGTCATTCATTGCTAGGGTCAAATGCAATTGATCGGACCCATGCCCATTGATCACCTATAAACACCATCCACAACAACATTCTTAATCAAAATTTAGAGATATTTTTGCAAATTCATGAAAGTAAACACAAAGAGCTTTGTATTAGAACTAACATTTGTGGATAAGACGCATTTATGGCCATTTACCATAGGCTCATAATTGAAGTCTATTCAAATTACCCAAATTTGAAGGAATTCAGATTAAAAAGATATTAAATGTGTACCCTACATGTATCACCCACACTGGATGTTAAGCAAGATTCATCCATTTACTAGGTTGTCATTGTATGTTACATTTGCAATTGGTTAGTTACTACAAAACCAGCATGAAAAAAAAAAAAAAAAATTGAAACCCTCAATAACCATGTGCCCTTCCACCAAATGGTCCCACAAATGGCATTTCAAAAAGGCCCCAAAATTGAGGTTTTTCCCTACCCAAAGCACACGACATATTGTTCAAAAACTCTAATTACTTTAGGGTTATATTCCACTGTGTTGTTTGTAGCCCTTGGACCTATATGGAGTCTCTAGTGCTATAATTTGAAATCCCAATGGAACAACTGCTAAATGATTCCCATCTATCCATCCTTGATAACTTCCTTTGGTAACCTTGTACATTACACAAAACCCATCTTCTTAAAAACAATGTAGAAACAACATCATACCATTAGAAATGTAACATAAAGGAAGCAAAACATATTCACTCATGTGCCTTATTGATACTAACCAATTCTCCAAGCATATACAATCAAGCAAAATAAATGGTTGGCTTGGTTGATATTGGTTTGAGTCACAATAAGAAAAATCAACAAACTTCACAACAAAGAACTCATAAGAAATCCCCATGTCTAGATCCAAATTTTATGTTTATGAGAAAAGCCAATGAATAAAATTTTAAGATGTAATCCATGAGCAAACACCTTGATAAGAGTAACAAATCACCGAACTTAATCCTTCTGTAAACATTTGCACCTATGAAACAAAAAGATCCTGAATGGAATGAAGATTGGAATGAATGGAATAATTGTTCATAGCTCCACCTATGCAACCTATAAATAAAACATAAGATTAGGGAAACAAGATAGCAAATTGTCTAAGTAATTACTTACAAAAGGCATGTAAGAACTAATCAAAGAATGGTTCCTAAAATTTGTCAAGTTTTTCAGACTTGTCATGGTAATAATTTTTCACCATCCAAGCTCACTTAACTCCACTGAAAACATCTAGTTCTTCTTGTAGAACATTCTTCAACTTCATATTGAACCTGTACAGGTATACCCAAAAACACAAGTGCTCAGTAGGAAACACCAAACCCTACAAAAAACACAGCGAATTACAAACGAATGGGAAGCGCAACTGAGCGCCAAACCCTAATCCAATCATCGTTTTGCCTAAGAGAAGGTAAGTTGGTTGTAAGTGCCTCATGACTTCGCGTGCACCGGGTTTGATGACTTCCAGAACGTCAACCGGCTGTTGCTCTGTTGTCGACATTTGGGCCTCGAATCTGCAACTGAAAGCGCGGCATGAGGAAGAATTATTACATGGGCCGGCCGCTGATCTCGACATACTTCTTGTACTACAGCTTGCCTTGGAACCTCGACGACACCGAACTTGCCGTCTGCTGATTCGGTTAAAGTGATGCGCATATTGTCAATCAATTGATCGGAGTCGACCATGATCGGTTTTCCATCCGCGTGCACACCCAAGCAAAATTGTTGGTAAGTTGTATTAGGATCCACTGAAATTTTGTAAACTCCATCTTTCTCAACTGTCGCAAGATCCCTGAACACCCGATTGAATCCCACCTTCACTTTCATTACCGTGCTCGTGTGGTTGATAATCTCTGTAGAGCCCATAGTTGTTTGGTGTTGTTGTTGTTCACTTGCTGGTAGGTGATCAGTACAGCTGGCAGCTGCTAAGCTAGTGTTTTGTAGCTTCAATAGTTTCCACCTTCACATTCCAAGCAGATCAAAGTAGACAAAAAAATTCAGTGCTCATTTGATTTCAGCAGGCTTACAAATTCGGTGGAATCCTAGGTCCAAGAATCTATGTATGATACACATATTGCTCCGATCACCAGATCTTTGCAGAACACAATTGAGGGTTTAGGGATTTGGCTGATACCTGAAGCTGATTCTCGTCCAAAATATAGTCAGGACCAAGTGGCGGTGGCTTTGGGGCGTGAAAAGTAGGTGTGGTGTGTCGTCGTTCCTAGCTAGAGTACCTCAGCTAGATCACTAATCGCAGCTCGATCCCAGCAGCGATAGCATGAAAGTAGGTAGAAATTTGCTTGTAGTAGCTGATGTCGCTCCTGCAACCGAATGGCACGCAATGTGTAGTGATCCAGCACTCGATTCGCTTACAAGAGAAAATTGTACTAATCTGTGTCTGCACCGTCGCTGGCGATGTCGATGATTGCAAAGCTTTCTGTTTTTTGGGTATTTTCCTTTGCAACACTTCACTTGCTTTATAATAGTGGCTACTATCTCTCGATGCTTACACGGTACTCTACGAGTTTCGTAGAAGTAAGATTTCAGCGATTTCAGAGTAGTTCTGTTCCTAGAAAGCACGAAGAACGAGTCGATCGAGGCTTTGAGAAGTTTGCTCGCTTGCTCCCTCTCGGAGGACGCACGCGTTGCTGCAGTAGAGCGTGTGTTGGAGGGACACCAGCATGTCGGGGATGTCCGTCGTATCGGAGAAAATCTGACGGGGTAAAAAAAAAGGCACCAGTTTTGACGCAAACTTTACACGCGACAGGTGAATTTCCAGGAAGCTTACACATGGTAAAGTCTTATCCTACTAGAGGTAAATCCATGTCCAGGAAAGGTACACGTGTCACATTCGGTCAATGGGAAGCAGCACCCACGTTGGTGATACTTCGTATGATGCCTGTTCGTGATGTAGCCAAAGTGGCGATCATTCACAAAACAATTTAGCCAAATTTGGCGACATAATAGATATGAAAGTAGAAACAAAAACAGAATCCTATTACATTCTTGGCTACCTACCTACTGGAACTTATCATAAAAATCTGGCAATTTGAATACAATTTGTTTTTCAAAATCTGACGAATTTAGTTCATTTTTTTCCATGAAAAATCCTTTGTATAGGTCAAAAATCATATTTTTTCACTTCGAAAGTAATTTGACTAAAAATTTGCCTGTAAAAGAAACACTGAGTTTAAGCTGCATTTGCTTTCACATTAATTTTTCACATGTTCTATGTTTTAAGATTTAGTTCACACTTTTCCACGACCTAACAATAATGTTGTGCCTTTCACTTTCCTTTTGATAATTTGTGCCCTTTTTTTTTAAAGGTAGTGTTGGTGGCTTACATTTAAAAATCAATATATACTTCCTATGGCCCAATTGAAGATTGTTGTAAATATATTGTTATTTATAATTTATTATTTTATTACACATTTTGTAACTTGAGTATACAAAACATTTGCTATGTGATATTATTTCAAACCAATGGTGAAATAAATTATTTTTGTCTCAAAAATAAAAACTTTTTTTTCGAGCTTTTTGATAAGAAAAATTATTTGCATTCATAGTTTTTGAATTATTTTATCACTAACCTACTTTTGAAAATACCAATACAATAGGTTTATGTTGGACATCATAATATTAGAACAACAAAAATATATAACAAATTCCACATGATGGAAAAACAAATATAGGATTCTATTCAAATTGTACAAAAAGTTTATGAGTTTGAACTCACTAAAAAAAAGGGGGGGGGTGTCAATGTTTACTTGCAAGCATGTGTTTGCACTTTACTTAAGCAGTACTTCTTTTGGTTTTATCAGGTGTAGCATGATAACACATCAAAAGGTTTCCGAGTAACCAAGCAAACCGTAGACAAGTATTAAGTTTTTTTTATTTTTTTTGTTTTAATTTTGATGAACCATAATGAATTATGAAAACCTCTTTTACATGAAAAAAGAAGGGGGCCATAAAACCATAAAAAAAAAAAAATTGTAGAAAAATGTCAAGGGAGGCACCCTTTCTAGCCTTAGTTTCATTATACCCCTATATTTGATTGGCAATTATTTTCTGCAAAGGAAGTACGGTTGAAAAACGTGGATATATGGGCCCATAAATAAATCATGTTTGATTTACTTAAGTCATTCCAATCTTATTATATAAATATGCTTGGTGGGGATACACCAGGTACTCTCTGCCTTTGAAGCATTTGACCCACATACCCTAACCCCTCTAAACAATCACAAATAAATTGCTATTTGTGCTGAGTATGTAGAATTCTTTTTGGTGCTATTAAGTTATTCTTTAAAGGAACCTTTGTTGGGTTCTTTTTCTTTTCACTCTATACATTATGGGGGCGAGAATGGCCAGTTTGGGCATAATAGAGCATTAAACATGTAATGGGGAATGAAAATTTTAGAAAATGAAATAACTGGGACCCGAACTAGTCTTTCTGCCAATTTTGGTGATAAGCTGAGTTTCACCCTGTCTTTCCTTTTTCCTGAGCTCCTCCACTGCTACTACATATATTTCCATTGCTCTCACTTGTACAACTACTACAATTACTCTCCAATACTGACTTTTGCGGATACCATCGAAAGAGGGGATAGGGGTGAAAGCAGGCCCAAAGAGAGGGTGAAGATAGGGTGACTTTAGAGAGTTATTTCAGGAATGCCCCTGCCCTTGGGCATTAATTACCCCACGCTTAACCACATACATGATTTTTATATACCACATCTGTGCTGTGATGTGCAAATAAATCGAGTGCCAAATATTATTTCATTTGGTATCTACAAGTGTCAAATTCGAATTTTTTTAATTACTAAAATTTCAATTTCTCAGCATGACTTGCAGACATACAATTTTCATTCATAGTTATATTTACTGCTGGTTAACTGTGTCACAATCTGGCAAAAAAATTGAATAAAAAACCTCCCAAACAAAACACACGGAGATGAAGTGTTTTTGGTTTATGTGAAGTTTTTCATATTTTGGACCTGAAAAATATTTCCACACATTCACATTTTTATGGAAAGGCACTAACTTGCCAGAATTTCAAAACAGAAAAGAGTTTTAAATTGCCAGATTTCTATAGCAGGTTCAAACTTCCGGTGTAGCCAAAGTATAAGAGGATTCCTTAAAAAAAAACTTACATTCAGATGTTGTTTGTAGCCAAATTTGGCTAAATCGTTTGTTGATGATTGCCACAAAATTGAACCCCCCCCCCCCCCCCAAATGTTTAGGGTTTCGAAACTAGGGTTTTCTAGGTTCCAACATGTCGCCAGAAATATTGGAGGAATACTAGATTTAATGATTCCTTGCCGGTTCTTTCATGAAAGCTGTCAATTCTATTCGTTGAGGTTTTGAAAGACTGGAACCAGCGGTTCTTCGTCGATTCTGAATTTATTTATTTTTCAATGAACTGGAACCCATGGTTCTTGCATTCCGATTGTGTTTTTTTACAGAACCAGAACCGGCGGTTCTTTAAAAAGATTTCAAACAACCGCCCGACACTGCTATTTACCCAGTAGCCAACTGTGTCATGTTTCTTTTGCAGTAAGTAAATTTGAAGTTGGAGAGAGAGAGAGAGAGAGAGAGAGAGAGATATGGGGAAGGCAGAAGAAGGACCAGAACAACATTGAGGGGAGATCAGCAGCACTTGCTCATTATACTACCCTAGATAAGAATGTAATGTCTTGCATTTCTAATGTAATGTCTTGCACAGAAATGCGATGCCAAAATCAAATTTCACATTATTATATCACGATTCATCACCCATTTTAAAGATATGATCCACCAGTGCAAATCCTCTTATAGTTTGGAGACACTTTTGTGAGCATTTTTTTTGTTGGATTGTTTTTTTCCTCGATCGTATGATGTAGCCAACATTGGCAATCATCTACAAGTGGAATTAACCACTTATTCTAAATGTGCTTCGCCAAATTTGTACCACCAAATTTGGGTACATGTGTGAGTAGGAAAGTAGATTTTTTTTACAATCTTGCTATATTTGGCTGACATGTTGGAACATGTTGTTTGAGGATGACAATTTCAGCTAAAGAAAAGAAATCCTCGAAATCTGGCAACTTTGGTGCATTTTTTTCACCGAAATCCTTTGTATGAGTTGTATGGAATTTTATTTTGTTGCCGAGTGGCAAATATTTGCAACAGAAAAAAATTGCTGCTTGTGAGCTATATATTTTATTTGTTTGCTGAGAATAAATTATTCACTCTGCCAACAATGAACACCCAATACCTCGAATCGATATGAAATGTTAACCTCAATAGCTCATGTAAATGGTCAAGCTTAATTAGCCATTTGATAATCAAGCAGAAGCTTCAAAGCAAGTTAGTTGTTAGCAGCAGGCATTGGCATCTGCTGCAGGTGATGAAAGAATGGATGAGCAAGTGAGCTGGAGTTGACAAGCTTAGATCTGGCAAGAATATAAAAATTGTAAATAAATTGTTGCAATGATAGAGTTTTCCTTAGAACAAGCATTGGGGAGAGCCCTTGAAGGAGATGTAGAGAACCCAGGAAGGTTCATCCTGAAGTTCTCTTCTCTCCACTATAATCTCCTTCCTACCGACCCATGTGCTCCTACCTACTTGGCCCCACCTTCCTAGTTAGTCTAATGACCTACAGCACCTATCCACTATGTGTAGGTATAGTGCTCGCTTTTAGAAACATGCATGCTTGTAGAGAAGCTAGCACCTTGGAGCTATTGCTTGGGTGAAGAAAGAGAGTATTTCAGTAATTGATTTTTCAAGCTGGAATCGATGTGTGTTGTGTAGGGTAAGGACCTGGAAGGGGGCTGTTCTGGGAATGAGAGCCTGGTGTGAGGCAGGAAGTTGAGCACCCCAATTCCAAGAACCAACCTGTTCAAGGTTCAAAGTTCCCACTGTGATGATCAGCTAGAGTTTTAAATGGTTGTGAATTTTGTTTGAGAAGGAGAGGAAGCATCAGACCTTATTGGTGGGTAAGGTGCAACTCTGTTGAGGCAGAAATTTTATTCAGGGTAAGGCACCCTCCACATACACTGAAAAAATTCAATTTCCATTTGATGCAATGTCATCAAGTACATAGATAGCAAGTGGTCTTGAGAATGTGTAGTTTATTCATTCTATGGACGACTAGTTTGCATGACCGTGTTCTCCAGAGCTTTCAATGTTGTTGTGGACAACACAAGCTTTCCAGTCAATTCATGTTGCTGTGAAAACACAAGTTTTCACCTTTTTTTCTAAAAATTGAATTTTTTGAAAATAAACGTTATTTTTGTCTTTTAAAACATTTTTTGCAAGTGAAAACTGTGATTCTAAAGCACATAAGAAAAACATGCCCTATGTTTTGTGTGTTTTTGAATTGAGTTTTTTGCAATTTGCAAATGTTGGGTGTCAATCTTGTAACACATCACAATGATAGTGGCAATTAGAATGTTGAAACTACTGCAGGTTATTCATACGGGATCTTGTAAGGG
>Ga0116229_10006169_pt1 | contig 19374 bp, 8 predicted proteins | sample S1TSphgellanicum_3_FD_87313 | JGI IMG/M metagenome (GOLD analysis project Ga0116229, IMG submission 87313) | Host-associated microbial communities from peat moss isolated from Minnesota, USA - S1T2_Fc - Sphagnum magellanicum MG | ecosystem: Host-associated > Plants > Peat moss > Unclassified... | reverse complement strand
CAAGAGACAAGAGACAGGCCTATCCCGACGGAGAAGACGACGCTCGCTGCTCTGCTCTGCGCTCCCACCGCTTGCGATGCTTTTTGGCGATGGCGGATCGCTCGATTTTCCTTCCTTCCAGGTAAGTAATGACGCACAAAAGCCTCACTCCCGTACTGACGCCTTGTCCTTCCATTCTTTACGATGTGCATCGCAGGTGGGAAGAAACTTTTAGAGCTTTTGATGGAGTTTTCATGAAACTCTGCTAGTACTAACTTGAGAAGCTAGCTTTAAGAGGGAAAGAATTAGAAGAGAGTCGGAAGCGAGAGAAAGAGAGAGAGCGACCGAGAATCCAGAGTCGGGAGAGAGAGAGAGAAAGAGAGGGAAAGCGAAAGAGAGAGGACGAGATAAGTTCATGTCAAGTTCTTGACTGAGTAATTTGCGGGAGGAGGACCATTTTAGGAGGACGCTAGAGCAAATGCAGTGAGGGAATTTTGAACATCAATGCGAAGAGGAAGTAGTTCGTGCCTTAGAGAATTTTCGATTCGTTACTATGTGCATTGCATGTGGGAAGAAACGGGAGAGCTTTTGATGGAGTTTTGACGAAACTGTGCTAGTATTTGAGAATGTAGCTTTGAGAGGGGGAGGATTAGAAAAGAATCCAGAGAGAGAGACCGAGAATCCAGAGTCCTTGTGGGAGGAACATTTTGTAGGACGCTAGATGAGATGCAAGAGAGAATTTGAACATCACGGCGAGGAGGAGTTCGTTGTCTTAGAATATCAGAAGCCGTAGGAAGGTCAAGGTGGCTCGATGAAGAAGCTTGCTTTCTCACTCTCAAGTGTGACAAGATTGTTCTTATCATTTTCTTGGCTCCCGGTGACAACTGTCGTGCCAGTAGTCTTCTTCTAGGCAAGAGAGAGAAAGAGAGATTGAAGATGTGAATTGATGATGGCATTCTTGCAATAGTATCTTTGCAAACATATATATATGTGCTACATCTTTTCTGATTTTAGTATGTGGCAATTTTGTGCAGACTTGTTTGTCATCTGTCAATCTGGCAGAGTTTATGAACCACAATGTGAGTACCTGTAGCACCACAGTTGTGTGGAGAAGGGCTAGCCTTGATACTGTATAAGAAAAGGGGGATGCATCAACAAGAAATGAAGATATGGCAGGTGCCATTGCATCTGCTGGCATAGGATCAGTGAGTAGACATAAAGAGCAAAATTGGTTTCCTGGGGAAAGATCTGGCTGTTCCTGGATACTTCCAATCACTATGTATGAAATGCAGTCGTTGCAGCTGCTGTCACAAGCTGGCTGGAGCAGAGCAAGCACAAGACCAGAGTTTGCTGGGATGGCTATGTGGCATTACGGAGCTCAAAAGCAGATTTGTCTTGCTTCTTATTTCACTCCCAAGCTTTCAGAAAGCAGAAAATTGCCCAGTTTTCTGGAGAAGAAAAACGTTTATCATGGAGGGACTGTCTGTGTCCAAATTTGGTCTCAGGCTGTATTGATAGAGGAGGTTGCCCCTATGTTTGTGGCATGCTGGTCTGAGAAAGCAGACAAAGCACCAAGGGAGGCAGGAGGTGTGGGGAAGCCAGCTGCAAGACAGGTGACACTTCTGTCAGCAAACATAAAATTGGGCAAGGACAAACTGGATGTGGTGGGTCCAAGGAAAGTCAAGGCAGTGGTGACCGAAGTGAAGATGATGGATGAACATGTGGGTCGAAGCCTTGAAGCAATGGGAGTCCGTAGCACAGCCCTGGCAAAGTGTGTGGAGCAGGGGGCTGGCATGACTGAAGAGCAGATTGCAGAGTGGATAAGCACTCTTCAGCACCTAGGGCTGGAGCATGCTGACATTGTGCTGGTAGTGGGTAAGGATTCAGGTGTGCTGCGGGCAGAGACCACCAATGTAAGGCGGGTTTGGCACTATCTGATGGACAGCTTAGGCCTTGATCGTGATACATTGGTGAGCATGTGTTTACAGTGGCCGAGACTCTTGCTTTGCACAGAACAGCAGATCAGGGACTTGAGAAATTACCTTCTGTCAGTGGGCATAAGTGCCAATGAGGTGCCAGTTATATTAGCAAGCCGGCCTCAACTTCTCGGTCATCCCATAGAACGCATCCAGCACAATGTGCAGTGCCTGCTGGTTGCAGGTGTTCAACCTGATGAACTTGCACGCATTCTGAAGAAGGTGCCAGAACTGTTCTCAGATGTGACAAAGAAGAATCTCAAGGCCAAACTAGACTTTTTGTTGAGTGCAGGCTTAGGTACAGGCTTAGGCAAGGCAGTGGCAAGGCGGCCAAATATCCTGAACTATGATCTAGACAGTATGAAAGCCACAGTGGAATATCTACAGAGCTTGATGTGCCCACGTGATGTGGCAAAGTTGGTCAAACGTTATGCTGAAGTGTTGGTGCTGGACCCCAAACGCAAAATGTTGCCAATTATCAACTATCTGCTTACTCTTGGTGTAAAGAAAGAAGACCTTGGGAAAGTAATTTTGCGGCGACCACAGCTGCTGGGCTACACAATTCCAGGCCTGGAGCCTACAGTGGACTACCTTCTCGAGCTTGGTGTCAAGCCTGAGATGTTGGGCAAAGTTATCACTACCTCTCCCCAGGTCTTTCTCTCCCTGGGAACAGGCTAAAATTGTTTTATCTGTTTACACCCTAGCTAAATCCAGACTAATTGACACTATGTTAAGGGAGGTGGGGCATATTGTTGTCAACCAAATTGTTGTCCACCAAGTTCTGATGTGTAAATGGACATGGGGAGGGATGATAGGTGCTTACATTGAATGTGGAGGAAAAGCTGAAACCAGTAGTGGAATTCTTCCAAAGCATGGGTTTGGACAGAGAGCGTGACATGGAGATGCTATTATTGCGCAATGCCCAGATTATGTGCTGCAGCATTGAGAAAAACCTACGCCCAAAGTTTACCTTCTTCAAGGACATTGGTCTCAGTGAATCTGCCATATCCAACATGATTGTTCTCTTCCCCTCCATGCTGGGCCAGAGCATTGAGGGTTCCCTTGCCCCTAAGTATGAGTTTCTTGTCAATGAAATGCAACGCTCCATCAACGAAGTGGTTGACTTTCCTCAGGCAAGCACAAAACTCCTGATCATCTTTAGGCATCTGTTTCATTTTCCCCTTTGTGACCAGGGATTAATCTGGAAGGTTGGCTGTGCAGTATTTTGGCTACAGTCTTGACAACCGGATAAAACCACGGTATGAGAAGCTGAAAGACAAAGCTATATCTCCCAGCCTTGCATCAATGTTGGCATGTGTGGATTGTGATTTTGATGCCCGATACATGTCGAATCATTCCCCAAGTCGGGTACCATATAAATCACGGAGTAAAATTGGAAGGTCATCTGATTAGGTTGCCTGCAACCAGCTTGGGCACTGCCATTTTATGTGGATGTCTTGGCAGGTGTCCATTTGGAAAAGCATTTCTTAGTACTCATCAGACATGTTAGTTGCAAAGTTTATGTTCCTGACATAACAGAGGTCCCTTCCTCTACAGTTGAATCATGAAGTCACTGTTCACTGCGGAGTGGGAAGTCCTGTTTGGCTAAGATCTGATCCAACACTGAGATGCCTTATTCTTAATTCTACTTTCCTGTATTTGCTGAAGACAATCTCTTTGGCAACCCATTGTGTAAACCCTGTCCATTAATTTTGACCATTACTGTAGGAAACTTATTTGGGACTTTTCTGATATGTCAGTACAGTCCATTCTTGTTTGCATGAAGGATGGACTCATCCTTGCATGTGTCTCAGGCTCTGCTGAAAATTACTCAGCTCTAGTGTTCAAGAATCAGGAAGTCAGAAATAAATTTGAATGTGCCTTTACTTGATTTTGAGCTTGGTATCAGTTTTCCCAGTGTTTCATTCATTTTGTTGCTAGGAGCTGGCAAAAGTGCACCATTCAGATCATTCAGCTCACCAACTTCAGAGTTGAAGTAGTGCATGCCTTTTCAGGGGTACTGAATTCTAGCATCAGGTGCCTTTTTCCCCTTTACACACTGGATTGTCCTAGGAATCAGGAATGCTTATACATTGAGTGAAATCTGGAAAGTGTTCGTGTTGCATTTGCAACTTTGCAAGCACATTTTTTTGGTGACATTGCATAAAGGTGTGGAATTCTTCAGCAATCATCTTGCATATCATATTAACTACAATTCATATCTGATTCTTTTGAGTGAAACATGTTTGATTCAGTTTGTTGATCTCCACTGTTTGCATGACTTGGTGTTGCTCAGCTGCTAGGCCAAAGCATGTAGGTAGGTAAGGTACACATCAGTTCTTGAAAAGCACAGAGAGCTTCAATATGCACATTTAAAAAAGGATCAGACACAATATAAAATTACAATCAGTGACTTCCTTATTTGACTTGAGGATATGAGAGAGAAACAATGGTTTCCAAAACCAAGAGAAAGTAAACACTTCATGATGAAGAGAATCTAACTCATGACTCAAGTCACTCTTTGGTTCATTTGAATGACTTGTTGTTTGTCCTTCTTAGCAGCAACAGCATTGTCCATGATGGAAGGAGAGACTGAATGAAGAAGAAAGTGAAATACCTGAAAGAGGCCCTTTTTGTGCATAACCACAGATGGATAATTTGTGGCATGTGAAATGCATTTTGTCAGAGTCATAGCTCAGGATTCTATGACTTACAAACTTCAAAAGTTTGTGAAAACAAATTGCTGCAACGATGCAGGGTTCTGATGCAGGGTTCTGAATGAATTTCAATAAGGATCATATCAATTAATGATCTAATGCTACTGGTTGTGCCTTCTTGAGTCTTAAAACCCATTAAGCACAGACTTGGTAGGATTTAGCAAGCAAAATAGTTTAGAAAAAAAATTCCTCACTATAACTGGACTGCATTCTGCTGCCATATGCTCTTGGATCCATAACTTTGGACTGAACCTAAAGATCACAAGCAATAGACCAAGTTAAAATGCCTTCTGTAGAGACAAGCTGATTTCCCTTATCAATACAATCTTGCAACCTAACCACCATGCAAATTGCACTGGATATGCTTCATTGCACAAACATGTTCTTTGCTGCCTGATGACAATTATATGGATCTCTGGAGGTGTAGAAATAACTCATGCAGAGAACTTTCACCAATTAAAATTTCTCCATGTTTGCAGCAGCAAGCATTACACTGGACTCAGGTTTCTATGGACCTGGCATGTAAAAACTGTGATCATGACAATAGTCTTTACCATAAAAGCAGAGTGTTAAGTCCATGGATTCATGGCCAATCTTGCAGGAGGTCGTGTGATCACATCTGGCCACCTTGGTAGCGTGCAATCTAGCTAACTATAACAGGAATCATGAGGTCAATCTGTCATGTTAAGGTTTGGAACCAAGGAACTTTTTCAAGTCCTTGGGTGAAGATACAAGCAGTTCTGTTGCCCTAGCAATGCTCATCAGAACATATCCACCTCTGGAAGTTATGGAGGCAGTAGCCATGGGGTGTGAAGAAATGCTAACTTGCTTGCTTGCAGACACTGTCTTCCATTTCTTGAAGGACCTCCTTCTGCTTATTGTCAGCTGTCATCTCCCAGAATACTCTTCAGACGGCATGATACATAGCACTTGCAGATCCCCACAGCATGAATTCCAACTTCATTGCAGCCCACAAAGTTTGTCATTAGCAAATGATACCAGTTTGATAAAAGAAAAACAAAAGCTATACAGCTGATGTATCATCTCCTTCTCTGTCCTTCACTACCCATTCAAGAAACTGGACAAAACAAAAGATCTATTTCAGTCGTGCAAGAATAATGATAAAGAGTGCAGCTTGATTTGCAACCAACCTTATGCCCAGCATTTTTTAAGATTTAAGGGCCAACAGGTGTCAATGTATCACCAGTCACACTTGGGCATAGCCATGGTTTCTTGCCTCCTCCAGTTTATTATGGTCATCTTATTGTCCATGTTGTTCTCTTCTACCTAACCCCCCAACTCTCTGCTTCTTTCAAGGCAATAAAGGGGCATCAATAGTCAGTTTTTCTGCTGTGGGCTTCTGACGTGATTTGAAAGAGAGTCCACCAGGAGGTGATGGGGAAAGCTCTAATGGAAGAGCAGGGACCTCTGCAACCCCTGACAAGATCTTGACAATCTCTTCCATGTTGGGTCGTGTTGCAGGCAATCTCTGCAGGCAGAGCAGAGCTACTATGATGCACATGTTAGCTTCATTGGCAGAGAAAGCTCCTTGCAAGGCTGGATCTACCAAATCCAATGTGTTGCCAGTTTGTGCCAGGGATCGTGTCCATGATATGAGATTGGCCCGCTCAAAATCTGTGAAGGGTGACGCATTGACCTGCAGTGGCCGTCGTCCGGATATAAGGACCAGCAGCAAAACACCAAAGCTGTAAACATCACTCTTCTCAGACAAGATCCCACCTCCACCATACTCTGGTGCCACATAGCATATTGTTCCTCGCATACTAGGAGTGCTACATACACCCCGGCCAAAAAAGTCCCCACTCCACCACTCCCTACTTCGAGACCTGCGTCTGTTGCCCTCCCATTGAGCTTTCTGTTGCTTGCTCTGGCTTGGCTCTCCACTAAATTCACCAATAGACTTGTTCCTTCCATGTCGTTCTTTTGGATCATGGCTTTTGAGACCAAGGTCTTCAACATTGTCATCTTTTGAAAACCTCCCCTTCTTGAGCTCCTTGCATTTGCTACTCAACTCATCACAATACTCATCCCTCCACCATTCTCTGCCCTTTGATTTTTCCCTCTCCACCTTCTTCTTATCTTCTTTGTTCAACTCTCCAATGATGTTGCCAATCCATTCAGAGCTGTTTGATCTGTGTCGACAGGAAGCTTTCCTTTGTTTTTCAGTTTGAGCACCCTCATGTGTGAGCTCACTATTTCTATCACCCTGCTGCTCCTTCAGTGACCCATCTTTGCTCTTTGGCACTTTCTTGTTTTCACCTGCCCTCCAATCAAAGATGTAGTCTTTCATGCCGAGTTCTCCTCCAATGCTTTCCTGTTTCCACCACCAGTCTCGACTCCATGACCTTTGCCCCCTCTTCTCTTTCACCTTAGTCACTGATGACAAGTGCACCTCCTTACTGCTTTCACCACTTATATCCAAGTCAGGCTGTGAAGGACCGATAGTGCTCCATCCTTCACCTTCCCCTTCTTCAGTGCCAAATGCAGTTGCTGCCCTTGACTCCTCTGTAGGGGTTCCCTCCTTGCTTGTTGCAATGCTCTTGTCTACATCCTCACCATCCTCTGCACTTTCAAAATTTTCTGACTCAATGTCCAATCTGATCTCTTCACAAGATACAGGGGACTCTATTGCTGCAATGGCTGGCTTCTGGATATTCTCTAATCCCATTCCTTCACTATCTGCAGCTAGGTTAGAAACTCTAACATGTGAGGAGACAGCAACATGGTCAGTGTCAGGGAGCTGCTGTTCCCCTGCTAGTGCTGTCTTGCTTATGGCCATAGCCTCCTCCTTTTCCACCCTCTTCATCTCAGCTTCTTTTCTCCTGCGTTGGCGACGAGCACGATCTCGTGCCATGCGCTCATAACGAATACGCTCCCTTTCAATTGACTCTAGAATAGCCTCCTCATTCAAACCTTCTGGAGCATGCAACTCAGATTTTAGTCTTGAGAGCCCAAAGTCTGCGATCCTTGCTCTGAAGCTGGAGTCCAACAGTATGTTGCTAGGCTTCACATCTCCATGAATGATGGGTGGGTCACACATGAAGTGCAGAAAGCTCAGCCCTTGAGCAGTATCAAGAATGATCTTGAACCTTTTGTCCCAGTCAAGGGCTCCCAGGCCATCTTCATCAAAAAGCACTTCCTGCAAACTCCGGTTTGCCATAAATGTATACACAAGCAGACGATGCTTCCCATTTGCACAGAATCCGAGCAGGTTGACAATGTGTGGGGAATTCACGCGCCCTATAACAGATACCTCATTCTGGAACTCACGCTCACCTTGCAATGACGATACATCAAGCCTCTTTACTGCAACCTCAGTTCCATCAGGCAGGACTCCCTTGTACACACTTCCAAACCCACCCTGCCCCAGTTTCTGAGCATCACTGAACCCAGAGGTGGCTGTCTTCAGTTCTCTGTACGAGAATTTTCGTAGCTTCACAGATGTGTTTGCATCACAAGGACTGGTTTTGCTGGCCCTAAGTCGCTGGTACAAAATCACTGCAATAAGCACCAAGGCAAGGATTGCAAAGAGTCCTCCTGCTAGTGCTAAGCTTAAGATCAATGTCTTGTGGGATGTGGTGCTTCTCCGGCCTACAAATGGAGGTGATGCAACAAGAGGCAGAGCAACTTGTGGTGATATTAAGGGCAGTGTTGAGGAGACATCCAACACCTGCCTTGAAGGCATTGTGGCGAAATGCTCTGACCTTTACATAGGACAATGTGACCCTTCTTTGCTTCCTCTCATATTATGCTTCTCTGGTCACTGCATGGGGCAGGACCTAGGCCCTGCTTGCTGTCACGTTGTTTCTCCCATGAGTCTGGCCAGTCTCTACCAGCAGGATGATCTTATGCAACAATTGCAAAGCCACAAACAAACCTTGACAACTGACCTGGGAGGTGATGATGATCCATGTCTGCAAGATGCAATACAAACATGGTTAAGGAATCTCAAATGCAGTTGCATTGATCCTTTTGCAACATCAAGTCTTCCTCTCATTCTCTTCCAAAACAAACAGATACAACATTGAGGGAAAAGTCCCATTCAAGATCATGAGCTGCAAAGCATACTTATCAACAGACACATACTCCAGTCACCTGAAAAGAAGCTGGAAACAGCAGCAAACCCTAGAAAAGTGTACACATCCTTCCATGACAGGTTCAGTCCAAAAACCCCTCAATGCAAGCAATTCAAAATACTGCCAAATAGTTCTGCATCATCTGAAGAAGAAGACATTCTATTAGAGGAGTTTAGATGCACTCTACAAGAAAGCCGTACCCTTAGGAATTGCAAACTGCAGCTTGACATTCCCACCAACATCTTCTGATAAAGACAGAGGAGACTTGTAACAACAGGCCATGGATTCAACATACATATCCCATACGAACCTCAAAAGCTCCATGCAAACTACATAGAAAGAGGAAACTTGTGGAGATTCTAGACCAGAGCTGAGCGAACAGACAGACCCTAAGTCCCATTATTAGACCAGCAATCATAGCAGCAGAAAAAAAACCCAACCAAACAACAGGGGGAAAGCAGCAGAAGAGGAACCTTTGCAACAAGCCATGAAGAAGAATCGTAAGACACCCATGACAAAAAGTTGAAAGAAAGAAGAAGAAGAATCTCACTCACTGTTGGTTTCTTTTTAGTTCTCGATCTCCTCCTGCCATTAGGTTTTCCAAGAGGTCAGATCCAGTGAAGAGGATTTCACACTCCGAAGAATTGGAAACTGCATCTTTGATCTCGTTTAATTCCCTTCCGCACAGACCCAATACTGAGATGGATCACAAAGACTTTCTTACTAAAATGAACTGTGCAACGACAGTCTCTCACAACTCTAGTACTAATGGACCAACCTCCTCTCTCTCTCTCTCTCTCTCTCTCTCTCTCTCTGTGTGCAAAGTTCTCAAACAGCTGACGAGTACATGGACCTCTTCACACACTCTACTACAGATGTAGCAAATTTGCTTTGCTACAATTCTTCTGCTGGAAGCTAATCATGACGCTGACCAGAAATGAAGAAATGCGCAGAGAGAGCAATTCCTAGAGAGCAATAACATGATTGAGAATGCAGCTATTATCACTACGGCAGGTCATTCTGCAATCTTCTACCAAAGCTTGGGCGGTGGGAAGAATGCAGAAACTAAAGAGCAACAAACAAGCAGATGAGAGAAAAGACAAAAGGATGAAGAAAATGCACGTACAGATAGAGACACAAAGCTACGATTCTTAGAGACGAACATTTTTGATATTGCAGATCTTCTGCCGGCAGCTCATTCTTCATATTACTGGCAGGCCTGGGTAGAGAAAATGCAAAATATTATGAGGAAAAAACACGAAGAAAACAAGGGACACAGAGACAGAAGCGCGCGAGCGAGAACGAGCAAGCGCGCGCGCAGCAGCTGCGCGGTGCTGCGGCTGGCTTTCATCCAGCGCCGTTCGGGTATGTGGACTTGGGCTGTTATCCGCCGGTTATGTCTAACCAGGGATTCCCAGTCCAGGTCTTCTTTTTCTTTCAAATAGCCAAAAAATCTGACTACCTAGCCTAGTGTAAGAGATTCTAGAACACATGACAAATTTGCACATTTTGGGTGGGTAGAGAAAAGAGAGAAGCTGTGAAGTTTTATTATCTATTTATTTATTTGTTGGAAATTGGATTTGCAATGTTTTGGACCATCATCATCATCCAAATGGGATAAGTTTTGGAGGAGGCTCCTGACTCATGATATATGTTTGTTTCTATATATAAACCCAATTTCTAGTCTCCAAGGTATTTAGTATTTGTTTGCTGGCATATAAACTAGGCAGGCACTTTCTTCAAACCAAACCTTTGTCCCATCCCCCCCCCCACACCCCTACCCCTCACTTTTGTTGGACCCTTCTTCCTCATCCATCCACTTTGAAAACCATCCTACAAAAAACATCCATTCATGAGATGAGGTTGGGTTTTCAAAGTTTGCCCATGAAGCAACTTGGGGTTCTGTGTCCCTCTGGTGTAATTGAAGAGGAATAAATGGAAAAAAAATAGCAGGCCTGTAAAACTAAAAAAACCTCCACACATCTTCTGACAATATCTCTGAACTCACAGAAACAAATTTGGACCCATTTGCAGTGGAGCTCTGGAATCTGGATGTGTGATTGAATAGGCAAAAAAAAAACGCTCTCTCTCTTACAGTTTCTTCCAGGAACACACTTGGCACTCTTGAGCCTTCCATGTACTACTACTACTACTACTTATGACACATTTAGAAAAATCTTTGCTTCAAACCTTGAGTTGTACAATGACTTTGAGAGGGATCACTGATGAAGATCAGAGAGACAGAGACAGAAATTGAATTCCACTATTACTCTCTCTTTCTCTCTCTCTCTCTCTGACAAATTGCATTACAACAAAACAGGCATAATTACAACAAACCCATTTGAAAAAAAAAGCACTCAAAATCAAAAAAATCATTATACAACTTCAATCGAGTTCAAACTCTTTGATGACAAAGGTTTTTTCTGCCAAATTGAATGCTCTTTTTAGTAATGGAGGTGGGTGGGGAGGGGCGGGAGTCTAATTGAAATTAAATTTAAGTAATTACTCAATTTGACATTTAATATGCTCTGATCTGAATGAATCACTTGAATACTACTCTTTTGCCCAAGAATTGAGGATATGTTTGTTTAGAGAGTGAGTGAACTCCTAGGATCAATAGTCAAAGATTGACAGATATGGGCCTTTAGTACTACTACTTACAATGGAACTGGGTACAAACAGACATCATGGTAACTTAGTACTGGTTTGGAAAACAGAGAGCACTGCAACTCTGGCTCTGCCATTTTCCATCATTGGACATTTAAGGGTCTTGTACTTCCTGACCAGTGTTGGCTAGTTCTTCTTCCCCTTTTTTTTGAACCAAGTGGAACAAAAAGAACCTCCGGGTATATGAACCGGGTATATGAGTAGCTACAGTTCCCAGTTTTGAGGGATGAACTTCGGAGGTCTTGGTTCTTTTGGTTCTTGGATATGTACATGAGTTTTTTGGCAGTTCCGGTTAATTGGGTGCCTGTTAATACTTGACTAAAGTTATTATTAGGAACATCATCAGGCCCTGGCAAAAGGGTTAACATTATTTGTGCTAAGGTATAAATAGAATTGATTACCTAGGTGTGATTAAGGTTGAGTTTTCTCTGATCCAGTTATGAAGACATGATTACAGATGAATGAAGAGTGGATTATGGCTTAACTCTGGATTATTAAGGTTTGCCAAGTGTACAAGCCCACATATTTAGTTTACTCACCAGAAGAGTGAAAACCTTTTGCAACAATCTTGAACTTAACAAGGGACATCTAAATTTTGTAAAGGATCCACGACAATATGCTTAGTCATACAATTCACTCTTCATATGCACTTGATAGTTGCTCTTGCACTTTGTAAAGTTATATATATGAATTAGTTTGTATGTTGGGATAGGTGAATGAAATGAACTTCTTTATAGAAGAAAATCATTTCATATAATCATCAGTGCATAGCATATAATAGGTTTGCCAAAGATGCAATACTTTGGTTGACTCTCCCCCTTTTTCTCTCTACATTGTTTTGCTTCTCAACTCCTTATCACATATTAAACTTATTCATGCAGTTGTGCAAACATGGCATCAAACGCCCATGTTTGCTCAACTCACAATTCATAACTCTAACCCTTAAATGCCCTGACAAAGGGTGAAATTGATTCTTCATCAACAATTGAGCGTGGAACTAATTTCATGTTGAGTTGTTTTACTCATGCAAAAAGTTTGTATGAAATTTATTTTTTCATCACTCTTTTTCTATTTTTTGTTTATAGTTTTTAGTAATGCAAATGCATAGAGGAGTTGTGCATGTAGAGTGCATTAAAAAAGAATGTGCAAGAACTACAAAGGTGGTGGAAGCTACCTTTTTTTCATTATTTTCTTTTTATTTTTTACTTGTAACTATTAGCAGTGCATAGAGCAGTTGTGCACATGAAGTGCATATAGGAAAATGTGCAAGAACCATGAAAGTAGTGAAAAGAATGTGCACAATGAGTGCAAGTTTCAAAAGGGATTAACATGGGGCATGAAAAAAAGTTTAAAGAAACACAAGCCCAACTACATCTTGGAGGGAGCATAAGAGCTTTAAAATGTTGATTGAAATCTATTCAATAACACAAGAACATGGTTTCCAACATGGTCTAAAGCAAGAGCACCAACAAAAGCAACAACACATCTACCTTTTTTTTTAAAAATGAGGTTTAATTCTAGCTACAAAAATGGTGTTAGAATCCATCATTTCCAACACTTCTAAGGAAGGAAAAGTTTTTAATAATTTGTCAATTTGAAAAACTAACACTTTAACAAACATTCATCATCTCGTTGTGATTTTTTTAATGTTTACTCAAAAACAAGTTGTGAAATGTTACAAACCCTAACCATTTCATGGCTTACCCAATCTTTGAAGAAAATGAAGAAATTGGCTCCAAGAAAACCTAAATTTCAACAACCTTCAACCCTGGAACTCATTAACGATAATAAAAGATCTTTGACAACACCAAAATTTGAGGAATCTAAAACCCCAAATCCCATAGCCCAATTTTATTTTTGTGAAACCCTAATGTTTTACTCCCTCCTTTCATTAATGCCTTTGTCATTAAACAAATTGTCATTCAATTGCCCATGGACCTTTCAATGTCGTGACATCTTTGTCATGTAAACAAAATTTGGTTCGGGATTATGGGCAATACCACAACATTGTGAAATTGTGAAATACCACAACTTTTGAAATTGTGAAAGTTAACAATGTTTATTACTATTGCACAATTGTTAAACATGGACTTATGAGGGATTATCTTAAAGTTCAATTGCAATTTGAATTGGAATGCCTACAATTTTGTGTCATGGTAAACGATTCACATTACAAGAATTCATGGTTTTTTCTAATTCAAAAATTAGTAAAAAAAACCCCAAAATTGACAAATGTTCAACTTGAGAAGCAATTATTTTGAACAAGTTGTATTGAACATGTTCTTTTCAACTAGGTCATTTTGACCCAATCTTTTTTACTAACCGTTCAAAATTTGGGCATCAATTTTTTTTAGTAATTAATTTTATTTATTTACTTACCTATCCACCTACTTATCTCTTATCTAGTTAGCCTACCTACCTAACTACCTACCCTAATAAGTAATGAATAATTTTAATTCTAAATGATTTTATATTATTAAAAAAACCCACCTAGTTATCAACCTAACTACATAAGCTAGGAAGTTAGGCTACCCATTTGACCTTGGTAGGGTAGTAGGTAGCTAAGCCACCTTGCCTAGGTCACCCATTTAAATAATTGATCACGCCACCTAACTAAGGTAGTGGCTTAGATTACAAGTGTGGGAACTTGAACTCCTCACCTCCATTTTGAGGAGTCAAGTCCTTACCACTACACCACCACCTTCATGAGGTCAAAATATTTGTGAACATATTGTAATAGACATGTTCAATTTCTTTTACACTATTTATAAAAGTAGATAAAAGGATAAATAGGGACATAGGAAGGTAGATATGAAGGTAGAAGGAAGGTTGGAAAGTAATTTTGGTAGGATGTAGTTAGGTAGTGTCAAACATACTAACTAGGATTCCTAGGCTAGGCTACTTATGTTATGTACTTTATACTAACTAGCCTAGGTTATAACCTATACCAACACATGCTACATAATATGTTAGCCTATGCATCAATACTAACCTAGGTTATGTTATATTAGATTATTATACTAAGCTATGTATTAGCTAGATGTAGACTTAGGTAGGGGTTATGTTAGGCTACATAGGCCTACGTAAGGTTTAAGTAAGGAATATGTTAGGAATGTAGGCCTAGATAGGAGGTATGTATGGGCTTCCTAGGCCTACTTCTAGGGGCTATGTAAAGTTATGTAAAGGTTATGCAGGCTACATAGGCTTAGGTAAGAGTTATGTATGGGCTACCTAGGTTTACTTAGGGGCTATGTAGAGGTTATGTAGGCTATGTAAGCTTAGGGTGGGTATAAGTAGGAGCTATGTTAGACAATATATATATATATTAACCTAAGTAAGAGGTATTTATGGGCTACCTAGGCATATCTAAGGGCTATGTTAAGCTGTGTAGGCCTAGGTAGGAGGTATTTATGTTTTTTGGGCTACCTAGGGCTATTTAAAGGTTATGTAAGGATATGTAGGGGTGATGTCTAGACATAAAAAAGGCTATGTAAGGTTATACAAAGGTTGTGCACATTATATAATAGGCCTAAGTAAAGTCTATGTATTAACTACTTAATTAGGCTTACATAAGGACCCATATGAGGCTAAGTAAAGCATGGTTATTTAAGTTATACAAGGGTTATGTAGGCCTATGTAAAAACTATATATATAGCTAGGGGGTACATAGGGGGTACCTAGGCACACATAAGGCCAATATTATTGGGGTTATATTGTAGAGGCTATGCGGGCCTATATATGTAAAGGCTATGTAGGGGTTATATTCTAGGCTTATGGAAAGGTTATGTAAGTTTAAATACAAACTATGTAGGCCTAGATAAGCCCTAATTATATATAGCCTTACATACATTGGCCCTACATAGCCTACACCATAACCCTTACATTACTTAGCTACCAAATCTATGCAAACCACGGCTTACCTAGGTTAGCATAAGCTCACCTAAGATATAACCTAGGTTCATGTATGCTCACATAGATGTAACTATGCTAATTTAGGCCTATTATTTATTTATCTACCCTTCTACGTACCTTCCCTACCTTAATTTCCTACCTACCTACCATATTTTAATTTCCTACCTCTTAATTACCTATTTATATGTGATTTACTTACAACTTGTAAACACTTATATGTAATATTTTCTTTTCCAAAATTTATGGTTGTACATGTCCCATTTGGCTCCATGTTTCATTTGACTACACCTTTGTCTTTTTTGACTAAAGGTGTACACATATTGTCCTATTTGATTATAAGTATTAATTGACAATATGTCTCATTTGACTACACCCATGTCCATTTTGACTTAAAAGGTTCACTTTTGGTCATATTTGACTAAATGCCACATTGACCAAATATTCAAAAAATGTCATTTTATTCAAATGAACCAATCAAAAGTGTTGCAACCATAGCCTTGGGCTCGCGATCAAGGCAAAGGGCTTGCAGGAGTGTGGGCCAAGACTAAACCCAAAAGTTGCATTCTCATGCCCCCGGGAGTGCAAAAGAGTGTGAGGTGAAAGAACTCTCACACTTCCAAGTGAATTCCCATGTTGGGAATTGGAGTCTTAGTGGACTCCTGAATGTTCAGAGAATGATTGTAAGGGTCAAAACTCAATGGCTCAAAGAGTTCTTCATACCATTGAAAAGCTATTGAAACGTAGATGTCTAAAATGGGATCGCATGACCCATTTGGACATCTGAAACATAAGTTATAGCCAAAAGAAAGGCTGGGAATCAAATTGGCAGTTTGACTCCCGACCACTAAAAGTCAGGAATCACCCCGATTTCCTTGCGCACAGGTGACGTGCGACATACCTTTGAACAACTTTTGACGAAAGATATAACTTTGGTTTAGACCTCGTCTCAATTAGAGGTCTACACACAAAGTTATGGGGCCCCAAAGTCGCAGGAGTCCTAACTTTGGCAATTTCGAGACTCCCACTTGGGAGTCCCGAGACAAAAAGCCATTTGGATGTGGGCCTCGTGGAGAGGCATAAAATATACTATAAAGGGGAAGGGGGTGGGTTCCCCCAAGTTTGGGCCATGGTGAATCTTATGAGTTTGAATTTGCTTATGGTTCGTCCTAGCACCAAAAGTGCTCCAATTATGCACTAACCACCTTGTGTTGGTTTTGTGCAGCTTTGTGTGAGTAGTTGATGCTTGTCACTCTTCCTAGTCCCATCCTGGAGCTCCAACATGCCCCTCTACCCCTCAAAGTGCTACAAGCTAGGGAGCGTGCCTCGACTCCTTGTTTTTTCTGTTGTCTTCAATTTGGATTCACATTTGAGTCCATTAAAGAGCTTGGGGGTGCGTAAAAAAAAGACATATCACTTAAGCATTAAGGGCCTTTAGTCAAATTGATCAAATTGGACATGGTAATCGAGTTGGACTACTTCAAAAACCATGAATTCTTATAATGTCATTAAAATTAGATAGTTTCAATAATTAAGTTTTTGTATAAGAATTAAAATATACATGGAAAAAATTTGAACCCCATTTCTTTACACATTTGATTATTATATTGATGGTAGGCCTTAACCCTAGTTGAGTTCTAATGGCGCATCTTGGTGTATATTATTAAAACCATGAAACCTATAAGGTGGTCGTGGTCTTGGTGCTTTTAATTATGTTTTAGACATGGGGAGGTTACTTTTTACATATTTTAAAAAACACTTGAAATAAAAGGGTATTTTTTAGTTTGCTATGAAATAATGGTATATTCTAGGTAATATATATATTTAATGAATTATAAACATTTTATTTACATTGAATTTTTAAAAAATAAATAAATTGCACCTTATATTTTTTCACACCATGTTTAAGATAAAATGGAAGTTACCTCCCTAAGCTTTAAATCAAGGTCTTGGTCATTTTCCTTTAGATTTTTGTGAAACAATCTTTAAACCCACAAATTGTCATGCCCATACACTACTAGGAAATGCATCCTAGTTCACTTTGGGTTTCACTAGATTTTTGAGTGAATTTGGACATTTTCACCTAGTGAAATTATTTAACCCCTTAGTGAACAGGGACCAGTTACTACGGACAATGACTTGTTTCACTAGTACCTAGTGAAACAAGGTTATTCTCAAGTGAAATACAAATTTACCAAACCATTCACTTGCTAGTTAATTAACTAACCAATATGAAAATTAATTAAATTTTAATTATTTAATATAAAATATTATTGATAATTTCATGATTTTTAAAGCCTATTATTTATTGACACATATTTCTACCTACGCTAGGTTGAAAACTTAACCTAGGTAAGTAGGTAGGCCATGTAATCAACCTAGGCACCTAACCTAAAAATTTGATAGGAGAATATTTGATCAACATACCATTGTTGACCACACACAACACCACCCATGGGGTTTGATCCCTTGATCTTCAGAATGGGGGCAAACACCCTTACCATCAAGCCACCACACTTGTTGTGATATTATGTTACATTACATTTTATTTATCAAATGTTTCATTTTAAACATTACAAAAACATAAACTTTGAAAATTCATATCTTATACAAATTTTGTTCAAATGAAATGATTTGAGTTTACTTTTCAAAAAAATTCAATAATGTACCTAATTACATTTATTTTCGTTTGAAATTTTAAAATCATTTGAACAAAAAATAAAATAAATATCATTATTCAATAACATTTCAATGACCATTCTTTTGAAAAATAAAAGTTTAATAAATGAATTTTTTTTTGTTAATATAATAATATTACCTATGCTAAGCTACTTTCAATTATTATATGACTATTTTTCATTAATTTAAATTATTTCACCTTACATTATTTACGGCTATTTATGGTTATTTTCAATTTTTTTTGGTTATTTTTGGTTATTTCACCCTAGGCTATTTTTGGTTATTCTAAGTTATTTTTTACTTTTTTAATTTATTTTAATTTAGGTTATCTTTAGCTATTGTAAGTTTTTTTGGTTATTCTATGTTATTTTTGGCTATTGTAGATTATTTCAATTTAGATTATTCGCAATTATTATAAATTATTTTTGGCTATTTTAACTTATTTCACCTTAGGCTATTTTTAGCTATTATAAGTTTTTTTTAAAATTCTATGTTATTTTTGGCTATTGTAAATTATTTCAATTTAGACTACTTGTAGTTATTATAAGTTACTTTTGACCATTGAAAGTTATTTCACCTTAAGTTATTTTTGTTTATTATAAATTATTTCACTTTAAATTATTTTTGGCAATCCTAAGCAATTATAATATATGGTTATTAGTTATTCTTTTATTAGTGTTATTGGTGGTTATTAATGGCTATTGGTACCTATTTTATTTGTGGCTATCAATGTTTTTTAGTGGTAATTTTATTAATAGTTATTGGTGGTTATTTTATTAATGGCCATTAGTAGTTATTCTATTGGTGGCTATTGGTGGTTATTCTATTAATGGCTAATGGTGGCTATTCTATTATTGGTTATTAGTGGTTATTTTATTAATGGCTACTGGTGGCTATTCTATTATTAATTATTAGTGGCTATTCTATTAATGGCTACTGGTGGCTATTCTATTAATGGTTATTCGTGATTAATTTATTAATGACTATTGGTGGCTATTATATCAATGGCTATTTGTGATTAATCTATTAATGGTTATTTATGATTAATCTATTAATGGCTATTGGTGGTTATTATATTAATGGCTATTGGTGGTTATTTTATTAATGGTTTATTGGTGGTTATTATATTAATGGCTATTGGTGGTTATTATATTAATGGTTATTGGTGGTTATTCTATTAATGGTTATTGGTGGTTATTCTATTAATGGTTATTGGTGGCTATTATATTAATGGTTATTGGTAGCTATTATATTAATGGTTATTGGTGGCTATTCTATTAATGGCTATTACTGGCTATTCTATTAATAGCTTATTGGTGAATATTCTATTAATAGCTTATTGGTGGTTAT
>Ga0116229_10006168_pt1 | contig 19375 bp, 17 predicted proteins | sample S1TSphgellanicum_3_FD_87313 | JGI IMG/M metagenome (GOLD analysis project Ga0116229, IMG submission 87313) | Host-associated microbial communities from peat moss isolated from Minnesota, USA - S1T2_Fc - Sphagnum magellanicum MG | ecosystem: Host-associated > Plants > Peat moss > Unclassified... | reverse complement strand
GAAGGGGCGGCCATCATCGACGTCGGCGGGGAATCCACGCGGCCGGGCGCCGCGGGCGTCGCGGAGGCAGACGAGATCGCGCGGATCGCACCGGTGATCGAGGCGCTCGCCGCCGTATCGGACGTTCCCATTTCGATCGACACCAGCAAGCCGAATGTCATGGCCGCGGCGGTGGCCGCCGGCGCGTGCATCGTCAACGATGTGTACGCGCTGCGCGCACCCGGAGCATTGGCGCAGGCCGCGGCGTCCGGCGTTGGGGTGTGCCTGATGCACATGCAGGGCGAGCCGCGTACCATGCAGGATCGTCCGTACTACGAGGATGTCGTGGCGGAAGTGAGCGGGTTTTTGACGCGGCAGCGGGACCTCTGTCTCGACGCCGGCATCGCCCGCGATGCCATCGTGTTCGATCCGGGTGTGGGTTTTGGCAAAGGACTGGCGCATAACTTGACGTTGCTGAGGGAACTGCCGCGTATTGCCGGACTGGGTGCGCCGCTGCTGGTCGGCGTGTCGCGCAAAAGCTTCATCGGAACGATTCTCGGTCGCGCCGTGGAGGAGCGGTTGCACGGCGGCTTGGGGCTCGCGGCACTGGCGGTGATGAGCGGCGCGCGCATCATTCGCACCCACGATGTGGCCGCGACCCGCGATGCGATCGGCATGGTGGACGCGGTGCTGCAAGGAACCGCGCAGTGAACCGCGTGTCGCCATCCCTCGCCGGCCTGAAAGTGGTGAACCGAGTGCCGCCATCCCTCGCCGACCTGAAGGCCCGTGTTTTTTGCGGAAAACTGAAATGAACCGATACTTCGGCACCGACGGCGTGCGCGGCCGGGTGGGCGAAGCGCCGATGACGGTGGATTTCGCGTTGCGGTTGGCGAGCGCCGCGGCGCGAGTGCTCGCGCCGGGTGGCGGACGCGTGCTGATAGGCAAGGATACGCGTGTGTCGGGCTATATGTTCGAGTCTGCCTTGGAGGCAGGTTTCGTCGCCGCCGGTGTCGACGTCATGCTGATGGGTCCTCTGCCGACGCCGGGCATCGCCTATATGACCCAGCGCCTCGATTGCAGCTTCGGCGTCGTCATCAGCGCCTCCCACAATACCTACGAGGACAACGGCATCAAGTTCTTCGACGCCACCGGCAGCAAGCTCTCGGACGAGGCGGAAAACGAAATCGAGAGCCTGCTCGGTCAACCGGTCGTGACGCAACAATCGCAGCACTTGGGCAAGGCGATACGCATCGACCGTAGCCGCACGCAATATCAGCAGTTCTGTGCGTCCACCTTGCCGCCGGGGATGGACCTCAAAGGCTTCAAGATCGTCATCGATTGCGCCAACGGCGCCGGCTACAAAGTCGCGCCGCGGGTGCTGGCTGACCTCGGCGCAGAAATCGTCCCCATCGGTTGTTCGCCGAACGGCCGCAACATCAACGACGGCTGCGGTTCGACCTCGCCCGAACTGTTGCAGTTGACGGTGCCCGGCGTGCGTGCGCAGGTCGGCCTGGCGCTCGACGGCGACGGCGATCGCGTGGTGATGGTGGACGAACTCGGACGATGTGTGGACGGCGATCAACTGCTCTACATCCTCGCCAAAGCGCGGCATGCGGGCCGCACGCTCAAAGGTCCGGTGGTCGGCACCGTCATGAGCAATCTCGGCCTGGAGCGTGCGCTGGGCGACCTCGGCATCGGATTTCGCCGGGCACAGGTCGGCGACCGTCACGTGCTCGCGATGCTCAACGAGGTGGGAGCAACCCTGGGCGGCGAGACGTCGGGCCACATTCTGTGCCTCGACAAAACCACCACCGGCGACGGCTTGATCAGCGCCCTGCAGGTGCTCGGCGTCATGAAGCAGAGCGGTGCCGGTCTCGCCGAGCTCGCCGCCGGCATGCTCAAGTATCCGCAGGTACTCCTGAATGTGCGCGTCGCCAAGCGCTTCGATCCGCTGCTGGAACCCGCCGTGATGAAGATTACCGAAGAGGTGGAACGGCGCTTCGAGGGACGCGGCCGGATCGTGCTGAGGGCATCTGGCACCGAGCCCGTTATCCGGGTCATGGTGGAGGGCTATGATGCGGGGCTGGTGAAGCGCGGCGCGCGCGAAATTGCCAGCGTGGTGGAAGCGGCCGCGGCGAAAGACCCCGCTGCCTGAAAACATCCGGCGCCGACGCTCCCCGCGGCGGGCCGTGCCGGCATGGTGGAAGCGGCCGCGGCGAAAGACCCCGCTGCCTGAAACATCCGGCGCCGACGCTTCCTGCGGCGGGCCGTGCCGGCATGGTGGAAGCGGCGGCGGCGAAAGACCCCGCTGCCTGAAACATCCGGCGCCGACGCTTCCCGCGGCGGGCCGTGCCGGCATGGTGGAAGCGGCGGCGGCGAAAAAGCCTGCTGCCGGACACATTCGGCTGCTCCCACGGGCGCGTGTCGGGGCTTGCAGTTAGCGGGCGGCGCGGCTAATCTTCGCCGCCTTTCCCGCAGGGCAAATGCCCCAAGGTGAGCGTATGCGTCGTCCGATGGTCGCGGGCAATTGGAAAATGCACGGTTCCCGGGCTGCCAACCAAGCGTTGCTCGCCGATTTGGAAATCAATCTGAGGGCGGAATGGCCGATCGACATCGTGGTCTTCCCGCCCTATGTGTATCTGAGCGAGGCGGCTCGCCTGCTGGAGGACGGCCGGATAGCGGTCGGTGCGCAGGATGTCTGCGCCGAGTCGCCCGGGGCGTTCACCGGCGAGGTGTGCGCTGCCATGCTCAAGGACGTCGGCTGCCGCTACGTGATCGTAGGGCACTCGGAGCGGCGCCGCCTGTATCACGAGGACGACGCGGTAGTGGCGCGCAAATTTGCAGCCACTTTGGGTGCGGGTCTGATTCCGGTGCTGTGTGTCGGAGAGACGCTGGAGGAGCGCGACGTGCATCAAACCGAGACGGTGATCGCGCGGCAGCTCGATGCCGTCATTTCGATGCACGGCATCGAGGGTTTTGCGCGGGCCATTCTCGCCTATGAACCGGTATGGGCCATCGGGACCGGCCGAACGGCCTCTCCGGAGCAGGCTCAGGCGGCGCATGCGTTCCTGCGCGGCCGTATACGGGCCCAAGATGCTAGAATGGCGGATGGTTTGCGGATCCTGTACGGCGGCAGCGTCAAGGCCGGCAACGCGGCGGAGCTGTTCTCGATGCCCGACGTGGATGGCGGACTGGTGGGCGGCGCCAGCTTGAACGCCGACGAATTTCAGAAGATATGCGCGGCTGCGGCCGTTCGCCATTGAGAGATTTCTATGTTGCGTGGATTCATCCTGGGTGTGCACGTGTTGCTGGCGCTGATGATCATATTTCTGGTGCTGCTGCAGCGGGGGAAGGGCGCCGAAGCGGGCGCGGGCTTTGGATCGGGCGCATCGGGCACGGTGTTCGGCGCCCGCGGGACCAGCACTTTGTTTTCGAAATTGACGGCCGTGTTCGCGGCGCTGTTCTTTGCCACCAGCTTGACGCTTGCGTATCTCGGCGCGCGCCCAAGTGCCGAGCCCACCAGCGTGTTGGAGCGCGCGGCTCAAGCGGCAGCGGCCAGCACGCCGTCGACGCCGTCGACGCCGTCAATGCCGGGAATGCCGGGAATGCCGGGAATGACACCGACGCCGGTGCCGTCTGCGCCGGCATCGCCGACTCAGGCAACGCCGACTCAGGCATCGCCGACTCAGGCTACGCCGACTCAGGCATCGCCGACTCAGGCTACGCCCGCGCCGGCATCTCCTGCGCTCTCGACGCCGACGCCGGGAACGCCCGCGCCAGGAACGCCGACGCCGGGAACGCCTGCGCCGGCAACGCCTGCGACTCCGTCCAATTAAATGATGCAAGCCGACGTGGCGAAATTGGTAGACGCGCTAGTTTGAGGGGCTAGTGGGGCAACCTGTGCCGGTTCGACTCCGGCCGTCGGCACCATTTTGGGGGTTCGCGCGAGGTCCTTTGCGCGACGCAACATGCCTGTGCCTGATACAATTATGGTTAAACACGTGACGGACGCTGGTGATGCTGCGACAGTATTTGCCGATATTGATTTTCATGGGATTGGCCGGCGTTATCGGTATCGCGTTGTTCACCATCGGCTGGATTTTGGGTCCGCGGCGCCCGGACGCCGAGAAACTGTCCCCGTATGAATGCGGTTTCGAAGCCTTTGAGGATTCGCGGGTCCGTTTCGACGTCCGCTACTATCTGGTCGCCATCATATTCATCGTGTTCGATCTCGAGATCGCGTTCTTCTTTCCATGGGCCGTCTCATTGCGCCTGACCGGCGGTTTCGGTCTGCTCGCCATGCTGATTTTCGCCCTGGTGCTGGTGGTAGCTCTGGTTTACGACTACCGGAAAGGGGCGCTGGAATGGGATTAGAGGCCGTGTCCGCCGACAATGACTCGGTGCGCGGTTTCGAAGTCACCAGCGTCGACAAACTCATCAACTGGGCACGCACCGGCTCGCTGTGGCCGATGACCTTTGGTCTCGCGTGCTGCGCGGTGGAGATGATGCATGCCGGCGCGGCGCGCTACGATCTCGACCGCTTTGGCGTGGTGTTCCGGCCGAGCCCCCGGCAATCGGACGTGATGATCGTGGCCGGAACCCTGGTGAACAAAATGGCACCGGCCCTGCGCAAGGTGTACGACCAGATGGCCGAGCCGCGCTGGGTTATTTCGATGGGCTCCTGTGCCAACGGCGGCGGCTACTATCACTACTCCTACGCCGTGGTGCGAGGCTGCGATCGCATCGTGCCGGTCGATGTCTATGTGCCCGGCTGCCCCCCCACGGCCGAGGCGCTGCTCTACGGCATCATTCAGCTGCAGAACAAGATCAAGCGAAATAAGGCGATCATGCGATGAGCGACCCTGCGGCGACGGTTGCGGCGACGACGGGTGCTGCCACGGCGGCGACGACGGGTGCTGCCGCGGCGGCGGAGCCGACACGCCTGGAGAGGCTCGCGGCCGCCGTGCCTGTGGCGCTGCCTGCGCTGCAGCGCGTCGCCAATCACACGGGCGAGCTGACCTACGAGGTGGCGGCGGATCAGTTGCTGGCGGCGGCGCAGATCCTGCGCGATTCGCCGCTGCTCAACTTCGAGATGTGCATGGACGTGTGCGGCGTCGATTACCTCGAGCATGGCCGGGCCGAATGGAAAACCCAGGACGCGACCTCGACCGGTTTCAGCCGCGGCGTGGCCCGCGGTGTCATGGACGCTCCCGTCGCCGCGGGCCGCCGCTTCGCCGTGGTCTACCACCTGCTGTCGATCTCGCTGAATCACCGCCTGCGCCTGCGGGTGTTCTGCAGCGACGATGCCGAACCGATGGTGGATTCGGTGACCGGAATTTGGGCGGGCGTGGATTGGTTCGAGCGCGAGACTTTCGACCTGTTCGGCATCCTGTTCAAGGGGCATCCGGACCTGCGCCGGCTGCTCACCGACTACGGCTTCATCGGCCACCCGTTTCGCAAGGACTTCCCGCTCTCGGGCAACGTCGAGGTCCGTTACGACCCCGAGAAGCGCCGCGTCGTCTATCAACCCGTGAGCATCGATCCGCGCGTGCTGGTGCCGAAAGTCATCCGCCATGACAACCGCTACGACCCGGCATTGACCAACGCCGACGTGACCCACCCCGATCCCTATGCCTGAGATCCGCAACTTCACCATGAATTTCGGACCCCAGCATCCGGCGGCCCACGGGGTGCTGCGGCTGGTGCTGGAGATGGACGGCGAAGTCATCCAGAAGGCCGATCCGCACATCGGTCTGCTGCACCGAGGAACCGAGAAGCTCGCCGAGAGCAAACCCTTCAACCAGTCGATCGGCTACATGGATCGGCTGGATTACGTATCGATGATGTGCAACGAGCACGCCTACGTCCTCGCCATCGAAAACCTGCTCGGCATCGAGCCGCCGCTGCGCGCCCGCTATGTGCGGGTGATGTTCGATGAGATCACCCGCATCCTCAATCATCTGATGTGGCTGGGCTCGCATTCACTCGATATCGGCGCCATGACGGTTTTCCTGTATTGCTTCCGCGAACGCGAAGACCTGATGGACTGCTACGAGGCGGTGTCGGGGACGCGCATGCATGCGACGTATTACCGGCCGGGCGGCGTGTACCGCGACCTGCCGGATTCCATGCCCAAGTACCAGCATTCCGAGTGGCGCAGCAAGAAGGATGTCGACCGCCTCAACGAGCGGCGCAGCGGCAGCTTGCTGGATTTCATCGCGGACTTCACCCGGCGCTTTCCGGCATGCATCGACGAGTATGAGACGCTGCTCACCGACAACCGCATCTGGAAACAGCGCACGGTGAACATCGGCGTGGTGGCGCCCGAGCGTGCGATGCAATTGGGGTTCTCCGGTCCCATGCTGCGCGGCTCAGGGATCGAATGGGACTTGCGCAAGAAGCAGCCTTACGAAGTGTATGACCGCATGGATTTCGACATTCCCGTGGGAGTGAACGGCGATTGCTACGACCGCTACCTGGTGCGCATTGAGGAGTTGCGCCAGTCGACCCGGATCATCGATCAATGCGTCGCGTGGCTCAAGGTGAATTCCGGCCCGATCATGATCGACGACCGCAAGGTGCGTCCGCCGCGCCGCGAAGAAATGAAGGGCGACATGGAATCGCTGATCCATCACTTCAAGCTGATGACGGAGGGCTACTGCGTGCCGGAGGGTGAAACCTACGCCGCCATCGAGGCGCCGAAGGGCGAACTCGGCGTGTATCTGGTGTCCGATGGCGCCAACAAGCCGTATCGGTTGAAAGTGCGTGCGCCGGGATTTGCGCACCTCTCGTCGCTCGACGAGATGGTTCGAGGTCACATGCTGGCGGACGTCGTGGCGGTGATCGGCACCCAAGACATCGTGTTCGGCGAGATCGATCGATGAGCGCACAGTTATCCGCGCGCGTGCGCGGGGAAATCGACCTCTGGGTGGCGAAGTTTCCGCCCGATCGCAAGCGTTCGGCGGTGATTGCGGCCTTGCATGCCGCGCAGCACGAGAATGATGGCTCCCTGACCATCGAGATCATGGACGCGGTCGCCGCGTACCTGGGGTTGCCGGCGATCCAGGTCTACGAAGTGGCGAGCTTCTATTCGATGTTCGAAACCAGGCCGGTGGGACGGCATCACGTGTCGGTGTGCACCAACATCTCGTGCATGCTGCGCGGCGCGGAAGAGGTCGTCGAGTACGTCGAGCGCAAGCTCGGGATCAAGACGGGAGAGAGCACGCCGGACGGACGGATTTACCTCAAGCGCGAGGAGGAATGCCTGGCGGCGTGTACCGGCGCGCCGATGCTGATGGTCGATCACGTGTATTACGAGAATCTGACCAACGATCTCGTCGACCGGATCCTGGACGAATTGAGTTGAACGGGAAGCGTTAGATGGCCTACGAGCACAATCTGGTGACGTTCGAAGCGCTCAAGTACGAGCGGTCTTGGACGCTGCAAGGCTACCGCAAGTTCGGCGGCTACCAGGCGTGGGAGAAGATCCTGCGCGAGAAGACGCCGCGCGAGACCATCATCGAGGAGGTCAAGGCGTCGGGATTGCGCGGCCGCGGCGGCGCGGCGTTTCCCACCGGGGTCAAATGGAGCTTCATGCCGCGCGCCTCGCCGGTACAGAAGTACGTGGTGTGCAACTCGGATGAATCCGAACCCGGCACCTGCCACGACCGGGAGATCCTGCGCTTCAACCCGCATGCCGTGATCGAGGGCGTGGCGATCGGCGGCTACGCGATGAACGCGACCGTGGGTTACAACTACATTCGCGGCGAATTCCTCGGCGAGCCCATCCCGCGCTTCGAAGCCGCCCTGGCGGAAGCCTATGCGGCGGGCCTGCTCGGCAAGAACATCCTGGGCAGCGGCGTAGATTTCGATCTGCACACCTTCATCGGCGCGGGCGCGTATATCTGCGGCGAGGAGACCGGACTGCTCGAGTCGCTCGAGGGCAAGCCGGGCAAGCCCCGCTTCAAGCCGCCGTTCCCGGCCAATTTCGGGTTGTTCGGCAAGCCGACCACCATCAACAATACGCAGAGTTTCGCCTCCGTGCCGACCATCCTGCGCAAGGGCGCCGCGTGGTTTGCGGGCTTGGGTCCCGCGAATTCCGGCGGCACGCTGATCTTCTCCGTGTCGGGCCATGTCGAGAAGCCGGGAAACTTCGAATTGCCGCTCGGCGTGCCCTTCAAGGCTTTGATGGAACTCGCCGGCGGCGTGTGGCGGGGCCGAAAGCTCAAAGCCGTGATTCCCGGCGGTTCCTCCGTTCCCGTGGTGCCGGGCGACACCATGTGGCCGCTCACCATGGACTACGACTCGTTGAAGAAGGCCGGCTCGTCCATCGGCACCGGCGCGGTCATCGTCATGGACGAGACGACCTGCATGGTGCGCGCGCTGGAACGCCTGGCGCGTTTTTACATGTCCGAGTCCTGCGGTCAGTGCACCCCCTGCCGCGAAGGCACGGGATGGCTCGACCGCATGCTGAAGCGCATGATCGCGGGACAAGGCCGCAGCGAAGATCTCGGCCTGCTGCTCGACGTTGCCAATCGGATCGAGGGCCACACCATCTGTGCGCTCGGCGACGCGGCCGCCTGGCCGGTGCAGAGCTTCCTCAAGCATTTCAGGCACGAGTTTCAGTACATGATCGAGCACAAGGGCCGTTCGATCGTCGAAGGCGTACCGGCGGGCGATGCCGCGTCGGCCGCGGCATAGGCGCCTCCATGAGCGATGACCGCGTCAATATCGAAGTCAACGGCGTGCCGTTGCAGGCCCGCAAGGGCCAGATGATCATGCAGGTCACGGATCCGGCCAACATCTACATTCCGCGCTTCTGCTATCACGACAAGCTCACCGTCGCCGCCAACTGCCGGATGTGTCTGGTCGAGGTGGAAAAGGCGCCGAAGCCGATGCCGGCGTGTGCGACGCCCGTGGCCGAAGGCATGAAGGTGTTCACCACGTCGCCGAAAGCCGTCGCCGCGCAGCGCGCGACGATGGAGTTCCTGCTCATCAATCATCCGCTCGACTGTCCGATCTGCGATCAGGGCGGCGAATGCGAACTGCAGGATCTGGCGCTCGGCTACGGCCGCGACATCTCGCGTTTCAGCGAACGCAAGCGCGTGGTCAAGGACAAGAATCTCGGACCCTTGGTATCGACCGACATGACGCGCTGCATTCACTGCACGCGCTGCGTCCGCTTCGGCCAGGAAATCCAGGGCTATCCGCAAATGGGTGCGACGGGGCGCGGCGAGCACATGGAGATCGGCACCTATATCGAGCACAGCGTCGATCATGAACTGTCCGCCAACATCATCGATCTGTGTCCGGTGGGTGCGCTCAACAACAAGCCGTTTCGCTACCATGCACGCGCGTGGGAGATGACCCAGCACGCGTTGGTGTCGCCGCACGATGCGTTCGGCACCAATCTGTACGCGCACGTGCTGCGCGGCCGGTTGATGCGCATGGTGCCGCGCGAAAACGAGGAGCTGAACGAAACCTGGATCGCCGATCGCGACCGCTTCGGCTTCGAGGGCATGTACTCTGCGGACCGCGTCTCCCAGCCGATGCTGCGCATCGACGGCGCGCTGCAGGCGGTCGAGTGGGAAGTCGCCCTCGGCGCGGCGGCGGATGGTCTGCGGAAAATCGCCGCGGGGCAGGGCGGAACATCAGCCGGGTTTCTCGCCTCGCCGCTGTCGACGCTCGAGGAGCTGTACTTGCTCGCGCAGATCGCCCGCGGTCTCGGCAGCGCCAACATCGATCATCGGCTGCGGCAGCTGGATTTTCGCGGCCAGGAGAACGACCCGGCGTTTCCCCACCTGGGCCTCAAGATCGCGGACGTCGAGCGGCTCGACGGCGTGCTCGTGATCGGTTCGAATCTGCGGCACGAGATGCCGATGCTCGCGCACCGGCTGCGCAAGGCGGCGATCCGCAGCCCGGGTGCCAAGATCGCGTTTCTGAATCCGCGCCACTTCGAGTACCTGTTTCCGGTCGCCGCCTATGCGCTCGCGGACAGCACCTTCGTCGGCGAAATGCAGGCGCTGGTGCGGGCGGCGGCGACGGTCGCCGGCAAGCCGGTGCCGGAGGCGGCCGGGACGGAGCCGGTGGAGGACTGGCACCGGGTGGTGGTGGCGGCGCTGTGCCACGGCACGCGGCGCGCCGTGCTGCTGGGCGCACTGGCGCAACGGCACCCCGCGTATGCGGAGATCCAGTTGCTGGCGACGCTGCTCGCCGAGCTCTGCGCGGCCAGCGTCGGCTTCATCACCGAGGGCGCGAATGCGGCAGGTGCGTACCTCGCGGGCGTGGTGCCGCATCGGGAACCGGGTGGAGCGCCGGCCGCAACGCCGGGTTTGTCGGCGCGCGGCATGCTGGAAGCGGCGCTCAAGGGCTATGTATTGCTCGGTGCAATCGATCCGGAGCGCGACTTGAGCCTGGAACCGCACGCGCTGGGAGCGGCGGAATGCGTGGTGGCGGTCACGACGCACCTGCCGGAGAGCTTGCGTGCGGTGGCGCATGTGGTGCTGCCCATCGGAACCTTCGCCGAAACCTCGGGCACTTTCGTCAATGCGGAGGGCCGCTGGCAGAGCTGGACGGGCGCGGCCAAGCTGCCGGGTGCCAGCCGTCCGGGGTGGAAGGTGCTGCGCGTGCTCGCGAATTTGCTCAACCTGCCCGGCGCCGAATACGACAGCTCCGAGCAGATTCGCGAGGCGTTGCGGCTGGTATCGGGGAGCCGCATCGACACCGGTCCGGCGCCCGGCACCGCGGTGCCGGACCCAGAGCAGGCCGCCGAGGGCTCGTGGGTGGACGTTCCGCCGTACCAAATCGATGCGTTGGTGCGCGGCTCCGATGCATTGTCGAGAACCAAGGACGGACGCATGGTCCGCACCGTGATCTGATGTGGGAGTGGAGCCCCTTGAGAGAGTGGTTGTCGGGCGAGATCACGCCCTACTGGACGCTGCCGCTGCTGCTCGCGGTGCAGTCGCTGATGGTGATGGTGTGCATCATCCTCACCATGGCGTTCTATACGCTGGCGGAGCGCAAGGTGATCGGCTGGATACAGGCGCGCAAGGGTCCGAACCGCATCGGCGGCCTGTTGATTCCGGGGTTGGCGCAGCCGTTCGCGGACGTCGTGAAGCTGATGTTCAAGGAAATCGTGATCCCAACCGACGCGAACGGATTTCTGTTCCGCCTGGCGCCGCTGCTCGCGCTGATTCCGTCGCTGGCGATGTGGGCGGTCGTGCCGTTTGCGCCTGAACATGCGTTTGCCAAGATCGACGCGGGGCTGCTGTACATCCTGGCACTCACGTCCATGGGAGTGTACGGCGTCATTCTGGCCGGCTGGGCCGCGAACTCCAAGTATGCCTTTCTCGGCGCGATGCGCTCGGCGGCGCAAATCGTCGCCTACGAGATCGCCATGGGCTTTGCGCTGGTCGGGGTGTTGATGGCGGCGGGCAGCCTCAATATCGGCGACATCATCCAGGCGCAACGCGGTCTGTTCGGCTGGAACTGGACCTGGCTGTTTCCGCTGCTGGTCGTGTACTTCATTTCCGGCATCGCGGAAACCAACCGCGCTCCGTTCGACGTGGCGGAGGGCGAATCGGAGATCGTGGCGGGTTTTCACGTCGACTATTCGGGCATGGCGTTTGCGCTGTTCTTCATCTCTGAATACGTGAACATGATCCTGATTTCGGCGCTCACCGTGATCTTCTTCTTCGGCGGCTGGCTCTCGCCGTTCGACGGCTGGGTGCCCGACGGCTCGTGGCTCGCGAGTCCGGGGTTCTTCTGGTTCGGCTTGAAGACGCTGGCCCCGATGTTCGCGTTTCTGTGGATTCGTGCGACCTTTCCGCGCTACCGCTACGACCAGATCATGCGCCTAGGGTGGAAGGCGTTGATTCCGGTCACGCTCGTCTGGCTGCTGGTGGAAGGCTGCATGGTGCACCTGCACGTGGGTCCGTGGAAGGGGCATTGGTGATGCGCGGCATCCGTAATTTCCTGAAGACGTATCTGCTCGGCGAGCTGCTGCGCGGCCTGTGGGTGACGTGGAAGACGATGTTCGCCCCCAAGGTCACCATCAATTATCCGGAGGAAAAGACTCCGCAGAGCAGCCGCTTCCGCGGCTTGCACGCCCTGCGGCGCTATCCCAACGGCGAGGAACGCTGCATCGCCTGCAAGCTCTGCGAGGCGGTGTGTCCGGCGCTCGCCATCACCATCGAATCGGACGTGGCCGACGACGGCACGCGGCGCACGACCCGCTACGACATCGATCTGTTCAAATGCATCTACTGCGGGTTTTGCGAGGAAGCCTGTCCGGTGGACGCCATCGTCGAGACTCGGCTGCACGAATACCACATGGAAAATCGCGGCGAGAACATCATGAGCAAGGACAAGCTGCTGGCGGTCGGCGAGCGCTACGAAGCGATGATTGCGGCCGACCGCGCCGCCGACGCGCGGTATCGCTGATGTTTCCGCAAATCCTGTTCTACGTGTTCGCCGTGATGCTGGTCGGCGCCGCGCTCGGGGTGATCCTGGCGCGAAATCCGGTGTACTCGGCGCTGCTGTTGGTGCTGTGTTTCTTCAACAGCGCCGTCATCTGGGTGCTGCTCGATGCCGAGTTCCTCGGCATCGTGCTGGTGCTGGTCTATGTCGGCGCCGTGATGGTGTTGTTCCTGTTCGTCGTGATGATGCTCGACGTCAACCTCGAGGAATTGCGCAAGGGGCTCGCGAATTACTGGCCGCTCGCGGCCGCGGTGGCGGGCTTCGTGGTGTTTGCGATGATCAATGTCATCGTGGTGAAGCACCTGGGCGGCCTCGGCCTGCGCCGTGCCCCGGCGCTCGCCGCCGACCATTCGAACACGCGGGAGCTCGGTGTGGCGCTGTTCACCCGCTACGCCTATCCCGCGCAAATCGCCGCCCTCGTCCTGCTGGTGGCGAGCGTCGCCGCCATCGTCTTGACGCTGCGGCAGAGGAGCGGCGGCAAGCCGCAGAATGTCACCCTGCAGGTCGCGGCTGTACCCAAGGAGCGCGTGCGCCTGGTGAAGATGGCGGCCGAGAAGCGCTCATGATCACGCTCACCGAGGTGCTGACCCTGTCCGGAATCCTGTTTGCGATCGGCGTCGCCGGCGTGTTCCTGAACCGCAAAAACATCATCGTGCTGCTGATGTGCATCGAACTGATGCTGCTCGCCGTCAACTTCAATTTCGTCGCCTTCTCGCGTTATCTCGGCGACATCGGCGGGCAGATTTTCGTGTTCTTCATTCTGACGGTGGCGGCGGCCGAAGCCGCCATCGGCCTCGCGATTCTGGTGGTGGTGTTTCGCGAGCGCCGCAGCATCGAAGTCGAAGATCTGGACACGCTGCAAGGCTGAGGAACGAGCAACGCATGGAGCCGGTTTACCTCACCATCGCGCTGGCGCCGCTCGCCGCGGCGATCGCCGCGGGATTGTTCGGCAAGGCCATCGGCCGCAGCGGCGCGCACTGGGTCACCATCCTCGCGGTGGGTCTTTCCTGCGTGCTGTCGCTCTCTGTGCTGTTTCGCATGCTGTTCGGCGGGCTCGCGCCGTTCAACGGTACGGTCTATACCTGGCTGGTGAGCGACGGGGTGACCATGCAGGTCGGATTCCTGATCGACCGGCTGTCCGCGATGATGATGGTGGTCGTGACCTTCGTATCCCTGATGGTGCACATCTACACCGTCGGCTACATGGAAGAGGATCCGGGATATCAGCGCTTCTTCAGCTATATCTCGCTGTTCACGTTCGCCATGCTGATGCTGGTGATGTCGAACAACTTCGTGCAGCTGTTCTTCGGCTGGGAAGGGGTCGGGCTGCTGTCCTACCTGCTGATCGGATTCTGGTACACCCGCCCGAGCGCCGTGTTCGCGAACCTGAAGGCGTTCCTGGTGAACCGGGTGGGCGATCTCGGCTTCGTGCTCGGGATCGCCGCCGTGCTGCGCTACACGGGATCGCTCGACTACGAGACGGTGTTTGCGCACGCCGACCAGATCGCGGCGGCGACCATTCACGTCGGCAACGGCATCGTTTGGCCGGCGATCACCTTCACCTGCCTGTGCCTGTTCGTCGGCGCCATGGGCAAGTCGGCGCAAATGCCCCTGCACGTGTGGCTGCCCGATTCGATGGAGGGTCCGACGCCGATTTCGGCGTTGATCCACGCCGCAACCATGGTGACGGCCGGCATCTTCATGGTGGCGCGCATGTCGCCGCTGTTCGAGCTCTCGGAGACGGCATTGTCGACGGTGCTCATCGTCGGGTCGACCACGGCGTTCTTCATGGGGCTGCTCGGCGTCGTGAACAACGACATCAAGCGGGTGATCGCCTACTCGACGCTGTCGCAGCTCGGTTACATGACGGTGGCGCTCGGCGTGTCGGCGTATGGCGCCGGGATTTTTCATCTGATGACGCATGCGTTCTTCAAGGCACTGTTGTTTCTGGCGGCGGGCTCCGTGATCATGGCCATGCATCACGAGCAGGACATGCGCAAGATGGGCGGCCTCAAGCGATACCTGCCGATCACCTATTGGACGTGCCTGGTGGGCTCGCTGGCCTTGATCGGCTTTCCGGGCACGTCCGGGTTTTTCTCCAAGGATGCGTTGATCGATGCAGTGTCGGCGTCGCACCGCGCCTTTTCGGGTTACGCTTACTTTTGCGTGCTCTCCGGAGTGTTCATCACCGCCCTGTATACGTTCCGCATGTTCTTCATGACGTTCCACGGCGAGCCGCGCATGGACCATCACACGCGGGAGCATCTGCATGAAAGTCCGCGGGTGGTCACGGTGCCGCTGATCTTGTTGGCGATCCCCTCCGCCGTCATCGGCTGGCTGACCGTCGAGCCCATGCTGTTCGGCGGCTACTTCGGCGGCGCCATTCACGTACTGCCCGCCAATGATGTGCTCGCCCGGGTTGGCGAGGAGTTTCATGGCTCGCCCGCCGGCTTCATCTGGAGGGCATTCGGCTCGCTGCCGGTGTGGTTGGCGGCGCTCGGCGCGTTTACGGCGTGGCTGTTCTTCCTGCGCAAACCGTCGCTTGCTGCGGCGGCGGAACGTACGTTCAAAGGGCTGCATACGGTCCTGGCCAACAAGTACTACTTCGATTGGTTCAACGAGCATGTGATCATGCCGGGCGCGCGGCTGCTCGGCGGCGGCTTGTGGCGGGTCGGCGATCAGCTCGTCATCGACAAAGCGCTGGTCAACGGCAGCGCGCGCGCCGTCGGTTGGCTGGGGTCGGTCGTGCGCTACGCGCAGTCCGGATTCCTCTACCATTACGCGTTTGCGATGATTTTGGGACTGGCATCCTTCCTGCTGTGGATTCTATGGCGAACCTGACGCTCGGCGGGCACCTGTTGTCGCTGCTGATCTGGCTGCCCATCGCCGGCGGATTCGTCGTGCTGGGATTGGGCGAGCGGGTCGATTTGGCGAAGTGGCTGTCGTTGCTCCTGAGCGGGCTCGCCTTGTTGCTGAGCGTGCCGCTGGTTGCCGCGTTCAAGACCGGTACGGCAACGATGCAGTTCGTCGAGCGGATGCCCTGGATCACCAGCATCCACTCCGAGTACTACATCGGTGTCGACGGCATCTCGATGCCGCTGATCGTGCTCACCACGTTTACAACCGTGCTGGTCGTGATTGCGAGCTGGGAGAACGTCGCCAAACGTGTCCCACAATATCTGGCGGCGTTTCTGATCCTCGAGGGTTTGATGATCGGTGTGTTTGCCTCCCTCGACGCCGCGCTCTTCTACGTGTTGTGGGAGGCGATGCTGCTCCCGATGTTCATCATCATCGGCGTCTGGGGCGGCCCGCAGCGCGTGTACGCCACCATCAAGTTCTTTTTGTATACCTTCACCGGCTCGCTGTTGATGCTGGTCGCCCTCGTCTACATGTACTTGAAGTCAGGCAGTTACGAACTCGAAGTCTTCCAGCGCATGTCGCTCAGCTTGAGCGAACAGACGTTCATTTTCCTCGCGCTGTTTGCGGCATTCGCGGTGAAGGTGCCGATGTGGCCGGTGCACACCTGGCTGCCGGACGCGCACGTCGAGGCGCCGACCGGCGGTTCCGTGGTGCTGGCCGCCATCATGCTGAAGATGGGTGGCTATGGTTTCCTGCGGTTCTCTCTGCCGATCGCACCGGACGCCAGCAGAAAGCTCGATTGGCTGATCATCGCGCTGTCGCTGACCGCCGTGGTGTATATCGGCTTCGTCGCGCTGGTGCAGCGCGACATGAAGAAACTGATCGCTTACTCCTCGATCGCGCACATGGGCTTCGTGACGCTCGGCCTGTTCATCGGCTTTCAAATCGTGACCGCGACGGGGCGAACCGGCGGCATCGAAATGGGGATGGACGGCGCGGTGGTGCAGATGCTCTCCCACGGCCTGGTTTCCGGGGCGATGTTCCTGTGCGTCGGAGTGCTGTACGACCGGGTGCATAGCCGCGAGATCAGCGCCTATGGCGGCGTCATCAATACCATGCCGAAGTTCGCCGCCTTCATGGTGCTATTCGCGTTCGCGAACTCGGGCCTGCCGGGAACCTCGGGTTTCATCGGCGAATTCATGGTGATACTGGCCTCGTTCAAAGCCAACGTCTGGTTCGCTTTGCTCGCGGCAAGCATTCTGGTGCTGGGCGCGGCCTACACGTTGTGGATGGTCAAACGCGTCATCTACGGCGAGGTGGCCAACGAGAAGGTCGCGGCGCTGAAGGACTTGAACGGACGGGAATTGCTGGTGCTCGGCACGCTCGCTGCTGCGGTGTTGCTGGTGGGACTCTGGCCCGCGCCGTTGCTCGATGTCATGAGGGCGACGACGCAGCATCTCTCCCAGCAACTGTTGATATCGAAGATTGCTCCGTAGGATTGCTGCATGTATCCGCCCGCTCAATTCAACGTCGCCGAGTTCAACTTAGGTCTCGTTTACGCGCGCCCGGAGATTTTCATCGGACTCGCGGCCTGTGGGATCCTGATGCTGGATCTACTGCTGAACGATGCGCAGCGCCGCTGGACCGGTGTACTGGCGGTGATCAGCCTGGTGCTGGCAGCGGTGTTGGTGGCGGTACAGCCGGTACACGGCAGGATCGTCGCGCTCGGCGGCCTGTTCGAAGTCGACAGGATGGCACAAGTACTCAAGGTCTTCAGTCTCCTGATAGCGGCCGCGGTATTCGTCTATTCCGCCGACTATCTGCAGCGCCGCGCCATCCTCAAGGGCGAATATTACGTGCTGGGTTTGTTTGCCACGCTGGGCGCCATGATCCTCACCTCGGCTGCCAGCTTGATCACGTTGTATCTGGGATTGGAACTGATGTCCCTGTGCCTGTATACCATGGTGGCGTTCGATCGGGAGTCGGGCATCGCGGCCGAATCCGCCATCAAGTACTTCGTGCTCGGCTCCATGGCGTCGGGCACGCTGCTCTACGGCATGTCGATCGTGTACGGAGTCACCGGCAGTCTGGAACTTGCGGCCATCGCCGCCGCCGTGCACGGCGAGTCCCCGGACAACGTGGGGCTGGTGTTCGGCATCGCCTTCCTGATCGTCGGCGTGGGCTTCAAATTCGGCGCCGTGCCGTTTCACATGTGGATTCCGGACGTGTACGAGGGATCGCCCACGTGCGTCACCCTGTTCATCGGCACCACCTCCAAGCTCGCGGCCTTTGCGCTCGCGATCCGGCTGCTGCCCGAGGCGCTCGCCGGCTCGCAGGTGGACTGGAGCCAGATGCTGGTGGTGGTCGCGGTATTGTCGATAGCCATCGGCAACGTCGTTGCCATCGCACAAAGCAATCTCAAGCGCATGCTCGCCTACTCGACGATATCGCACATCGGATATGTGCTTCTCGGCATTCTTTCGGGCACCGCGCAGGGCTATCAAGCCTCGATGTTCTACATCATCAGTTATGTGCTGGTCGCCGGCGGCGCGTTCGGCATGATCTTGCTGCTGGCACGTCAGGGATTCGAGGCCGACAAAATTGCGGATTTCCAAGGGTTGAACGCCCGCAGTCCGTGGTTCGCCGGCATGATGGCGATCGTCATGTTCAGCCTGGCGGGCATTCCGCCGTTCATCGGATTCTGGGCCAAGCTCGGCGTCGTCCAGGCCGTGGTCAGCGTCAACGACACGTGGCTCGCCGTGGTGGCCGTTTTGTTCTCCGCGGTCGGCGCTTATTACTACCTGCGAATCGTCAAATTGATGTACTTCGACGAACCCACCGACACCGCGACGATCGGCGGGTCGATGCTGATGCGTACCGTGCTCAGCGCCAACGTATTGCTCGCATTTGGCCTGGGTGTGGTCCCGAGCACGCTGCTCCAGCTGTGTCAACAGGCCTTCAATTAGCCCCTTGGCGGGATAGGCAACCCGGTCCCTTGTGTTACCCGGCATAGCAGGTAGAATGGTGGGCTACCGGTGCGGGGTGGAGCAGTCTGGCAGCTCGTCGGGCTCATAACCCGAAGGTCGCAGGTTCAAATCCTGCCCCCGCTACCAACCTGCCTCTATCGGTTCCCGTGCGAATCATCGCGGAGTCGGTAGACCAGCTCAGGTAAACGCCCGCTTCGGCGTTGGCTGGCTCGCAGGGGATGGTCCCGAGCAGGACGCGCAGAGCGTCGCGGGCGGCGGGCACATCGCTCCCGCCGAGCAGTCAAACTCTATACGGAGGATCGATTGATTGAGGGGAAGAGCGATCTTCCTTCTGAATCGTTGCTCAAGCTAATCGAGCGTCAATACAAGCCGGGACGCTCTCTACGCGGGTTATTCCGCAACGGTGGGTTCAACAACAATTATTGTCGCCGCCACGGCGACCAAATAAGCGCACTTGTGTTTATTGTCGGAGTCGCATGCGTCCCGAGGATGGAGACTGCGCGGCAATCGACAAGCCGGGTAATGCGCATAGGGTTTCCTGGGCCGTGCTGAATTCAAGCCGGTCCCTACAAGTCGAGTGCCTTGAGTCCCGCGTGCAGCGCCGCAGCGCGCATGCGCGCGTCGTAGGTCACGACGTGAGTGGCCGAGCCCAGCAGCGCCGCGGCGACATGCAGTGCATCAAGCGTCCGCAACGCCACCGCCTCGATGTTGAATAAAAGGCGTTCGGCCTCGCGGTGAACCACGGGACTCATGTCGAGACGGTGGAAGGAACCTGAATCGGCGTCTGCCAAGACTACGTCGCGGATCTCCAACGCTTGATGCGCAGTGATCATGCCCTCGCGTCGTCTACGGGCCACTGCTGACAAAACTTCGGTAATCGCGAGTTCCGAGATCATCAGGTCCCGCCGGCCTTGGAAAAAGGCCTCGAGCGTGTCGCTCTCGGGTTCCGGTAGGTAAAGTTTCGCCAGCGCGCTGGAATCGAGATAGATGCCAGCATCAGCACCCGGCGCGTCTCGCACCATCGATCCTTCAGCCGCGCTCTGTCCGCTCATCGATGACGGCTGCGGTGAGCG
>Ga0116229_10006167_pt1 | contig 19376 bp, 16 predicted proteins | sample S1TSphgellanicum_3_FD_87313 | JGI IMG/M metagenome (GOLD analysis project Ga0116229, IMG submission 87313) | Host-associated microbial communities from peat moss isolated from Minnesota, USA - S1T2_Fc - Sphagnum magellanicum MG | ecosystem: Host-associated > Plants > Peat moss > Unclassified... | reverse complement strand
TATATTTTATTTGTGTTTTAGAAAAAAATAGTGGGTGGTTTTTTTTGGTGGGGGGGGGGGGGGGAAAGGTGATTTATAGTTAAATGATGAATTCTTTTTTCAAAATGAAAAGAAATTAGTGTTTATTAGTTGTGAAATCATATTTTTCCTAACCAAATCTAGCTAAATCATTTGATGGTGATAAGCTACATCACAAAATTGGGAAAAAAAGAAACATTAACAAACATAAAATATTTTATATTTTATATTTTACATTTTGAGCTTTATATTTTATTGCATTCACTATTTTTGTGTAGTTTAATTACAAGGCTATTGTAAAGACCTAGGCATATTTTTAGAGTGTATTACAAATTTACAAGGCATATTATATGTTAGAACTTTTCCTTTGTGAAGGGTGGGCATTTCAAGAAACATAAAGCCCTCTCTTGTGGGTGTTTCATTTTTCAAGATTCTCATTTTCATTTTATTTTTTTCCCTCCATGATATTATTAAGTATCGATTGGGAATATGAGAGAAAAACAAGAAAATAAAAATAAAAATCCTCTTCAACTAGGTGAACAATTTGAGTTTGGCAACTTTCGAAACAATTACATAACCTTCCAAAACAACTATGTAAGTAAAATGGACCTCACAAAACCCAAGTTTCACCTGGTTGAAAAGGACACTTTTGTTGTAGTGCACCAAGGTCTTTAGGTTGAGTAAAGCTTGTGGCTAAGGGCTTTACCTTACACTTAAAGGTGTTGCTTATTTTTGAGTTGTCAATTCCTTTAATATCATTGAAAAAACATCTTCAATCTACTTGATTTGCATGAACAACATGTTTTTGATCTTTTAACAATGTTAAAAACATGTGTTCTCGTGTTGTTTTCATTGTTGGTGAACAATAAATCCCAAATTTGAGATTTGTACGTAAAATTATTCTATATTTATCTCCAAATTGACTCTTTCGAATTATGCAAATTATAATTAGGTCCCAAAGATTGTACACATAAAATCTTTTCAATTAAGATCCCAAATGACATTGCAAGTTACAACAATTGAGATTTGAAAATTGAAAATCAAAACCCCAAAACCTCGAACTCTTTTTGCAAATTGGATTTACAATGAAGTTGATAAAAGTTCCCAACAAAATGATTTGAGCAAAAGCAACGAACCTATTGCACTTTTCAACTATGAAATGTCTCCATTGGTCTTGACAATTGTTTTCAAGTAAAAATGCACATAAAGCCTATAAGGCTTAGACAATTTTTGTCAAATTTTGATGTGAAGAATTTTTTGCATTGTATAATTCATTTCACAATCACTTGTTATTGTAACTCACACATTCACAAAACGAGTATTTAATTGTTTCAAAAATCAATATGTTTGAAGATTTTTCAAATATTAATTTTTCACGATCTACAATTGTTTATTATAATATTGTCAAATGAATAGTGAAATTATTCAAATCATAGCTTGCAATAATTATGATGATTTTTCAACACTTTAGTTTCATATTTTGACAAGACAATGTTTCAATAATGATAGGATCATTTAATGACAAAACTAACCTTAAGGTAAGATATTTAAGCTTCTTTTGAAAGGATAGTTTTTAAACTCACAATATATGGGCATTTTGGACACAAAAGGTTTAGCCCCCAAAATAATTCAATTGTTGGTCCTTAATTACATTATTATCAATGCGATAATGAAAAACCAATAAAACTAAATGGATTATATTTTTGTCATGACTTGTTGAATTTACATCATTCATCCTTTACCAATGTGACCAACATCCATGCAATAGTAAGTTTCTTTTTTAATAATTATCATTTCATGGAAGAGCATAATTAACCAAAATCAAGTGCAAAATACAAGTTTAAATTTTTAGTTTTTTAAAATTATCATTTTATGGAAGAGCATAATTGACCAAAATCAAGTGCAAATTGATGGAATGAAAATATACATGTCCATTTCATTGAAGGTTGAAAAACTATGCTATTCACCTAATTTTAAAAAAGAAATGGAACTTATTTAAACAAATTTAAAACTATTTTGTATAATTTTCTTTCATTGATTGTTGCATTACCATGGAAAACCAATCACTCCCAACAATAGTTGGCTAAATTAGCTTGGCTCATAACTATCACCAATACTACTCACCTTGATTTATCCATGGTTAAAAGCAAACACAACCAATGAACAAAATTATTATTTAAATATATGTAGTTTTCACTACAAGATAGTAATTATGAAATGGTTCTTATATGTTGAATTAATAAAAAATCTATGATGAATTTGAAGAGGAAATTTAAATTAATAATAAATAAATCATAATTGCCCAAAATTCCCTAACTCAAGGTGTGGTTGGTATTTTAATATTTGTATTTAAAAAAAAAATAAAATTGTTGTGGGTGGGTGCTTGGGATGGGGGTGGGGAGGAGACTTGGATTCGAGTTTGGGGACCTCGAATTGTTACAGAGAAGAGAGACAGGGTCAGAAACCAGCCATCTGTCCAGATCCCGGGATCTTGGTATTAAGACATGGATGGGTTTGGGACCTCAAAACCTGGACAGATGGTTTGGTCAATATTCAAGCGGGCCCTCTCGATGTGATGGCGATGAGACCTGAATCCAGATCCGCTAATCTCTAGATCAGGACCTGGATAGAAGGGTAAAAAACCAGACCTGTTTCCTGAGCCCTGGATGTCGGTATCAAGACATGGATTGGGTTTGGGACCTCAAAAGCTGGAGAGATGATTGGTCAATACTCAAAAGGCCCTGGATGTGATAAGAATCGGACCTGAATTCAGACATGGATTGTCTTGGGACCTCAAAATCTGGAGTGATGGTCGGTCAATACTCAATACGGGCCCTGGATGTGATGGTGGTGGTGGGACCTGAATACAGACATGGATTGGGTTTGGGACCTCAAAACCTGGAGACACGGATGGTCAATTGGTACTCAAAAGGGGCCCTGGATGTGACGGTGCTGATAGGACCTGAATCCAGATCCACTAACCAATGGATCAGGACCTGGATCTGTGCAGTGCGAGTCTGTGTTTTGGGACCTCAAAACCTGGAGACATGGTTTGGTCAATAGGTGTGCACTCAAGTGGCTCACTGGATGTGATGGCGATGATGAGACCTGAATCCAGATCCGCATATATGTGGATCTGGACCTGGATATGTGCAGTGTATGTCTATGTTTTGGGACCTCAAAATCTGGAGACAACTTGTTGGTCAATAAGGTACTCAAAGGGGCCCTGGATGTGATGCAGATGATGGCACCTGAATCCAGATCCACTAATTTGAGAATCAGGACCTGGATATGTGCAGTGTGTTGTTTTGTGTTTGGGACCTCAAAAGGTGGATTGATGGTTGGTCAAAACTCAAAGGTGCCGTGGATGCGACAGTGAAGGGACCTGAATCCAGATCCGCTAATTTGTGGATCAGGATCAGGACCTGGATTTGTGCTATGCGTGTGTGTTTGGGGATCTCAAATCCCTTTGCAAAGACAGGATAGAGAGAGAAGCAAGCCAGGCCTATCCGAAGAGAGCGTCGCTGCTGTTGCCTTGCGTTGCGCTGCGCTCTGCTCTGCTGCTGCCAGCGGTCGCGAAGCTTTTTCTCCTTCGCCGATGCAGCGCTCAATTGTCAAATCTTCTGCTCCATCAGGTACGTTTCGTTCCACATTCTTCTACTCTCTGTATGCCACAAGCGCTAGGAACAGGAAGCGGTTGTTATGGAGCTCCAGAACTGGTTATTACTCAAAAAAAACCTTTAAGAGATTAAAAAAAGTTCAGTCTCAGCGGAGAAAGACAGAAGAAAGAACACGAGCAAACGGACGCGACAGAGAGAGAGACAGAGAGAGGTTTAAATGTCGAGTTCGTTTCTCAGTTTTGTAAGTATGGGAGTTTTTGAGAGAGAGCGAGAGAGGTTTTCTAAGCCTGTTTTGTTCTTTAAGGATATGCTGCTATAAGGTTTTTGGAGAGAATTTTGAACCTCGTTCATTGCAAGGAGGAGGAGGAGGATCACTTCTTTGGCTTAGAAATGTTTGGAATTAGAAGAGGAAGGGCAAGTTGCTGGCTTCATTGAAGCTTAGTTTCTCGCTCTCAGACCTCAAATAGTTTCAAGTGCCCCAAGTAGAATGATCTTTTTTTTCTTTTTGGAGTGAAGAATGGCGGTTTCCAACTTTTCCAAACAAGAGAGAGAGAGAGAGAGAGAGAGAGAGAGAGAGAGATGGCATGAAATGTCGGCTCTCTAGCTGAATTAGATTTTGTTCCGTTGTTTTTTTTTAAAAAGAAAAGAAATTGCTGAAAATATATTTGCTTGTTTCCCTGCATCTTTTTCATCTTGTAGGGTGTGGGCAATTTTGTGCAGATTTCTTGGGGGTTTATCTGGCCAATGAGACAGACATTGGTGAATGCAGAGGTGAGTAGCTGTACACAAATGTCATTATGTGGAGAATGGTTTAGCCTTGTCTTCTGTTTTTACTCTCAATTCATGAAGTGAATTTTGCCAACATGATGATCTGCCTGGGGTATTGTTGGATTTAACTAGAGGAGTTAGGGTTTGATGATGCTCAGAATTGGCATGCTTGTATGTATGGGCATCTGATTTGTGTATAGCTCTGATTTGCAATGCAGTGATCTGAAGTTTGTACATAGAGCAAGTGGATGGATGGATGCTGTGAAGGATTGTCATTGATGCAGTAGACACAAGGAAGAGATGGCAGGTGCCATTGCGTCTGCTGGCATTGGCTCAGTAAGCAGACATAAGGAGCAAAATTGGGTTCCTGGAGAAAAGCCTGGCTGTTCCCAGACACTGCCAATCACTATGTATGAATTGCAGGCAATGCAGCTGTCGCACACTGGCTGTAACAGAGGAAGGACAAGATTAGAGCTTGCTAGGATTGCTATGCAGCATCATGGAGCTCACCAGCAGATTTGTCTTGCTTCTTATTTCACTCCTAAGTTTTCAAAAAGCAGAAAGTTGCTTCGTTCTTTGGAGAAGAAACCCCTTTATGGAGTGAAGATCTGTGTCCAAATTTGGTGTCAGGTTGCGAGAGAGGGGGTTGCCAATAATACCCTTGTAGCAGGCTGGTCTGAGCAAACAGAGGAAGAAGCAGCATCATGGGAGGCAGGAGCCATGGGTAAGCCATCTGGGGCCTGGGCAACACTTCTGTCAGCCAATGTAAAATTGGGTAAGGAGAAAGTGAATGTGATAGGGAGACAGGTGAAGGTGGTGGTGAAGGAGGTGACAGTGAAGGAAGAACATGTAGGTCGAAGCCTGGAAGCAATGGGAGTTCGTAGCTCAGCTCTGGCAAAGTGCATGGAGCAGGGGGCTGGCATGACAGAGGGGCAGATGGCAGAGTGGGTAAGCACTCTGCAGCATCTTGGGATCAAGCACTCTGACATTGTGGCAGCAGTGGGCAAGGATGCTGCTGTACTGCGGGCAAAGACTGCAAATGTAAGACAGGTCTGGCAGTTTTTAATAGACCAGTTAGGCCTTGATCGTGACACATTGTCATGCATGTGTGTACAGTGGCCAGGACTCCTGCTTTGCACAGAACAGCAGATCAGGAACTTGAGCAAATATCTTCAATCAGTGGGCATAAGTGCAGATGAGGTCCCAGGAATATTAGCAAGCCGGCCACAGCTGCTGGGTCATCCCATAGAACGGATCCAGCACAGTGTACAGTGCCTGTTGCAGGCTGGTGTTCAACCTGGTGACCTTGCACGCATTCTGAAGAAAGTGCCAGAACTGTTTTCAGATGTGACACAGAAAAATCTTAAGGCCAAACTAGAGTTTTTGTTGAGTGCAGGCTTAGGTGCAGGCTTAGGCAAGGCAGTGGCAAGGCGGCCCAATATCCTAAACTACAATCTAGACAGCATGAAATCTACAGCACAATATCTACAGAGCTTGATGCGCACACATGATGTGGCCAAGTTGGTCAAGCGTTATGCGGAGGTGCTGGTGCTGGACCCCCAACGCAAAATGTACCCCATTATCAATTATCTGCTTATTCTTGGTGTGAAGCAAGAAGACCTTGGTAAAGTAATTTTGCGGCGACCACAGCTGTTGGGTTATACAATTCCAGGCCTGGCTCCTACAGTGGACTACCTTTTGGAGCTTGGTGTCAAACCTCAGATGTTGGGCAAAGTAATCACTACATCCCCCCAGGTCTTTCTCTTCCCCCAGCCTGGATCCCCTCAAGATGTGTCTAATAGCAGAAAGTCCTGTTGTAAAGAATTGGAGTTCAGGATAATGGAGTTGAAACTTTTGTGTGGAATGCCCAAAGTTGCTTAATCTATTTACACCTTAGCTCATCCAGGTTAGGTTACACCATATGAAGGAATTTGAAGGGTAGTAGAGTGTGTTTAACTTGAGCAGATTATCATGTAATCATCATTGCCCACCCTTGGCAGCTGATGAAATCAGTGGGTAGTCATGACAGCTTGTCACTGCTATTCATGATGAAGGTGAGGGTCTGACAATTTGTGAGTAACTCTCATAAGGTTATGACAGCAATAAATGTCATGTTATTTTCAAAATGTTTTAGAGATTTCTCTGTGATCTCATAGATATAGAGTTTGTCAAGCATCTGATGGGTGAGTGGGACATGATAGGTGCTTACATTGAATGTGGAGGAGAAGCTGAAACCAGTAGTGGAGTTCTTCCGAAGCATTGGTTTGAACAGAGAACGTGATATAGAGATGCTGCTAGTGCGCAATGCCCAGATCATGTGCTGCAGCATTGAGAAAAACCTGCGCCCAAAGTTTACTTTCTTTAAGGGCATTGGCCTTACCGAGTCTGCCATTGCCAACATGATTGTCCTCTTCCCCTCCATGCTGGGCCAAAGCATTGAGGGCTCACTTGCCCCTAAGTATGAGTTCCTTGTCAATGAAATGCAACGCTCCATTGATGAAGTGATTGACTTTCCTCAGGTAAGCACAAACCAATTCATATCTCCATATATATATTTATATATTGATATCTATATGCATCTTTCATTGCTTTCTCCCAGAGTTTTAATCTAGAAGGTTGGCTGTGCAGTATTTCGGCTACAGTCTTGAAAACAGGATTAAACCACGCCACAAGAAACTGAAAGACAGAGCTATAGCTACAAGCCTGGCGTCAATGTTGGCATGTGTGGATCTGGATTTCAATACCCGATATATGTCAGGTCACTCCCCAACTCGGGCCCCTTATAAATCAAGGAGTAAAATTGGAAGGTGATCTGAATTATGTTGCTGATAAACCAGCTGTTGTACCCTCCTGTATTCTGCAATTGCAGGCTTTTAATTACTCTTAAAAGACAGGTATAAAAATTACTGGACTCTAAATTTGGTCACCTGTAATTTTTTTCATAAACTTTTAATTTTGAAGGTCTGACCTCCCAAGATTCCTCCTATAATTTTGTGCAGTAGATTAAATGAGTTTGGATATTGTTTGGAGTTTGGACCACTGTAGTAACTGCAAGTTGAAACTTCACAAATCTAAACAAGAGGAAGTTATCATGTAGTCCTTGTCTAAATGTCAAAAGGCTTTTGAAATCTTGCAGATTTTGTTTTCTCTTATTATGATCAGAAGTTCTGCCTGCCCATCCCATCCCCTTCTGCATCCTGTCACAATCTGCAAGTCCAATCCTACAGAGTCCTTTCCTCAATCTGCTGTTTGCACCACACTTTGATATTGAACATAAAATATTACTATCTGCAGATGGTGTACTTTCCACACGATTTGCTCTTGTTGAGAAAGGGATTACAAAACTGTAAGCAATCACCCATCTTTGCTGACTGATGATGCACTTTCCCACTTTCCCATTTTCTTCTAAGCCAGAGAAAATGACCAAGGGCTGAAATTGCAAGTTTCCAAATGTGGAAGTCTTCTAGCATTTTCTTCTCTGGCAAACAAAATTGCAAGTATCCAAATGTGGAAGTCTTGCATTTTCTTCTCTGCAGACAAAATTGCAAGTATCCAAATGTGGAAGTCTTGTGATTTCTTCTCTGCCAAACAAAATTGTGAGTTTCTAAATGTAGAAGACTTGCTTTCTCTTGTACCCCCGCACAACAAAAAAGACAACAATGATGAAAGCACAAGGTCACAGTGTGATTGATAACTGATTTCAGGAATTTTCAGATTATCTCTTAGCCATAAAACAACAGCTTGGGATTATCTGCAAAACCTTGGTGAGTCAGTCCTGCAAATAGCTTACCACTGCGGACTTCATTTCATAACATAATCATACATTATAGGCAAATGCTACCAATAACAATTGTAGGGATTATGTACCCTGGAAGACAATCTCTGACCTTTGGCAGTTAACTAGGATCATTTCTATGTTTCAACTTTTCAGAAAGCTCAAGCAAGCTGATGTGCTTGTCTTCACCACTCAGATCTTGCACACTGAGGCAGACTGAGCTCACTTGTCACCACTGTGTGAACAAGAAACATATTTAGTGTAATTGAATGCTGCTGTAGAGACTACATAACCCTAATTCCTTCGTTTCCAATATTTTCTAGAATAAAACAAATAAACATATCAAGGCTGAAACAAAACAGAAAGGGATGGATCACACATCCCTGAGATCAATGAGCTGATCAACAACACCGGGATCTGCCAATGTACTGATGTCACCTAGTTCATCCAGCTGGTTGGCTGCTATTTTCCGCAAGATTCTCCTCATTATTTTCCCACTCCTTGTTTTAGGCAGGCCAGGCGCCCAATGGATCTTGTCTGGTGCTGCAAATGCTCCAATCTAGCACAAGGCAAATTTGCTGATATTCAGGCCACAGAAACCCATAAAGCAAATAGCCTACACAATTGCAGCTATTGGTGTATCTGGTGTATCATGTGTTAACTGCCAGAAAGAGACACCATTGCATTTCATTTTACAATGACTTTGACTCTTCTCCTTTCAATTCAGATTCCTTGTAGGTGGGATTAGACTAAGCTATAAGTGAAACAATCACATACCTGGATGCGAACAGCATTAATCAGACTTGCCCGAAGCTGCTGACTATACTCCACTCCCTCAAGAAGTGTGATGAAGGCATATATCCCTTGCCCTTTAATCTATAGTAAGCAGAAATAGTCTTCTCAGTATTAAAAACTCCCCATACAATTTCAGATGACATGAACACAAACAGTGACCTAAATACAAGCAGTACCTTCCATAACAGAACAAATTACACTTTAGTCAGATGTTGTTACATGTGCATGCTCCAAGCCCTCAAATTATTGTGTTATACACAAAATGAGGTACGTGGAGATTTTTTGCAGAAGTTGCAGAGGTTGAGAACTATGGAAGCTACTTCATGTGAAGACATTGTAGCTCAGGGACAAGTTGTGAGACTGATAAGGAAAATTGACTGGAGATTGAACCAGACCATGAAGACACTGGATGCCAATTCAAGGAACATGGCATGGAAGAGATCCTTTAATACGAACTACAGAAATTTCTTGGAGAGTGCACATAGACAATGTGATAAACCATCAATGAAAAGAAAAAGAGATGTATCAGCAATGACTATGACTCCAGGGGAATGATCTACCTCATGATCAAATCCAACCACAGCTGCCTCTGCACATTGTGGATGAGACACTAGAGCTGACTCGACCTCTGCTGTGCCAATCCGATGCCCACTGAACCTCCCACCACAACATCCAGTTAGAGTCTACTCTAAGCAAAGAAAATGCTTACTGAACATTATAGACAGTGCCAAGTTGTGAGCAATAGTCACACCTCCATGTTAACAGGCATTAGCATGAGAATTCAATCACAACACACCTAACATTAATGACATCATCAACTCGTCCAGTGAGCCAATAATAGCCATCTCCATCCCTGCCAACAGGATCAAGCAATCTTTGCTTCAGAAAGAGAGGACGTGACTGAACAGCCTCACAGAGAAAAAGAAAGTTCATGTGGGCAGTGCATTGTTTGATAAGCCAACCCAAGTCCACAAACAGAGTTCAAAGTTGAGCTATCTGCTCATGCACTTCACCTACCATAAGCCAAGTTTCATCCCAAATGTGATGAAAAGACACAAAACCAAGATTCCTGGTGAAACCTTGACCAAATACCATGGCAACTTAAAGGAATAAAAGAAGGTGTAGGTGAACTACTGCCTGACCTGCGGCAGCCATCACCACTAAAATAGAACCCCTTAAATGGTGCAAAATATGTTGTTTCATAGCGTGCATGGTCTCCCTGAAGGGTTCTCATCATGCCAGGCCATGCTGCCTTGATACATAAGTAGCCACTGCACTTGCCAGAAATCTCATGTCCATTTTCATCCACTATTGCTGGCTGCCAAAATAGGAGATGCAGTTAGTAATTTGGCAAGTTGCCAGATGGAAATGACAGAGAAAATGTAACACATTAAAGTCAACTAAGCTGAGACGGTAGTAAGAAGAATATCTGTAAATTGGTGCTCTTGCAGAAAAAGTAAAGCAACTGTTATTAACCTGAATGCATAAAATGACCATTGATATCACATAATTCTTCACCAGCATGCAAAATGGTTTATATCAATTGAAAAGTGATCATAAGAGAATTGCCTTTTACCTGGACACCAAAAAAGGGGAGAGTTGCAGAGCCGGGTTTCAGTGGCCAACCACCAGGCAGTGGTGTGATCTGGCGGGAAAATCATCATCCACTTCTTTTAGCAGGCATACACAAAGACTTATGCAACAAGACCCAGAATGACAACTGGCCCTGGAACATTCTGTTGTTTGTGCTCAAAGCTTTCTAGTGGTGGATCTCACCAACAAACATTATTTCACCATATGTCTAAGGCATATACCATAAAGCCACCCGTCTCAGTTTGCCACCAGGTATCTGATATTGGGCAACGACCATCACCAACTACATCATAGTACCACCTGCTCCCAACAATGTGAAGATTTGTCAATGAGACATTAACTACCTCATTGGGCTTGATCATACATTAATTTCAGCTTGATAAACTGAGAAGAGCATTACAATTTGACAGTCACTTTCATTTGCGGATGATACTGCTTTGCACAAGCATACATAGACATCTATACAAGGTTATGCCTCCTTGTCAATACAAATTATTGCAGAACTGTAAGATCTTGCCAGTAGTGTTTGCATTGAACAGCCAAGTACAAAAGCACATTCTGTTGAAAGATGAATAGAGGAAGATGGTGGTAATGGGTCTTACCTCCAAGCACTTGGATTGATTGGTTCTCCTACACTACCTAAGACTCGTAGTGACTTACGTGAATGCTGCTTTACAGGCTGTTCACAAAAATTGAATGGCATTTTGTCAGCTGGCTCCCACACGGAGAGAGAACTGCAAAGTGACCTCCCAAAACATCTGAGATATGCTTGTTCTGCCTTGTAAAGTACGATTTAGTTCAAAAAGGTGCAGGTGAAGTCTAAACCACAGACAGTGTGAATCCTTTCATATTAACATACCTCATCACCAGACCTCATGAGAGAGCGGATTGCAGTAGGGGCAGTGTAGAAGATGCTGACTTTGTACTTGTCAACTATCTCCCAGCAACGTCCTGCATCTGGATAGTTTGGCACCTGTCCACCCAATTTCCTTAATGTCGTGAGTACAAGAGAGGCTTTGCACTAACTACATAAAACAACTAGCTGAAAGAATTGATGGAAACATGTCAAGTCTGAGCAGCTTGGAAGGGATCATATGTGTGGACCCAACACTGGCTAAGTTGTGGATTATATCTCTCACCAGAATTGCATCTAGTAGGTTCAAATTACCTTAGCTACTTGCCTTTTACATCACCACAGATGTTTCCAGGCTTGAGCATGAGAGAATCTCTAACCACCCTTCATGCAGTGGATATAAGAGTGAAATATTGGATGGAATTCTGTCTTTTGATGATACATAAACTAAGACACACCAGACTGGTAATACCTGTAGTTTGTACCTAGACTATGCACAGCATATTGAAAACAGTATGATTCTCACCCCTTCGAAAACAACTACAGATGCACCATTGAGTAATGGGCCATATGTGAGGTAGCTGTGTCCTGTGATCCACCCACAGTCAGCTGTGCACCTGCACATTCATGAGTCTCTGTGTAAGCAACACAAATGGATTGGTTGAAGATATTTAGCAGCTAGTAAATTGCCAAGACAGGTGATAGAAAAAGTACCAATAAATGTCATTATCATGATAGTCAAATGCATATTTAAAGGTTGTAGCCGTGTAGACCATGTAACCTCCTGTTGTGTGCAGCACACCCTGCCAAGATTTGTGACATAAGGCAGACACACAGAAAAGATTGTATAAATTCCAAGAGTTTCAATTAAGGTAAACTGGCCAGTAGTACAAAAGTGATCACCCAACATGCTGTATGATCTGTCAGTACATCAAGCTACTTTCTCTTTCAATTCACATGTTTGAGTTCTCATGGGAAATAGTACTCGTCCCTGATCACATAAAATCCTTCCACTCTGGAATAACACATGGACCAGGGATGCAATGTGGAGTAGGATGATTCCAACCAATTGTGACTGGAAAATGAGAACTGAGTAGTTGTGGCGTCTTTCATAGCATGACAGATAGAACTACAGGTTCTAACCTAGTCATGAAAGCATTAAACGTCACCCTTTTTCATCAGGAGATGCAGTCTCAAAAGTTCAGTTGGAACATACTTTTGGCTTCCCAGTGCTCCCACTGGTATAAAGCAGGAAAAGAGTGTCTTCGGCATCCACCCATTCCACTGCACAATCCTTTGGATATTTTGGGACCACATCCTGCAACATTCATTTCAGCCTTTATAAGAACACCTCACAATAATGGTTGTGTGAGAGGCATACACTGTTCTAAAGAGGTCCATGACATAGTCTTCCCTTGAGACATTGATGTTCGGAAACAAACCACAAAAGAAACGCACAGATGTATTGTGATAATTTCAGCAAAATGGTTCAATCAGCAGTTACACAGAATTCTGCACTAGCGTGACTATCTGCTGAAAGGACACCCACACAGAGGATGAGATCTCTCTGATTTAAGAATCCAAAAATGCAACAATTGCTAAAACATAGATCCAAAGATATGAACTTGAAAACACAACTCATCACACAGACAAACCCAAAAAACTTGGTGAGACTAGATGCTATTCCAGAGAGTAACCTGCCACCAGATATCTCGGCCTTTCTGCCAGGCTGTGTCTTCCCTCTGGATTGCTGAGTCATTTGCATATGTCAAACATGTACCTGCGCATCACAGACATTAATGCTCATGTGGCCCTGTTTCATTTTTTCTAAATCTTAATGTGTCTGCATTTGTGCGGTAATGATGTTTCTAAGGACAGTTCTGGAACCCATCCTTGTGGATGGTTAGACAACATGGTTAGACAGCACTCCAACAAAAATGGGAGACTATTGATAAAGGTGGTGGAGGTGCTGGTGACAGATGTACTCTTGTACACAATTACATTTGGAGAAGTTATTTGCAGAATGGTGTGTTGAAAAAAGGGCATACCAACTGCAAATCCTTCACTAAGCACACGTTCCAAGGCCTCGTCAACAATTTCCTTCAGTTTGATAACTTTTGCACCTCGACGGACACCACTGGTTGTCAGCACGATATTGGGCCGGCAGTCCAAGATTCGCTGTGATAGTGCCTCTGCAGAAAATCCACCAAAGACTACCTGCTCACAAAAATGACAAACCTTATAAGAATGCAACAGGTGCCTAACCATGAACACAATCTGATCCAGGATACAGGTACTTGTCCATGATACTTCCAGAAGCCATACCACCCTTTACCCTTGAAATGTTGGCCAACAAAGAGTGGGTTATATTTCTATGCTGGAAGCAACAATGACACACAACAAGGGAGCACAATCTTACTGAGTGAACAGCTCCAATACGTGCACAAGCAAGCATAGCAATGGGCAGTTCAACAAGCATAGGCATGTATATAGCCACTGCGTCACCCTTTTTCACTCCCTGATCTCGCAAGTAATTGGCAAGCTGCAAAAATTTCAATGAAGCATGTAAGGTCTGTGGATCCTAATGACACTGTAGTGCTTCCTACATAAGTCATACATATCAATCTTAAGCACACAGATATATAAGAATGCAGGAAAAAAATAGGCTGTGATCACTGTGTCCTGGTATGTGAACTAGATGAAATATGAATCAACTTACCCTGCTAGTTTACAGCTCAAAAGTAGCACATGTGAATACCTGGCAAACCCGCTCCAAAAGCTGTGTGTAGGTAAGCTTATCATCAACTCCAGGATCGTTGCCCTCCCAGAAGAATGCAATTTTGTCACCCAAGCCTGCTTTCACATGCCTGTCTAATGCATTGTAGCAAATGTTGGTTTGTCCACCCTTGAACCACTGCAACATAGTCATACCATGCTTTTTTAGAAATCTGTCAGCATAACAGGGCAATGGATTGGGTCTGTAAGCATGTCTCAAATTGTTTCACACCATCAACATTGACTATTCCAGTAGAATGTAGCAAAAAATTCCGCCAAACGGGCATCCAAAACTGATATTATGCATGGACCAATGCCATGTCTTACTAGATGCATACCTCAATAGCAACTCGTCCCTTGCGAACATCAATGTTCTCAGAATGTATTTTCCCATCTTTTGTTTCCCATTTGGTCTTCCAGTAGAAACTTGAGGCTATATCTGCCCAGAAACCATCAGGATCTTCTACAGACCTGCGATACATTGCCTCATACTGCACATTCCAATCCACTCATGTTAGTTAACCATGTGACACAGCTTGCTGCAAAAAATACTGCTTTATAAGCCTCTTGACTGCATTAGTTGCTGTCACCCCATTTCAAACCAGAGAAATAAGTATCAAAATTGAACTCCAAAGATGCCAGAAATACACAGCCACATTCTGAATGTGTGGATTGGGGTCAAATCAGATCTGTGATGTTGAAGGTTGTGAATTACACAACAGAAAGGGTCTCAGGAGAAGATCCAAGTCAAGGGAAGGGAAGGTCTGGAAATTTCAGCATAGGCAAGAAGTCCTGGACTATGATCCTGCAGGAACAATTTGTACTGGGTTGTCTCTAGGTCCTTGCAAACAGAGACAAACAAAATGCTCTTATCACTGTTCAAAGAGCACTGCATCAACTACATACCAAAAAAGCAATAGAGAGACACACAGAACCAGCTTCACCCGAAGAGCTTACAGACGTGTGCATGTGCATTGCTCATTGATGCTTTTTGCCATGGAATTCATGTTTTAGGCATCCACTGATTCTCTTCTAGCCACACTTTCTGCTGATTCTATTGTCAGTAATATTCAGTTTAGTCACTGTAGCTTGTTTCTTGAAAGAGATGTGCCAGTTTCATTCAGCAGAGTCTATCACTGACCAAAGAAACTCAGCTAAACCGAATTGATCAACTTATTCCTTTGAGAAAAGAGAGCTTCCTCCTTCCACAAGACCAAGCTCAAGAAAAACCATGTCTCCACCCTAGTAGATGGAATTGATGGCTGCATTCTGTGAACCCTAAGCAGCAACATATATTCTCTCCACCCACTAGCTCCACCACCTGCATTGCCGCCTACGATCCGGCCAACGACAAATTCTAGCTCCAATTTTGGCAACACAAAACGGGAACAAAAACACCAAAAAATGAGAAAAGGATTGGAGACAACAAATGCGGAAGGAAAAGAGAAGCAAAAAGGCTTTCCATTTACTTGTTCCCTGCTAGAAACCAACGCCGTGGAACGAAACGTATCACTGATAAGCTCCCTCTCTTCTTCTTCCTCCTCTACTGCCTCGGCCTCAGATCTCGCGTCGCCTATATCCGCCGCATTTAAAACGAAGATATCCCGCACGGAGTTCACATGGGCCAAATCCACTAAACCACCCCTTTGTTCTTCTCCAGAAACATGTGCAACGACACTACTACTACCCATCGTGTTCTCTCCCTTTTGCCATGAAGCTCCACTAGCTGGATTCCGCCCCGCAATGACAGCATGCGGCAGATGCGAAGAAGATGAAGAAGCCATGATACTTATCCACCATCAACTCTTTTGCAAAACCGAAACACCACTCGCATCCGCAATGAAGCGCACCAAACTCTCTCCGCGCGGACTGTGCAACAACACAAGGGGCGCGGGGAGCGCAAGGAACACTGCGCGCGTACACGAGAGAAACGTACGCAGTCAAGACGAGGGTCGGGATTGCGACGAGAAAGAATACGGATATGTACAAAAGAAATATACGCATTTTTGTACTGTTGAAAGAACGTAGATTGCTTCTTTTCTTTTCTTTTCTTTTTCTTTTTCTTTCAAGAGAAAATTCAAATCCAATCTTTTGAAGGGATAAAATACCTTAGAAGTTAGTAGTAGTACCATTGTTCTTTTTCTTTTTTCTTTTTCTTTTGGCATTAAAAAAAAACCCAAAATGGCAATCATCACTAGGAAGAAGATTTAGCCAAATCTGGCTATAAACCAAAAATATAAAATATAAATCTTTAATCATCGTTCATTATTTCTGGCTATACAATGAAAACCAAATATAGGAATCTGGCGATTTTCACAAATTTTTTGTTTCTTTCATAATTTTAAAAAATAATATAATTTATGTCAAAGCCACCAAAGGTATTACCATATATATATATACATATTTTAAATTTTTAAATTTTAAAAAAAATTATTTTTTCCTATGATTTTTGGACTCGAAGGGTGTTGGATGCCATGCCAATTGGCTGTTTGTGAGAATGGGAGGTGGGTCTGGGGACTAATAAATTAATTTGGTTGTGCTCTTGTGGAATACGGGGAGAGTTGCCAAAGAGTCAAAGTGGAGCACACTTGGACTCTTTGGAAACAATCCCCGGAAGCAAAGCTATTGAATGAACATGAAGGTCACACATGAAGTCACATAACATGGTGCTCAAAGTCACCCTTCTAATGCTGCCTCTACACTTGAAGCGAAAACAAATTAGGGTTAAGTGGATCTTAAGAAAGGTAAAGAAAAATTGTTATCGTCAAATCAAAGAAAGGTAAAGAAAAATTGTTATCATCGAATTGAAGAAAGGTAAAGAAAAATTGTTATGGTCAAATTGAAGAACGTTAGTTATCATCAAAACTTAATGGGAATTCTTAAGTCATACCCAATATCAAAGGAATGATAGTATAATGTGAACTAAATGTTAGCTCACAATAATTTTTGAAAAAAAATGAAAATTTGAAATAAAGTTCAATGTTAGGTAGGAGATTTAAAAAAAGAATTCAATGATAATTTAATAAAATGTTTTTTTTTTTTTTTGGCTCACATTTTTTTTTCATCTACTTACTTATTATTTATATATTTTCCTCTTATCCACCCACCCAATCACCTACATACAAACTTAGACTATTTATTATCTATAATTTATTATTTATCTCTTATCATTCATGTATTCATCCAATTACTTAATTATTTATTCATCTATTTATCATCCATCTATTTACTCACCTATTCACTCATTTGTCAACCTACTTATTACCTACTCAATTTAATAAAAATAATACCATGCAAAAAAAAACTTATCATCATCATAAGTGTGAATAATAATAAAAAAATGTTAGGATCTAATATTAACCTAATGGGTAGTAAACATTTTAATATCATTAGTGTGAATAGGAATTTAAAAAAAGATCTCAACATTATATTTTATGATAAGTAAATATATTTTTTAAATAGTTAGCTTAACGTTGAAGGACTTTCGGCTAGAATCCGTAACACCAAAAGTGAAGGCAACATAAGGAAACTCTTAAGTGTGTACTTTAAATTTTATCTTAAGTGTGTACAATCTTTAATGAATGAACTACTTTAAATAAAATAAAATAAAATAAAATAATAAAATAAATTTATTTTTAAAAAACCATGGCTTTTTAGACAAATGACAAAGTAGAAAATGTTTGTAGATAAGCTTCATTGAACTTTCTATGGTTACGACTTTCTTAACGGTCGAATTCATTTTGGTCAAACTTGGTAAGAAGTTCACAACGATTTCATGAGTAGGCAATAGTCACATGTAGACAAATTGAACACTCTAAAACCATCTTTTCATTAAGCACAATAGCTTCCCATTATTTATTTTTCAGCTATTGGGGCTCACATACTAAGTCACCTCAAAGCTCTATCGATTAAGCAATGAATAAAATGCAAGAGCTATGACCAAAATTGACCAAATGCAAGAGTCGAAACATTAACCAAATGCAAGAGTTCTGAAATTTGTGACTCAAGAAAGTGTAACTCATGGCAAAATGACGACATTTGTCTTTCTTTTTTCTCATGAGAACGTGTTCCCAAAGTTCTTAACATTGATTAATTACATATTTCCAAGCTTGTTCCAACTCTCCAATGAAAAACACCTCTCCATGTGCCAATAAACAAGACACTATGTACTGGTGTGAGGTAGCCAATGAAAAGGCTCAAAAAGCACTCATGAGGAGTCCATTTTTTTTTGTGTTGGGGTGAGGTGGGGTGGGATGGGAAAGGGGATTTTTGTTTTTTCCATTGTTCTCAATGTGTTCTCATGGAGTTTCCACAAGGTTCCCCAAGATGTTCCCAACTTCACCTCAGATTTTTCCCTTATGGTTTGCCCAAAGTTCAACAATCATGTGAATAAACCAAAAAGGTGGGCCATTGGGGAGAGCATTATTGTTTCTATTTGGCAACTAAAGAGGTGCTTCTATTTGGGAGTGCCCAATGTTCCAAAAAAATTTGATGATGGGCCAATTCATATGGCTCCTTAAAAAAACAAAAAAAAAGTTGAAAGCACACCCATGAATTAATTAATATGAATACACACTATGATGACATTAATAGGTACCCATCTACTTAGGCAAGGGTATTAGCCCAGGCCAAAAATGGTGAAAACTCTTTTAGAATTAAAAATTTCCATGCAAACAATGAAAAAACTCAAGACATATGCAAAGAGGACCCACTTTTTCTCTCTTGACTCTTGAGGGGAAGGGGGAGGGGACTTTTTGTTTTCTAGGTTCCCAATATGTTCCCCAAATGTTCCCAAATAGCACCACACTTTTATGTCATGTGCTTTGCCCAAAGTTGAACTCTAATATACGTAATGTATAAAGGCAGGTCAAAGGGAAGCACCAATGGGCACCCATCTAATACCCATCAAGTACCATGATTTTTTTTTAAAAATTTAAAAATACTTTGCGTTTAATGTTATGCAACAGCCTTGGGCCTAGGCATTGCCAAAATAATTGGCCCTTGGCCTCCGGCCTCAAGGGCCCATTATTTTGGGAATGGCCCAACCCTCTAGCATTTACCCCCAACACTTTTTGTATGATGTTCGTGAAAACTTTTTAAATGTGAACATACATCAATTGCAATACCATCAATCAACTTATGAATTTGATAGAAATGCCAAATTAGTATATTAAAAACC
>Ga0116229_10006166_pt1 | contig 19377 bp, 18 predicted proteins | sample S1TSphgellanicum_3_FD_87313 | JGI IMG/M metagenome (GOLD analysis project Ga0116229, IMG submission 87313) | Host-associated microbial communities from peat moss isolated from Minnesota, USA - S1T2_Fc - Sphagnum magellanicum MG | ecosystem: Host-associated > Plants > Peat moss > Unclassified... | reverse complement strand
GACGCGTCCGCCATTGCAGGTTTGGGGCTGGGTGCCGGCGCCAACACGCACCATGCCTTTGATCACGGCAGCCCCTGACTGCAGGTACGGGGCGTGTTCGGTAAGACTAAAGGTCGGATCGGGCTTGCCGATGTTGGTGATGCTTGACATCGAACAGCCGCCAATCACGAGGAGCAGGGCTGCAAATGCAGAACGCCGACCGCGTTTTTCAAATTGCCTGCGTGCTTCATTCATGCGAATTCCCGAAAAACCGCGGCGTTCGGGCCGCGGCGGTGGAGGGCCAGCGCTTAACGCTGGAGGGCGTTGCCTGGTGTGGCGAAATACCGCTAGAATAGGAAACAATCGTTCTCTATACTGCGTTGCTTTGTGATTCTTGTTTACCGTTCTCGCGCGAAGTCGCTCGCGGGCCAGCAAAATCGGCAAAGTCGCGCCGGACTTTGCGGGAGGATACTTTGCCAGATGCACTCGCAAAGGCGCAAGCGACCGTGTTCCCGCATGCTGCAGTGCGGGCAAGAATTATTGCCTTTCTGTACACTAGCCGGTCCAGCGAGGACAGCGTTTCGGCCCGGGCCCAGGCCCGAACCTTCGGGGTGACCCTCCCCTGAAATGCGTTCGCGCCAGGTGCCAAAAGCGGCTTGGCGTGGCCTCGCGACCGTGTCACAAGGAGTTAGCTTGACAGTATTTCCCATCACGCGGGTCGCACTTTGCGCCCTGCTGCTCTCAGGGTGTGCGGTTGGCCCTGACTACAAGGCGCCTGCTGCGCCAGAGGGCGATCGCTACACGCCAGCACCCATGATTTCGCCAACGGCAAGTGCGGCGGGCATCGAAGGCGCTGCGCAAACGCTGGTCCCGGGGGCTGACATTCCGGCGCAGTGGTGGTCCTTGTTCCGCTCGCCGGAACTCGATGCGCTCATCAAGCAGGCAATCCAGCATAGCCCCAATCTGGCTGCAGCAATTGCGCAACTGAAAGCGGCACAAGAGGACGTGACGGTCGCACGTGCGGCATTTTTCCCCAACCTTAGCGCCGGGGTCAACGACAACCGCGAGCGCGCATCGCCGATCTCATCGGGGTTGCCGCCATCGCAGACGCTTGAACTGAATGTCGTCCAGGCCGCCTTGAATGCGTCCTACACCATCGATGTCTTCGGTGCGACAAGGCGCGCCGTCGAGGGCGCAAAAGCACAGTCGGACTATTATGATTTCGAACTCGAAGCGGCGTATCTGACCTTAACCAGCAACATCGTCAATGCGGCCATCAAGGAAGCGTCGCTTCGCGCGCAGATCGAAGCGACGCAAAGCGTGCTTGCCAGCCAGAAGCACGCACTGGATCTGTTGAACAAGCAGTTCCAGTTCGGTGCCGTGCCAAAAACCACGATCCTGAGTCAACAGTCGCTCGTCGCTGCGACCGAGGCCACGCTGCCTGGCCTTCAGAAGCAGCTCGCGCAAAACCGCCACCTGCTGTCGGTGCTTGCAGGTCAATTGCCAAGCGAGCCTGGAATACCCGAATTCACCCTGGCCAATTTGCAGCTGCCCGTCGACATACCGGTCAGCCTGCCCTCCGCGCTGGTGCAGCAACGGCCGGATCTTCGCGCAAGCGAGGCGCTCCTGCATTCAGCAAGCGCCCAGGTCGGCGTCGCCACGGCTGCGCTTTATCCGCAGATCACGCTTAGCGGACAATACGGCCGGGAAGCGTTGAAGGCCTCCGATCTTTTCAAGGGGCCGTCGACGATCTGGTCGATCGGGGCGGGCTTGACGCAGCCGATTTTCAACGGGGGCGAGTTGCGCGCGAAACGTCGCGCGGCCGAAGATGCCTACGACCAGGCGGCGGCGCAATACCGGCAGACGGTCTTGACCGCCTTTGAGAATGTCGCCGATTCCCTGCGTGCGCTCGATACCGACGCGGAATCGCTCAAGGCCTATGCTGAAAGCGAGGCCGTCGCCCATCAGTCGCTCGATCTGTCACAGAGCCAGTACAAGTTCGGTGCCGTGAGCTTCGTGCAATTGCTTCAGGTCGAGACCCAATATCAGCAGGCCCGCGACAATCTGGCCCAGGCTCAAGCCGCACGGCTGGCCGATACCGCAGCGCTGTTCCAGTCCCTTGGAGGCGGCTGGTGGAACCGGGTCGAGCCGCTTGCCGATGCAAACCCGCCAGTTAGCAAACCTTAACGCCTCCTCGGAGGCGCATCCATAAAGAGGAACCCATGGCAGCGTACATGGACAAGAAAACCACCGTCCGCACCATCATCATGCTGGTGCTCATCGGCATTCTCATGACGGGCGTCTTCGTCTGGCACATCATCGTTCACGGTTTTATCGCCAAGGCCATGGCGGCCCAGGCGTCGCCGACTGCGACGGTGACCACCATGGTCGCGAAGATGGATGACTGGCAGTCGGAATTAAGTGCGGTTGGCAGCACCCGTGCCGTGCGCGGTGTCGATGTCACGACCGAACTCGCGGGGCTGGTTCGCAGCATCGATTTCAAGCCGGGCGCCGAAGTGAAAAAGGGCGCGGTGCTGGTGCAACTCAATGCCGACTCGGATATCGCCACCTTGCATTCGCTGCAGGCGGCCGCCGACCTGTCGGCGGTCGTATTGAACCGTGACAAGCAGCAGCTCGCCGTCGAAGCGGTGGCCCAGGCCACCGTCGATAACGATCTTGCCGATCTGAAGAGCAAGCAGGCCCAGGTCGCAAGCCAGCAGGCGACCATCGACAAGAAGACCATCCGTGCACCGTTTTCCGGAAAGCTTGGCATCACCACGGTGAACCCGGGCCAGTACTTGAATCCGGGCGACAAGATCGTGACGCTGCAAAGCGTCGATCCGATCCTGATCGATTTCACCTTGCCGCAGCAAAACCTGGCGACGCTTGCCGTCGGTCAGCCGGTCAACGTCAGCATCGACGCCTATCCGGGCAAGGTGTTCGCGGGCAAGCTTACCGTTATCGATCCCAAGATCGATACCAACACGCGCAACGTCTCGCTTGAGGCCACCATTGCCAATACCGCGAGCCTGCTTTATCCGGGGATGTACGGCCGCGCCGTTGTCAACGATGGCAAGACCCATCGCTACATCACCTTGCCGCAGTCGGCGATCTCGTTTAACGCCTACGGCTCGACCGTGTTCATTGCCAAGCCCGGGGCATCAAAGGATGGCAAGTCGCAGCAGCTCACGGCGCAGCAGGTCTTCGTGACGACGGGCGCCACGCGCGGTGACCAGGTCGCCGTGCTCTCGGGCGTCAATGAAGGAGACACGGTCGTCACAAGCGGTCAGCTGAAGCTTTTCAATGGCACGCCGCTCGCGGTGGACAATTCCGTCGTTCCCGCTGACGACGCGCATCCTACGCCGCAGGAACACTAGGTCTCACCATGAACTTCACCGACATCTTCATTCGTCGCCCGGTGCTCGCGGGGGTGATCAGCCTGTTGATCCTCGTGCTCGGCCTGCGTTCCTTGTTTTCGCTTCCGGTCAACCAGTACCCGAAGACTGAAAACGCCGTCGTCACGATTTCGACGGCCTACTACGGTGCGGATGCAGCGACCATCGCGGGCTTCATCACGCAGCCGCTCGAAGCCGCGATCGCCCAGGCGCAGGGCATCGACTACCTGTCGTCGTCAAGCGTCAACGGCGTCTCGACGATCACGGCGACCCTGCGCCTTAACTATTCGGGTGACAAAGCACTCACCGAAATCAACACGCAGGTGCAATCGGTCAGAAACCAGCTGCCAGCGCAGGCCCAGCAGCCGGTCTTGACCGTGGCCGTTGGCCAGACCACCGATGCCATGTACATGGGCTTTTACAGCGATGTGCTGCAAACCAACAGCGTCACCGACTTCCTGACGCGCGTGGTGCAGCCAAAGCTTGATTCCGTGCCTGGGGTGCAAACCGCGGAGATTCTTGGCGCGCGCCAGTTTGCGCTTCGCGCCTGGCTTGACGCCGACAAGCTCGCGGCCCACAACGTCACCGCGGCTGACGTCTTTACCGCACTTGGCAACAACAACTATCTTGCTGCCGTGGGCACGACCAAGGGGCAGATGGTTTCGGTCGATCTGACCGCGGCGACCGATCTGCATTCGGTTGGCGAATTCAAGAAACTCGTCATCAAGCAAAGCGGCACCTCGCTCGTGCGCCTTGAAGATGTCGCAACCGTCACCCTTGGCGCCGAAAATTATGACCTGAGCGTTGCCTTTAGCGGCAAGCGCTCCGTCTTCATCGGTATCAAGGTCGCTCCCGAGGCCAATATCCTTGACGTCGCAAAGGAAATCCGCAAGGAGTTTCCGGGCATCCAGCAGACCTTGCCCACGGGTTTGACGGGCGAGATCGTTTATGACTCGACGGACTTCATCAACACGTCGATCGCCGAGGTCGAAAAGACCCTGATCGAATCGCTCCTGATCGTGACGGTGGTGATTTTCCTATTCCTGGGCAGCCTGCGCGCCGTGGCGATTCCCGTGATCGCCATGCCACTGTCTTTGATCGGCACCTTCTTCGTGATGCTGATCCTTGGCTATTCGGTGAATCTGCTAACGCTGCTTGCGCTTGTGCTGGCCATCGGCCTTGTGGTTGACGATGCCATCATCGTGGTCGAGAACGTCGATCGTCACATGCGCGATGACAAGCTCAAGCCCTTTGATGCCGCGATCCTCGCGGCGCGCGAACTGGGCGGGCCGATCATCGCCATGACCATCGTGCTTGTGGCCGTCTACGTGCCGATCGGCTTTCAGGGCGGACTCACTGGCGCCCTGTTCACCGAGTTCGCCTTTTCGCTTGCCGGTGCCGTGACGGTGTCTGGCATCATCGCCTTGACGCTGTCGCCGATGATGAGTTCGCTGCTTTTTCGCGCCGCGCAGGATGAAGGGCGCTTTGTGCACTTCATCGATCATCACTTCAGCCGCCTCAAAGGCTGGTACGGCAGGCGCCTGAGTTCGGTGCTCGACACCTATGTGGTCATGCTGATCATGGGCGTGCTTCTGCTTGCGAGCCTTTTTTATCTGTTTAAGACATCGCAGCAGGAACTGGCACCCGAGGAGGACCAGGGGATCGTGCTGGCGAGCCTGACAGGCCCGCCCAATGCAACGGCTGCGCGCATGGAAGGCTATAGCGACCAGATCTTCAAGCTGTCGGCTGCCGAACCCGAATATGCCCAGATGTTCCAGCTCACCGGCGTGCCCACCGTCAATGCCGGCATTGGCGGCGTCCTGCTCAAGCCCTGGGGTGATCGCACGCGCAGCGCCAAGCAGATCCAGGCCGATTTGCAACAAAAGTGGAATAGCGTCGCAGGCGTGCGCGTTGCCGCATTCCAGTTCCCGCCGTTGCCGGGTTCATCGGGCTTTCCGGTGCAGTTCGTCATCAAGACCACGGAGTCGTTCCAGAGCTTGAACGACGTCGCGCTAAAGGTCATGGCCAAGGCGCGCCAAAGCGGCATGTTCTTTTTCGTCGATGCTGACTTGAAGCTGGATAAGCCGCAGGCGACGCTAAACGTCGATCGCGACAAGTTGGCAGCGCTCGGCCTGCAGCAATCCGACATCGGTGGCGCGCTGGGTGCTGCGCTGGGCGGCGGCTACGTCAATTACTTCTCGATTTCCGGCAGGTCCTACAAGGTCATCCCGCAGGTGTTGCAAGTCGACCGCCTCAACCCTGACCAGGTGCTCGACTATTACATCCGTACACCCTCGGGGAGTGTCATTCCGGCAAGCACCGTGGCGAGCATTGTGACAAGCGTCGTGCCTGAATCGATCAACCACTTCCAGCAGCTCAACTCGGTCACGATCGGCGGCGTCTCGCCGGCCGCGCAAGGCGACGTCCTGGCCTTCTTGCGGCAGGCCGTGGCCGATGTCGCGCCGTCAGGTTACGCCATCGACTATGCCGGGCAGTCGCGCCAGTTCGTGCAGGAATCGGGCGGCTTCGTGGTGACCCTGATGTTCGCCGTGATCATCGTCTTTCTGGCACTTGCGGCACAGTTCGAGAGCTTCCGTGATCCGGTCGTGATCCTGGTGTCCGTGCCGATGGCGCTCTTCGGGGCACTGCTTTTCATCAACATCGGCTTCGCCTCGATCAACATTTACACCCAGGTCGGGCTGGTCACGCTGATGGGGCTGATCAGCAAGCACGGCATTCTGATCGTCCAGTTCGCAAACGAGCTGCAGCGTGCAGGGCGCAGCAAGCGTGAGGCGATTGAAGAAGCGGCGGCAGTTCGGTTAAGGCCCATTCTCATGACCACCGCAGCGATGGTCCTAGGCGTCGTGCCGCTGGTGATTGCCTCAGGTGCAGGGGCAGCGGGCCGTCACGCGATGGGACTGGTGATTTTCACGGGGCTATCGATCGGTACGCTTTTCACCCTCTTTGTCGTGCCTTCGATGTACGTTTTCATGGGCGCCGACCATGCCCGCACGCGCGAGTCGGCTGTGTTAACCGAGACGCCGCGTCCGGCTGGGGCTTGATCCTGGCGTGGTCAACCCGGGGCCGTGTTGGTGCCCCGATTTGACCGCTTGATACCGCACACGGCGCATTTCGTCGCCTTCGGGCATCGCTTGTGCGCGCCTCGCGATAACATCAATCATCGCGTTTTCCGGGGCCCGCCATGTTGCGTATCCAAAGTCTTGTCGTTTTCCTTGTGCTTGCCTTGGGCGCTGGCTCCTGCGCCAGCGCGGCCCCTGTTTCCGAGCCGCGCCCGGCAAGCGCGGTCACGCGCATCGAAGTGCGCATCCCGATCGATCTGAGCGTGCACCAGGGCGATGCCGAGGGGCTCGTCCTGACAGGTGAGCCCGATCAGTTAAAGCACGTTCGCACCGTGATGCAAGGCGGCACGCTGGTCATCGACGAGGCAGACCAGTCCTGGCACTCGCGCCACTCGGTCAAGGGGGTTGTCACCGTCAAGGCGTTAACGGCGCTCACGCTAACGGGTGCCGGCAGCGTCGACATCGGCCCGCTCAAGACGGGGCGGCTGGAACTGTCGCTTTCTGGCGCCGGCAACCTGCAGCTGACCGATCTTAACGTCGACGAGTTGTCGATTGCGATATCAGGAACCGGCCACGTCACCGGCACCGGTAGCGCGGGCACGCTTGACGTCCATATTGCAGGCGTTGGCGATATCGCCCTTGAGCAGTTTCAGGCGGCCAATGCCCGTGTCGCGATATCAGGCAGTGGCACGGTCAAGGTCGCGGCCAAGGACCACCTCGATGCGACGATTTCGGGCGTGGGCGAGATCAAGTATCGCGGCAGCCCAAGCGTGACCAAGTCGGTCTCGGGCATGGGCAGTATCGTCCCCCTCTAGCAAAGGCAAAGGGTCGTGCCCTGAGCGGCGCTCCTTGCAGCGCCGCAGAGCGCGATCGCAAGCGCCCTAGCTGGCTGCGCCGCTGTAAATCAGCCAGAGCCTGGCGATGTCCTGGGTGCCGTCGCTGCCCTTCACCGATCGCAGGATGTCGCGACCTTTCGGCTTCTTGCCTGCGAGGATGTAGGCTTCTCCAAGATGCAGCTTGGCATCGTCGGGTCGCTTCAGGCTGTCCTTGGCGATACCGGCTTCCATCTGGGCGATACCCGCATCGAAATTGCCTGCGGTGACCTTGGAAAAGCCGAGATCGACCATCAGGTCACCTTCCTTTGCGGCCGCAGCTTCGGCGTCGCGGCTCGCAGACGTGCTCTTTGTCTCGGCGATCTGCTTGGAGATCAAGTCCTCAAGCCGCTTCGGACGGTCGGCTGCGGCGCCTGGGAACATGTTGCTGGCAAATCCCTGGTCGACGACTTTTTTTGCCTCGTAGGGAAATCCCGACGACAAGGACAGCTGCCCCATGTCCATGTAATCGTCGGCCTTGGCCAGGTTGCCGGTGAGAAAGCGCAAGCGGTAAAGGTCAAGATCGAGGCGGTCGGCAAAGCCCTTGCGGCCCTGGGTGCGAACCAGAAGATCGGCCCAGTATTCCTTCTTGGGATAACTTGCGACCAGCCGCTCGAGCACGTTGGCGTAGCCATTCCTGTCGTTGGTCTGCTGGTAACAGCTGGCAAGCAGCTGCAAATCGTCTTCGCTGGCACGTCCCGCATCGGCTGTCGGTTGCAATTCGCGGGAGACCGAGACGCAATCATGATTCAGGTAATACGACTGGATGATCAGCGTGCGCGCTGCAGGATCGGTGCCACCTTCCTTGCGGTAGCGGTCAAGCCAGGTCAGCGCGTGGGCGTAATCCTTGTTGCGGTAGTAGTCCGTGGCAACCGCAAAGACCATGGGCAGGCGTTCGGAGGGCGACGAGCGACCGGTTGCTGTAAGCGCATCGATCGCCGCTGCCGCAGCCCCGGTATCGCCCGCGCCTTGTGCAGCGGAAAAACGCATGCGCTCGACCAGGTAGGTCTCAGCCGACGTCTTGCCGCCGACCGCTTCGGCTTCAGAGACGCGGGCAAGCGCTTCATGATATTTGCCGGCCTTGATCAGTGCTGCGGCTTCCTGCAAGGGCTTGCCGACTTCAGGGCGCACCGGATCTGCAGCCACGCTGCACTGGGGCGCCGACAGCATCAGCAACGGTACGGCGGCGAAAGAGGATGCGGCAATGAAAAGGCCGCGCGACAAGAAACGCTTCATGGCTTGCTGCTCCGAAAACAAACAGCCCCGCGAGGCGGGGCTGCTACTAGGCAAACTGTTCGTTGCCAACAATGACGAACTTGGTTAGCCCGTGGCGCTGAACTGCCGCCATCACGGCCGCGACGTATTTGTAGGCGACCAGCTTGTTGGGTTTCAGGTGGATTTCGGGCTGGACGGCCTCGCTTGCAGCGTTGGTCAAGCGCTGCTCGAGATCGGACTCGCTCGGAACCACCTGCGCGTTCCAGTACACCGTGCCATCGAAATCGACCGCAATTTCGACGATCTCGGGGGGTGCGAGCTGCGGCGGCGGTGTGCCGATCGGCATATTGATATTGACCGAATGCAGCTGGATCGGGATCGTGATGATCAGCATGATGAGCAGCACCAGCATCACGTCGATGAGCGGCGTGGTGTTGATGTCCATCATGGGCTCCATCTCGCCCGTGCTTGAGCCGACGTTCATTGCCATGGAATTTCCTTAGCCTTTGGGCGGCGGTTCGGTGATGAATCCGACATGCACGATGCCGGCGCGTTCGCAGGCGACAAGCACCTTGCCTACGAACTCGTAACGGACGTTCTGGTCGCCGCGGATCTGCACTTCAGGCTGGGGGTTTTGCACCGACACGGTCTTCAGCCGCGTCGTCAAGGCCTCCATGTCAGACACCAGCTGGTTGCCCCAGTAGACGTCGCCATCGCGATTGACCGAGAGTTCGACGGTTTGCGGCTTGGTCGATCGCGGCTGGTTGGATTCCTTTGGCAGTACCACCGGCACCGTATGCGTCACGACCGGAATCGTGATCAGAAAGATGATCAACAGCACCAGCATGACGTCGACCAGGGGCGTCGTGTTGATGGTGTAGTTGAGCTCTTCCTCGCCTTCGGCCGAACCGACGTTCATTGCCATGATTTAGGCCTTGCGCGCACCGGCGCCAAGAATGACAGAGTGCAGATCGGAGCCAAAGGCGCGCACGGTTTCCATGGCTGTCTTGTTGCGACGCACAAGGAAGTTGTAGCCGAGCACGGCCGGCACGGCAACCGCCAGACCGAAGGCGGTCATGATCAGCGCTTCACCCACAGGACCTGCGACCTTGTCGATCGAGGCATTGCCTGAAAGGCCGATGGCAATCAGTGCGTGGTAGATGCCGATAACGGTCCCGAAAAGACCGACGAAAGGCGCGGTCGATCCGACCGTGGCAAGAAAGGCAAGACCGTCTTGCAGGCGGCTTGCGACATTGTCCTGGGCGCGCATGATCGACATCGTCACCCACTCGTTCAGGTCGATGCCGCCGCGCAGCCCCTCGTGGCGTTCGGTGGCCTGAAGCGCGGAGCCTGCGATAAAGCGGAAGGGGCTGGATTCTTTCAGCTCTTCAGCGCCGGCCTGCACGCTGGTGGCGTTCCAGAAATTGCGATTGGCTTCCTTGGCCTGGCCGTTTAGCGTGAACTGTTCGAAGAACTTGGTCACCATGACATACCAGCTGCCCATCGACATGATGGCCAGAATCAAAAGCGTGCCGCGCGCGACCAGATCACCGTTCTTCCAGAGCGCGTCAAGACCGTAGGGGTTGGCCACGGTTTCCTTTTCCGCAGGAGCGTCAGTCATCGGCGCCGCCGGAGCCGGCGCCGAGGAAGCCGTGGATGTCTGGGCCAGCACGGCGCCAGGCGCGATCAGCGCCGCCGGCGATGCCACGGCAAGAAGTAGTGCCGTAGCGATCGCTCGCAGCTTAGGGGTGAAAAGCATAGATCCTCCGATTAGAACAGGTAGTGCGGCGCCGCCATGTTGATTGACGCCACGTGTTTAACAATTCCGCCCGTGTACGGGCGGACGATTCTTTTCGCGATTATTCAGTCTTGAAGTCCATGGGCCATGCGACGATCTGCGTCTCGCCGGTGCCGGCGCACTTCAGCGCGCGAACAGCGGCCAAGGCGGCATCGTTAAAGAGGCGGTTGGTCGACGACTGGATCGACACGTTGGAAACCTCGCCGCTTCCTGACACCTGGAAGACGACGGTGACCGAACCCTTGTCGATGCCGGCACGGGCCGCCTTGACCGGATACTCGATCGAGGCACCGACCGCCTTGGCGTTCGAGCAGGCAAACTGCACCCCTTTCGGGCCGGGCTGCGCAGGCGCAGCCGGAGCCGGTTGCGCCTGCGGGATGAAGGCGGTCGGCGGCGGTGGCGCTGTTGTCGTTGCCACCGTGTTGACAGGCGGAGTCTGGATCTGCACCTCGGGTGGCGGGATGTAGGGCGGTGGAGGTGCTGCGAGTTTTGGCGGCGGCGGCAGTTTGATTTCAGGCGGCGGCGGTGGCTTGACCTCCTCGACGATCTTGGCCTCAAGCGGCGGCTTGATGACGTCGATGACTTTGCTTGCCAGTCCATGGATCAGCGCCCACACCAGGATGATGTGAAAGACGATGACAAAGGTGATGCCGGCTATGTGCTTAGACGGGCTCCTCTGCTGTGTTGCGAAATCCATCGACTACCTCCGAAATCTCGCCTGTGACCGGACGGCGGGCCAGCTCCTGCCTTGCCCGAACGTCGAGTTCTGGGCTCGTGCGCCCGGGGGCGCTATTTGAGCAAATCCGCGATCTTAATGCAATTCATTTCATGAGCGAAATGGGCAACGCTCGCCTGACCACCGTGAACGCCCATTCCCTTATTGCCGACATCCGCCATGCCCCATGCAGAGTGTCAGACTTCAGCAAGGACTATGCCTTTTATTGCCAGCGAACGGGGCACGAGCGTGTGTCATGCTCTGATTTTGATCGATCGTCAATGGATGGCCTCTTTGTATACAGGGCGCATGCCAAGGCCCGGCCAGCTCGCGGCACTGCTTGCGGCGCTTGCCATGCTCGCGCCATTTTCGATTGACGCCTATCTGCCGGCGTTTCCGGCCATCGCGCAAAGCCTGGGTGCCGAGCCGATTGCCGTGCAGCAAACCATCACCGCCTACATGTTCGCCTTTGGCGGCATGATTCTCTGGCATGGGGCAATTTCCGATGCGTTTGGCCGCCGCCTGCCGATCCTGGTTGCGCTTTTCGTGTTCGAGCTTGCCTCACTTGGGTGCGCGCTTAGCACCTCAATAGGCATGCTCCTCGCCTTTCGGGTGCTGCAGGGGCTCTCGGGCGGTGCAGGCATTGTCATTGGCCGGGCGATGATCCGGGACATCTACGCCGGGCCGACAGCCGAGCGCCTGATGGCGCTCGTCACGATGATCTTTGCCCTGGGTCCTGCGATCGCTCCGGTGCTTGGCGGCTATATCGTTACCGTTGCAGGCTGGCGCGGCATCTTCGTCTTCCTTGCGCTCTACACGCTGGTCCTTGCCGCCGCCGCGTTCTGGCTCCTGCCCGAAACCTTGCCCCAGGTCCTGCGCAAGCCGCTCCATGCACGCGTGCTGGCCGAAAGCTATTGGCGCGTGTTCTCGACGTGGCGCTTTCATTGCTACGCCGGCACCGTTGCCTTCAATTTTGGCGGCCTCTTCTTATACGTCGCGGCAGCGCCGGTGTTTCTGATCGAGCACCTGCATCTGTCGCCGCGGCAATTCATCTGGCTCTTCGCGCCCCTCGTGGCAGGCATGTTCTTGGGCGCGCTCACGGTCAACCGGCTTGCCGGTCGGACTCGCCTTTCGAGCCAGGTGCGCATCGGCTTCGTGCTCATGGGCGTTGCCGCCGTCTCAAATCTGGCCTACCACCTGAGCTTTTCCCCACGCATCCCGTACTCTGTCGCCGGGCTCTTGCTCTATTCGTTTGGCATGGCCCTGGTCGCCCCGGGGGTAACGCTGATGGTGCTTGACCTGTTTCCCGAGATTCGCGGCATCGCGGCGTCTTGCCAGTCGGCGACGCAAACCATTCTCGGCGCGATCATCGCGGGCCTCATCGCGCCCTTGTTATCGCCCTCGGTCGTCTGGCTCGCGCTTGGCCAGTGCGCGTTCGTTGCGCTCGCCATCCTCGCCTGGCATGCGGGCGGGCCGCCACCCAGACGACCTGCGATCACCGTCGCTGCCGCTTGATGCGGGTGTTAGAGTAATGTGTCCCCGACCTATGGCAGGGAGACAGCCGATGCCGGGCGCAGACCCGTGAACGAGGAGACCATGTCCGAACCGCTGCACTACCGCTTTTGGCCAAAAGGCCTGCCGCGCAACCTGGATGCTCCGAAGACGAGCCTCTATTACAACCTCGAGGTGGCCGCAACGCGCCATCCCGATCGCAATGCGACGGTGTTCTACGACTCGGTCATGACCTACCGCGAGTTGCGCGCAAAGGTCGACGCGCTGGCGGGCTGGCTGCAAACCCGATGCGGCATCACGCGTGGTGACCGCGTCATGCTCTACATGCAAAACAGCCCGCAATTCATCATCGCCTATTACGCCATTTTGCGTGCCGATGGCTTCGTGGTCCCGGTCAACCCCATGCTCAAGACCGAGGAACTTCGACATTACGTGCAAGACAGCGCCGCCAAGGTCGTGATCTGTGCCGAAGATATCTACCCGAATATCGCTCCGCTGATGGCCGAGAACGGCGGCCTGCCCTCGCTGAAGTTCGCGATCGTTGCCGCCTACAGCGAGGCCTTGACCCATCCCACCGATCTCGCCATCCCGGACTTCATCAAGGCCGCCTCGTCAATCAGGACGGCTGGCGCCGTGACCCGCATGACCGAGGCGATTGCGGCTGCAATCGCGCCAGGCCCGCATCTGAGCGGCCCGGATGATTTCTGCGTCATGCCCTATACCTCAGGCACGACTGGAAAACCGAAGGGTTGTGTCCATACGCATCGCTCCGTGATGCATACGGCCGTGGGCACCGTGGCCTGGAGCGGAAACATGATCCGCGCCGTCGCCCTTGGCGTTGTGCCGCTGTTTCACGTCACCGGCATGCAAGCCTGCATGAACGGCGTGATCTATGCCTGTGCGACCGTCGTTCTTCTGCCCCGCTGGGACCGCGCTGTGGCTGCGGCGATGATCGAGCGCTACAAGGTGACGGTGTGGACCAATGTTCCGACGATGGTGGTCGACCTCTTGTCCCTGCCCGATCTTTCGCGGTACGACCTATCGAGCATGCGCCGCGTCTCTGGCGGGGGCGCTGCGATGCCCGAAGCCGTCGCCCAGAAAATGCGCGACATGTGGGGCATTGACTTCATCGAAGGCTATGGCCTGTCCGAGACCATCGCCCCGTCCCACAGCAATCCGCCTGACCGTCCGAAGAAGCAGTGCCTGGGCATTCCGTTTTTCGACACGGAGTGCTACATCGTCAATCCGGAAACGCTCGAGGAAGTGCCGCAAGGCGAAAGCGGCGAGATCATCACGCACGGCCCGGAAGTGTTTCAGGGCTACTGGCAGGATGCCGAAAAGACCCGTGACGCATTCATCGAGTTTCGCGGCAAGCGCTTTTTCAGAACAGGGGATCTCGCCCGCATCGACGAGGACGGCTACTACTTCATGGTCGATCGCCTCAAGCGCATGATCAATGCCTCGGGCTACAAGGTCTGGCCAGCCGAAGTCGAGCTGATGCTGTATCGCCACCCTGCCATCCAGGAGGCCTGTGTGATTGGCGCGAAAGACGACTATCGTGGCGAGACCGTCAAGGCCGTGGTCGTCTTGCGACCCGAATTCAAGGGCAAGGTCGCCGCCGATGACATCATCAACTGGGCACGAGATCAGATGGCCGCCTACAAGGTCCCCCGCTTCATCGAGTTTTCGGATGCGCTGCCCAAATCCGGTACGGGCAAGATCATGTGGCGACTCCTGCAGGAACAGGAAGAGGCGCGATCCAAAAGCGAAAAGGCAGCCTGAATTTCGGTGCGAGCGTGCCGCACGGATCGCTCGCCGCGCCACGATGCGATCGATCTGGCAGGCAAAGAACGGTGCAATGGAGAGCGGAAGTCATCCGAAGTTGGCTCAAGGCAAATACCGACGATGATTGGAAGACTTCTGGTTCAGCTGGCAAAGGCGATTCCGGCCTTCGTGGCCTACAAGGTGAGCAAGACGTTCGGCCGCAGGACACCGGCGTTGCATCCCTCTCTAGGCGGCCCTGACAGTACTGGAGCTGCCGACCTGGTGCTGCCCCAGATCGGACTCGATTCCCGCCTTACGCGCATCACGTCCTGGTTGGCAGAAGCGAATCCATTCGAGTCAGCCGAGCTCGAAAGACTTCCGCTCTTCAAGCTCTGGCTCGGGATTCCCGAAGGCCACAAATGGTCGCAGTATTTTTATGCATACACGGCCGTATTCGAGTCGCAACGCCTAAGGCCGCTCAGGATTTTGGAGATCGGCGTGTTTTATGGGTCCTCACTTTCGCTTTGGCGCGGCTACTTCGCGCATCCGGATACGGTCATCGTGGGCATTGATATTGAACCTGTTTGCGCCCAGTCGGAAAATCCGAATGCAAACGTTCATGTTCGCATTGGCAGCCAGGTCGACGCGGTGTTCCTCGATCGTGTCGTCAAGGAGTTCGGCCCGTTTGACATCATCATCGATGACGGCAGCCATCAGAGCAGCCACATGATCACCAGCTTTAATCATCTGTTCGAGGCCGGCTTGAAGGACGATGGCATCTATCTGGTCGAAGATCTCCATTCGAACTTCTGGTCAACCTACCGCGATTCGGAACTGAGCTTCATCGACGTCTGTAAACAGCTGGTTGATCTGATCCATGTGCACTACATCCAGCCCGGGGTCGAAGGCATCGGCTCGTTCTGGCACGGCCGCGAGGAACAGTTGAAATCGATCGATGTCACCTTTTTGACCACCAGGATCCGCGAGATTCGGTTTTTCGACTCGATCGTCGCCATCACCAAGAAGGCCCCTGGCTATGTACCGAGCTTGATGCGCAAGCCCTGATTCACTTCTGCGCCAGTCGATCGGGCCGTCGCCGCACTGTTTCAACGGACCGCCAGATAGATCGCAAGGCCCGCGCACACCAATGCCGCGAGAGCAAAAAAGATACGCTGTCGGCCTGCGAGGGCGGCGTTGACACTCACGTGATAGGCGCGATAGCTAAAGACACACGTCGTGAAGAAGAGCACTGAAACCCAGGTCAGTGTCATTTCGGATAGGTTCATCATCGTTCTCCCGTCAGCCAAGTCGCGGGAAGCGCGAGGCTTCCCGCAGCTGCGCTACATGCCTTCTATATACATGCCTTCGAGCAGCGCTGCGCCTGCTACGGCGACGCCCGCTGCAACCACAAAGGGCCCAAGCGCGAGGGCACCGGCGAGGGCCAACATTCCCGCGGCGGCTTCTTCCGTGCGGACACCGCCATAAACTGCGCGGGTTTCAGCGATGGATAGTTCATGCATGATCTTCTCCCGGTTAGTCGACAAACGAATCGACGATCAGAAACGCAGCAGCGCCAAGGCCAAGGGTCATGGTCAGCGGAATTGCTTCAGGGCCGAGAAGCAGCGTCGCGCCGGCGCCGATCGCAAGTGAGTTGCCCATCTCCTGCAGGACTCGCACGCCACCTGCGACCTGGCGCGTTTCTTGTGCTAACAACACTTCCATGTCTTTCCTTTCTGTCGACCTTCAAAGGTCAAAGATGCGATCTCAGTTCTTTTTTATTAACCGTCTCGCGAATAACCGTCACGATCGAAAGAACCTCTCCCGATGCAACGTCCTGACCGAACATCATGCGAATAGCATGATGGCATCCGGTCAGAGAAAACATAGCAAGCGGGTATGCGCCAAACCATGGTCAGTTCGTGTCATTTGGATGCGGCTTGCACGGATCTGCGTCGTGCTTTCTCGATTGTGATCTGGCGCAGCGTTAACGGGCATACGCTTTAATGAAGGTTCGCGCAAACAACTGCCGCATGCGCGGCTGATGAAACGCCGACGTCGCTGTGGCGCGCGAGGACGTCCTCGTGTACCTTCCTCTGATTGGCGATCGCTTGTTGCGCCATGGGGTCATCGAATGGGTTCTTCCTTTGTCGTCACGCAGGCGCAGCGCGCCGGCAGTTGAGATTTCTTCGTCCAGATGCGCTGGCTCGCAGTTTTCGTGTTCTCGCTGGCGTGCGCCTTCGGACTCGTGCACTGGGCCCAAAGGCGTCCGCTGGCCCACCCGGTGGAAGGCGCCGCGGCACCGCTTGAGCCCGAGCAGACGGCGCCGCAAAAGGCGCCATTTCAGATTGGCAAATATCACATCACGCCGCTTGCCCACTTCGACATCCGCGCACGCGTGATGTCGCGGCACGACTACTCTTTTGACAAGGAATCCGAGCTGAGCCCGATCGATCTGGCGCTGGCGTGGGGCCGCATGTCCGACCCCGCAGTGTATGGCCAGCTTGCGATCTCGCAAGGCAACAGGTTCTATTACTGGCACTACGACCACCAGCCGCCGATTCCAAACGATGAAATCATCAGTTCCAGTTCGAACATGCATCTGATTCCAGCGGATGCGTCGGTGAAAAAGCGCATCGAGGCCGTCCGACCCGGGGAAATTGTTCATTTCGAAGGCGAGCTGATCGAAGCCAACGAGGCCTCGGGATGGCATTGGAGAAGCTCGTTGTCGCGTACCGATACGGGCGCTGGGGCGTGTGAACTGGTGTGGGTCCAAGGCTTCCAGATCGAGTCGTAGTTTTGCCCGTCTGGAGGCTAAACGCCCCGCTTTGGTTAGTGCGACAATCTTGGCGTGCCCTGGCGAACGGTTGCACCCTGGCGCAAAAGCATGGGATACGAAAATGTTCGGATTTCGAAATAAACGAAACGCGCAGTCTGTTGCCATGGACGCGCCACCAGGCGAGCCAGGGGCTGCGCCAAGCGCGCCCCCTGCTAAAGCGAGAAAGCTCGACCTGTTCGAGCCGCGCCACGCCTACGAGTGGGGGATTCTCAGGAACCCGCCGCCTCAGATCTACGGCGATGCACCGGATCCCCGCATCCTCGAACTCTTGCCGATGAAGCCGAGCTTCGCGCTTGATATCGGCTGCAATACCGGCTCGCGCGGCTATGCCATCAAGCAGCATTTTCCCGATTGCCAGGTGTGGGGCGTCGAGCCCAACCCGAACACCGCCGAAATCGCACGCGGCAGGCTAGATCGCGTCATCTCCGAATTGATCGATGACATCGACTGGGCGGCGTTCGGCGTGGCTCCTGGCGCAATCGACACCGTGTTGCTGTTTGACGTACTCGAACATATCTATGACCCCTGGTCGACGCTCTTGCGCCTGCGCAACCTGGTTAGCGCCAATGCCCAGCTGGTTCTTAGCGTGCCCAATGTACGCAATGTCTTCCTGATCGAAGATCTGTTGCGCGGCATCTGGCGCTATCGGCCCGCCGGTCTTCTGGATATCACCCATATCCGCTTTTTCACGCAGGACGAGTTGATGCGGCTGATCTATCAGACCGGATTTCGTCTTCTCGGACAGGCGATCTCGCTTGATGAAGCCTGCAAGGCCATCATGAAGCGCCACCAGGATGGCCCGTTTCCGCAACAGGTCGAGATCGATTCGGCAACGATCACGGTGCATTCGCACGCCGATCTGGAAAGTCTGTGCGCGGTGCAGAACATCAGGGTGATCACGCCTGCGCGCTACGAAGAACTGAGCGCCGATGAGAAGGCATGGGTGGATGCCCCCCATCCGGCAACGCGGGCATATGCCGGCGGTCTTTAGGCTTTCGCGCCGGCATTCGCGCCCGCGCGGTTGTTTCTGACGGCGTGCTCGAGCAGGTCTTCAAGCGCGCGGATCGGTGCCAGGTCGCCAAAGAGGTCAGGTGATGCGCGACTGATCGCCCTTTGCACCTCATCTCTGAAGGTGTCGTCCGAGACCAGGCGCACGACTTTGTCGACGTACTCCGCTTCGTCGCGGGCAATCAGCTGGTGCATGCCGAGTCCGCGCAAGATGCCGCTTGCCAGCCGGCCGCGCATGTAGCGGCCTTCGCGCGTGACGACCGGCAGGCCGCACTCGATGGCCTGGATGGCCGTGTTAAAGCCGGAAAAACCGATCGTGTCGAGAAACACAGTCGCGCGCTTCATCAGACCGTGAAAGGCGGGTGGCGACAGCCATGGGATGAAGCTCACGTGTGCGCTGGCGTTTAGGCCCGCGCGCGCGAACGCGCCTGCCAGGCGTCTTTCGAGCTGGTCGGCAAGCGCATCCTCCCCCTTGCGAAAAAAAACCAGCCGGCACTGGCGCAGGCGGCGCGCGATTTCGATCAACACGCCGTCGTGTTCGGGAGCGTACTTGAAGGGCGTGCCCGGACAGATCAGAAGCGGTGCCAGGGGATCGATGCCAAGCGCCTTGAGATCGGGTGGCTCTCCGGCGGTGATGAAGGGCCGGTAACAGGATCCGAGATGAGGAAGCGAAAGCAGCGTCTCGCTGTAGTTTTCCTGGGCGTTTTCGGGCTCGAAGAGCTCGGCCGAAATGTAGTAGTCAAGGGTTGGCAGGCCGGTGGTCTCGGGATGCCCCCAGCCGACCGCCTGCAGCGGTGCCATGCGCAGGCTTGCAAGCTGGCTCGATAGGCCGTCAAGGCCGATGCCCGGATAGATCAGTACATCGAGATTTGCTTGCTCGATCGCTTCGACCCACTGGGCAACGCTTGCAGGTGCAGCAACGTACGCGTCAAGGTGCCGCTTGGCCCGCTCGGTTTCGGCATCGACTGTGCGGCTCAGATGAAATCCATGGACTTCAAAGCGGCTGCGGTCGATCTCTTCGAGCCAGCCCCTGGTCAGGGCGTGCCACACCGAGTGATTGCTGAAATGCGGTGAGGCAATGCCAAGCCTTATGCGGCCCTCCAAGGCGCGAGGCCTGGGCGCTGCAAAGCTTTGCCGGGCACGCCAGCGCGCCATCAGCTTTGCGCATAAGGCGCCGTAATGCATCAGCATGTCGCGGTGATT
>Ga0116229_10006162_pt1 | contig 19383 bp, 17 predicted proteins | sample S1TSphgellanicum_3_FD_87313 | JGI IMG/M metagenome (GOLD analysis project Ga0116229, IMG submission 87313) | Host-associated microbial communities from peat moss isolated from Minnesota, USA - S1T2_Fc - Sphagnum magellanicum MG | ecosystem: Host-associated > Plants > Peat moss > Unclassified... | reverse complement strand
CACAATTGAACTAGACCAGTTAATCATGTTTGAAAATAATGCTATGTTTTCACCAGACAAGTTTTGGGTTTGAAATGTGATAATTAAACAATCTAAGTACCTAATGTGCACAAGAAAGTCAAGTCATTATTTTCCACCACATCCATAATTTTTCCCTCCCCCAAAAGCAAGAATAAAAATGTAGGTGGAAATAATCATAAAACGCATCATCAATGCTTGAAATGAGAATATATAGATAAAATACGTCACATTTAACTAATTAATTTACTAATGCCCTAAACCCAATTAACTAGAGAATTTTCAATAATTATTTTAATAATATTAAAAAAACAAACCTAGTAAACAAACTTCACCCCTTAGTAAACATGTACACCATATAGTGAACCATTTTTACCAACGAAGGTAAAAGCAGTGAAATTATAGTGAACTTAATTCACTTTTATGGTTCCACAGTGAAATAGTCTAGTGAACTACACCACACTTTCCTAGTAGTGTACGCAACTATCCCTTTAGAAATACGAGTATTAATAAATAAATTTCCATGTCAAAAAATTAGTTAATTGTATTATAGTTGCAAATGAGTTGAAAATGGATCATTTATACGATAATGTGTACATACATATATGTAATCAACCATGTTTGACATTTTCAAGAATTGCATTGTAATTGCATGTGGAAACTATTTTAGAACTATTATAAATATGTCACTACAACAACAATTATGTTGCAACTAGTGTACAATGTACATACATGTGATCATGCCACATGTCCACATTTTCACCACCCATTATGGGATACATTTGTCACTAGTTTTCAATTATGATTCCCATTAATACAATTAGTATGGCTATTAGTGTGCCGCTATTAAAGTACTATTGTTCAACTATGTTATGACTATAATACAACTACTTATAACTTAATAAGGATACATATTCATTAATTATTAATATTTTCATCATATGTTTTTCATTTTGAGTGATTTAAAATGTTATGGGATCATTACCCCAAGATTTAAAAATCATCTTTGAAATGAAAAGGAGAATGAGTAATGAAAAACTAACAAGAAGAGAAATAAGCTTTTCAACTTACAAAACACATTTTTTTTCCCTCTTTGAACCCCTCCTAATTTCAAACCACATAACTTTCTTATTTTTTATTCATTTTAAACGATTTAAAATGTTATAAAAATGCCACCTAAAGTTTTATGAATCATTTTTGAACTCTAATAACAATAAAACAACATATAAGGAATTTTGTTGGAGTTTGGGTTGTCTTTGTAACATTTGGTGGTTTGTTTTTTTGAATTATTAACCCCCTCTACTTTGAAGGGCCATAACTTTCTCAATTTTATTCCATTTTTAACGATTTTTAGTGCACCAGATGTGCCAAGAGGAGGGGTTTAATTTTTGTTTAAACATAAAAAATAATGGAGCCCTCCCTTTGGATCTAGCCTGCCTTGAACACTTAAGTGTTTTAGTTATAACTCAATTTGCAACTAATGAATAACTAAAAGATTTAACCCATATGTGTTGTCTTTGAATCCCATGTTACAAGCTATATAAAGAACGTTTGTTCTCTTATGTTTTCACAATAAAATACATGTGCCATTTTGGGATGAACTTTGAAAAGTTTAACCTAAAATAAAAAATAAATTTCATGACTATTTTTAGTGCATTTAATCTTGTGTTTTCTTACCTACTTACCTATTTAGGTAAAGTAAGTAGGTAGGTAGGTTTTAAATAAATATGTAAGTATGTAGGTCTTAAGACCTACCAACCTACTTAATGATGATTATGTATGACCTATTTAACTATTTAAATTTCTTTACAATTGTTTTCCAAAATATAATTAATATGCCATGTGACAATTTTTTATCATGCCACATGTCATAGTCTTAGACCATCATTAATAATCATAATGGACAATGGAAATAAATATTTAAAAAAAAATTAAGTGAATTTTTTTTTTATAATGCCATGTGTCAAATTTTAATAGATGGATGATAATTAATAACATTAACATGACATCATGTGTGCAATTATAATGGAGTTGCATAGTAGTTGAAAACAAGTTGTTTTGATTAAGTTGCAATGAATTGCATCGTATATATGGTGAGTTATAACTTTGGAACTTATGCAATTTATCTGTTAACATTCACAACATATAAATATAGTGAATTACAAGTGTCCTCTACAATTCAAAAATTTAGTTGCAAAGCCAATTGCAAAACACCCTTTTTTTTCATAGTGAAAATTTGCAAGTGTAAAGTTGTACTCATCTCACTTGATCATTGTGATACTCCCATTGTAGTTTACCTTCACCTAGTTACATATCTAAACAATAGTCTTTAGGATTCCATAGTTTAACTCCAATATTTCTTCCACCCACCCAACATACTCTAATTTTGCGAGAATAAATCTTTGATCATTTAATTTTGACCTACATTGTTGTTCAAAAATTATTGCCACACCATTGTTAAATGTTGTTAAGTGTTCTTCAACACTTATAATGTGAATGTGGTTGTCGAAAACATGCATTGCTTGATATGACCTAGCTTTTAATGTTAGTGGCATTGACATGTGTTGCATGTTTTTATCAATCTTGTCCCCTTCTTTAATGGCTACAACAACAATAGTTCTTATCCAAGTGGGGAAACAGGCTAGTTCGTTAATGTGATCTAGGAATATAAGAGCCGTTGATTGATATCAACCCAAACTATGTAAAAAACATTACAAGAAATCATGGTTTATTTGATTGGAAAACTAAACCAAAAACTAGTCATTTTGACATTTGGTTAATTTAACCACTTAATCATATTCGACAAGTTGATTTGAACATGTCCAACTTGATTCGTGATTTTTTTTACTAACAATAAAATGGTCTTTATGACTATTCAAATCAGATAAAACTTAAGCAACTAACTTTTTTTAATAAAAAAACTCAATTTTTAAATTAAAAAATTTAGTTAATAAATAAATCGTAAGTACCTACCCACTACCCATGACCTACCTACCCACCATGGCCTCTTACCTACCTATCCACAACCCATCTAAATATTATACATTTACACACATGTACAAGGTATATATATGAATATACATATTTCACATAATATATGTTAGTAAAGGGGTTTGAACCTTGGTTTCCTGGGCTCCACACCAATGTTTTACCCATCAAAGCACCCCACCACCTTGTAAAACAATGTGATACCAAATGCATTGAACATGTTTATTTGAATTAACATAAAAAATTTGTTAATGTTTATAACAACATTTGAATTTCAATTTTTTTTCATAAGTAGGTAAGTAGGTACTTACAACTAGGTAGATAGGTAAATACACATGCTTGCCTACCTATGCTTTTAAATGTATATGTACATGCTTGTGTAAACTATAGGTAGGATGTAAATAGGTAGATGGTAAGTAAGTAAGTAGGACATATTTATGTAAGTTTGTATATGTTAGGTAAATAGGTAGGTAGGTAGGTAGCCTAATAAGCATAACAAATAGATAATTAGTCAACCAAATTAATATGACCAATTTGATTAAGTATTGCATTTAGTATGGTTGATTTAACTAGGCCATATATCTTGATGGATCATTTAAAAAATTTGTCTTTTTTGATTAGATGTACAACTTAACAATTAGTCAAAATGATCATTTTAGTCAAAAAAACCAACCAAAAGAATCATGTGTCTTTCATCCCCCATGCTTTTAGTTAAAATGAACATCCTTTTAGTCGATGTGAACACTTTAATCATGTTAAACCTTTTGAAAAACCATGATTTCTTATAGTGAAATCACTCCTCTTTTTAATCCATATGCCAATTTCCCTATTATATATACTACCACAAATCAAAATGCCTTAAAATTTTTTGTACCTATCTAACAATGATGGCATGCCACCTATGTAAATGATAGTAAATTCCATAAAAGTTTGGGCATTACCTATGCCATGGGCCCATTAATTTTGCATTGTGAAGCACAAAAGAATGTGCCATGTTCCACAAGTTTACATTCATGACTTGTGGATGCCCAAATCCTTCAAGCACCTCATCATACATTGATGGGTCTTCTTTTTCATACCAAGCACTGTGTATTGTGATTATAAAATATGATAAATATTCCATGCAAAATCCCAATGCCTCCTCAAATTCATAGCTTCTACCATGCTTCCTTCAGGTCTGGATTTGTTGTGTAGACATATACCTTCAATGTTTTCAAGTAGTGTTCAATAGGATACATCCATCTCATGTGTATTGGACCACAAATTGCCAATTCCTCCACCAAATGAACCAACAAGTTGATCCTGAACTGTCGAATATTACCCACCCAACACTGGTGTGTACACCCATAGGTAGTGTGTACAGCCAAGGCCATCCTTGCTAACAATATCTTTTACATGAAGAGGGCTCCATGTAAAAGTTAAGATATCATTTTAAATATTCATGATGGGGCCCCATACCAAAATGCTCTAAGATGATAAATCTGACACCGAATGTTTAGAGCAATAATCCTTACAAATTAAATGTCATGTGAAGCATTCTTTCATCTAAGGTGCCCTCTGATTACACTGTGAAATGATGGCCAGGTTAGGTTTTTCATAGGAACTTCAGAAGTCAGAAATTTGGTTCAAGTTCTACTTTCTTAGAAGATAAACTATCTGGCTCTTCTCTTGATAATTTCCGGGCGCATTCAAATATACTTCTTCAATTGCAAAATTATCTTTTCACACAAAAAAAACCCAGTATCGGTCAGCTATTAATTTTTTTTCATAACCATGGGTAGGTTATTTTTGGGAATTTTTTTGGGTGCCAGTTAGGTTATCAATATTCAATATCAAAAAATTCAAGTGTTGATTAGGTTATCAATATGCAAGGGGGCAAAAATCACTGGTTATGCATAAAGGTAAATAGCCAGTTGATAACCATTGGATATTCCACTCAGTTATTAGCCAGTGTTATAGGGTTTTTAACAGAAATAAATTTTAAGAAAAACCCTCTTTTTTTGGTTCTTTTATCATAAAAATGTTTAAGTACTTTTTAAGATGGATAACGTACTTGCATGACAACTAGGCCATTCAAGTAGGTTATTAAATTTTGAAATTTTAATATCAATCAACTAGGTTATTAACCAGTTGTCAAAAAAATCAATAATCAATTGGTCAGTTATTAATAATTGGATTGATAAGTTGATTGATAACCAGCTTAAAACTTAATAACTGGTCAACACTAGTAAAACCCAACCCTAATTTTTGTAGTGTATTTAGACAACCAAGTGGTGTAAGAACTTAGTGGTGATCTTCCAAGATCTTATGAAAGAGAAGATTAGAAATCTTTTATGATGGAAGCGCGAATCCTCTGAAAATGAAGCAGGTTTTTGCACTAGAGAAGGGTAGGGCCTCAGCCCTTCCTTGTTTTTCAGCGCCTATCACTTGGGCTCACCACCCTTGCACCTAGGCACCCAAAAACAAGGAAGGGCAGAGGATCTCAAGATTGTGAGTGTATTAGTGGGTGTCACAGTTTGGTTATTGGACTCTCAGTAGAGTTATCCCTAAAGTCACGACATTAGGGGGCGAGAACGGCATGTTTCAGCATAATATGACATCACACGCTAAACTGGGAATGAAAATTTTACACAACGAAATAACTGGGACCAAAACTAGTTTTTCACCAATTTTGGTGGTAAACTGAGTTTCACCCTGTCTTTCCTTTTTCCTGAGCGCCTCCACTGCTGCTACATATATTTTCACTGCTCCTACCTGTACACGTACTATAATTACTCTCAAATGTTGTGATTTCATTACTTTGCGGATATCATTGAACGAGGGGATAGGCGGTGAAATAGGATGACTTTACAGATAACTTTAATACCTGTTGATAAAACTACTAGCTATCTCCTTTACATATAGGTCGTTGCATGTCAAGTAATCACATTGATTTTGTAAATGATTCATTCTAATTGGTTGGTTTGAAAGCTACAATTAATTTTTCACTGAAACTTCTTTATTAGAAAACTGATTTGTAACACCAACTAATGAATCTTCTTGTTTGTGTGTGTGTAAACTGAAGTAGGGAAAGATGCTTTAGATTAGAATCCTATTGACTTCAGAAAAACACAAAATTTTGATAGCATATTCTTGCTAAGGGACGTCCACAAACATTCCTTGTCGAGATTTGGGAGTAAAGACTTGAGTCACCGACACTTCTTTGGTTCAATACCTATATAAAGCTCTGGTTTAGAATTACCAGAGATCTGTAACATGCACACTTGCAGACCACTGTGACTCAGAGATTTGTGCAGATAGGAACTTGGATGGCTTAAGATTTGGCCAGAGTGAACCAGCACACCATCCACTGGATGCCCATTGTGGATCAGTTGTGGATGAACCTCAACAACTTAGTTAAAAGAGTAGTTGTTGGTTGGTTGGTTTATTTTAATGTTTCAGAATCACAGAATTTGTCAGTTCTGATTCTTTGAAAATCAATCAGAATAAAAAAACCATTGGTTGGAGTTATCTCAAAAACCTGAAAGAACTTGTAAAGATTCAGCAGCTTTCTAGTCAATTCTTTCAATTTCTTTGAGAACCATGGTTATATATCAGAACTGGGTCTTTGATTTTTTTGAGAATTGCAATGATGAATCCTACAAATGGTCGTGATAACCATCAGGAGGGGTCTGTTCCTGTTTCTAGTAAGGACTCACTTTGTTTATACCTAGTTTCACCTTGATAACCCATTTGTAACAAGTAAGTTCTTTTGTATGAGTAGATAGGTAGGAAAATAGATGATCACTATTTAAGCAGATGGTTTTTAGATTATACTTGGGGAAGGGCTGTTTTACTACCTACCTACTAACAACCTGCATAGTAGGTAGGTAGTAAAACTTAAAAGTAAATGGTTGGCTAGGGAACTGGAACTCAACAGGAACCTGTTTTCTGACCACTTATCATCCATCCTTCATGGTGCACCGGTCGGTGTTGGTTCACTCTGGCCTCAAGATTTGAGGTAGGCACGCTTCAAGGTTGTGTGAAACATACTTGAGGGACACAGGTTCCTATCCAAGTAGCCAGATAAAACGCTCACATACTTCATATGGATATTTACAGTGTTGAGTGGTTCTTTGATTTTGTTAATAACTGTCAACTCTGAGTATTTGAAGAATCAGAATATAAGAATCATCAGGTTTCATGAAAGAACCATGGGTTCTTGGGTGGTTATTTGAATTGTTCAATAAATTGAGAACTGTGATTATATATACCAGAACCAGGTATTTGATTTTTGGGAATTGTAGTTATGAATCCTAAGAACCACCCTCATACCCAGCAGGGGTTCAGAGTAGTTTCTAATAACTGCTAAAAGTTCCAAAACTTGTAAAATCAGTGCTTCACAACAATGTCTCCCTAAGTAAGAGCATTGCTACTGGTGTTAGAAAATCATGACAAACCATGTCTACTACTGATGTTCGACACTTCTTTGCCAAATATTTATTTATTTAAAAAAATGTTTCAGCAGTTTCAAATTTCATTTTTCAGAATTTCAACAGTCGAGTAATAAGTATGCAAAATATGTCTTGTGTTGGGCATTTGTAATAGTAAGCCAATGGTTTTCAATTTTCAACAATTTTGACAATGCCAATAATTTAATTTAATTTTTTTTTCAGCTGAACCCTTTGCAAATTATTTTATGCTGAACATTAGTCAGAGGTAGGTATGATATGTATTTTGGTACATTGATTGAAATGGTACCACTGCAAGTTTCTTATATTGGGTTTTTTGAATTGTAGTTTCTTACATGTTAGCATGGAAGGTAGCATTATTTGTTGTCAGATTTGTCATATGACAAAAGTGTATGATCTCCTGGTGAGATGACATGGTGTGTTCTAGATGCAACAGGTAGTAGTAGTACTAAGGCCCTTTTGCATTATGGTGAGGGATTGCAACCATGGCAATGTTGAGGGCCCTCAAATCATGTCTTAGGCAGTTTCATGGAAATTCAGAAATCATTTATGTGTGGACCTGGGCTGTCAAGTGTAATGTACAGTGAAATTGAGATGTCAACTATCAACATATTATAACTGAACAAAAAAGTAAATGATTTAAAAAAATACATTTTGATTTTATACTTGATATTCTATATTATTTTTTGTACTATTGTTTAAGGTTTTTAAAATTTTAATAAATAACTTTCCTTTTGTTTCTTTTTTCTCCACTTTCTTCATTTTTTCATTTCAGCAAGTAGGATCACCATGGATCATAACAAAAGAAAAAGTATGTCAAAAAAATCCAACCAAACAAACATAGCTTTTTTGGGCCATGGGCTAACAAACTTTGCACCTACCTTTTATTTTAAAAATATTTTAAAGAAATGAACTAGAAAGTATGTAATTCTTTTGTACCAATCATGACTTTTTTGGCCATGGGATAACAAATTTTGCTCCCAACTTCAAAAAAAAATGTATTAAAAAATTTGAGAAATATTGTGTAAAACAATCCAACCAATTAGGACCTTTTTGGCCCATGGGCTAAGGAACTTTGTGATCACCTTCAAAATAAATTATAAAATATTATTGAAAAAAACTCATGAATTTTTTTTTTAGACCAATCATGTCTTTTTGGGCTCATGGTTTAACACATGTCCAACCCACCTCTAAAAAATATTATTAAAAACAAAATTAAGTTTAGACCATTAAAATCTAACCAATCATGGGTTCTTGAGCTCATGGTTTAAAGGACTTACTATTAAGCCCACCTCAAATAGGTGGTCCCAATGACAAGTCCATTAAACCATGAAACATTATCCATAATGCATTTAATGTTGATTTTTTCATGCATTTACATTTCCTTCATCCCTTGGTTCTTCAACCTTGGATAAAATGAACTTGAATCCTGAAATGACTTTTCCTTCACTCATAGATTTTTTATTTGGATGGTTATGAGCTTTCAAGATCTAGTGTAAAGGGGGAACTAAATAAACTTTGTAATAACCTGATTGCAAAACTCTTTGAAAGTTTCAAGCTAAAGCATGAGCATTGAGGAGGGGGATAGGCAATTTGTAATGAACAATGAGGGAATTACAAGCCTTTGAGCAACTTGAATCTGATCCAAAGCCCAGGACAGGAATCCTTTAGAACCAAGTATGCATTTTCTTTAATTGAAGCTGCCGATGATTTTTTGCATCACAAAAGCAACAACAAAGATATGGATCCAATGAGCCAGAAGAGGAATCCTGTAGACAAGGTTATGTTAGTATTAGTCTACCCTGTTCATTAGTAGACTAATACTATAGACAGCGGTTATAGTATTAGTTTACTAATGAACAGGAGCCATGGAATAGGCTTGTGTGTAGGTGTAAAGAAAAAAAAGTTGTGGCCAACAAAATTGTTGGATTGGTTGGTCTGAACTTTTTTCTTAGGTATCTTGAGTGAACTAAAATTTAAGTGTAATAAGGTTTGTTAAGTTTGTGGTTATTTTAAAGGGCCAATGAAAATGGGAAAAAGGGACCGTTTTGGAGAAAGCTAGAGCAGTGGAATTGATTAAGGTTGTTTGAAGCTCTACATGGCTTTTGGTAATGGCGAGCTTTGCAAGGGATGCCAATGAATAAGAAGAGCGGGTTGCTGAAAGCTAAATACCTTTTTCTCCTTTTCTTTGTGTGGTGAGGTGTTAGATGAGTTAGGTGGTGGATGGGAGGAATGCCCTGAACCATAGTGTTTTGGTGTATTTTTATTCCATGGTGTCTTCTTTCGCTTTGTTTTGGAATAGGGATTTAGAATAAAAAGACTAGAGAATGAATAAAGATGTAGAGATGTTGGAATTGATCAAACTCCCTATAGGACAATGCTGGTTGGTCTAAGAAGATACTAGTTTGTGGGGATTTTATTTGGTGTCTTTCAAAAAGTTGAGACCCGTTTCCTAGGAACCTTGGAAAAATCAATATTAGACACATGCCAAGAGAGTTCGGTGTTGTGATGGGATACGTTTTCTTACTGTTACATGTCTGAGAGTTGTTGGGAAAAGTTTATGTGGAATTTCAATTGGGAAGTCATCCAAAAATTTGAGACCCTAATTTTGGGAACCCCTGGGAATTTTCTCTATTACATTTCTCAGTGAGTTGTTGGGAAAACTTGTATGGGGTTGTTGTGTAAGCTGGTTTTGTGTAAGTTTGGAGAATGCTGATCCAACAATCTCGACAAAAATATTTCTATGTAAAAATTAGTTTTACAGGAGGATCACACAAATAGTGAAACAGTATAGATATACTTTAGTAATTGTAATGGTTAGAGGAGATGTAGGGATAGAATGTGTGATAAGGAAGTAGAAACCTGGCTATTGTTTGTAAACCAGAAGATCTACATGAAGAATTGACGCTTGAACGTATAGATTTCTTGAGGTTTATGCTTGCCTCCTTTTTCTGTTACACTAACACCTGCTGTTGATTGGCTATATAATTTGGTTCTGTTGAATTGCTATTAGTAGTCTTTAACCTTTTTGCACTTTCAGTTTTACTGGAGAGATTCGAAAAAAGAATAAATAATCAACTAATCTTGGATGACTGCTTACAGACAGGGTTCCTGTGCATTAGTTATGCACTTTTATTTAATCATCACAGATCACACCCTCCATTTCACAGTGAATCTATCTCCAACCAACATCCTCCATCCACCAGATGTTCAGAGACTCAGATAATTGTTATGGTGATGACAACATTAACAATCAACACTAATACTATAACCCTTGTTTGTCTATAGACAGGGTCAACAAACAAACTATCACAAACATCAATTTCAAAAGGTGGTTTTTAGCATCTGACAAGACAGACTTAACTCAGCCTAGTCACTTCGTGTAATATGTATGATGCATGGGCTTTATGCTTATTAAATTTGTTAAAAACAACGTCAAGAATAATTAATACCACATGCCATTTACGGGTTCGACTAATTCGCTCTCTTAGAACGAATCTGCATAGGGAGACAGGAGTTTGGATTATTATTATGATTATTATTAAATTTTGTTTTTGGGTTCAAAATCTCAAATTATGACATGCCCATTAAACAAACAGAAACCGTACTTTATTTATCCCTCAAATTACAGAAATTCACAGTCCACTACTAGCCTACCCATTTGCCCACACACCGAAGCCCATGCCATTCTAGTCTTCAAACATTATTTTACAGCATGGAAGTCTCTCATGTGGCATGCCTGCAATAAATTCCACAATTCTTGTCAGAATTGTACAGAGACTCGGGGTTCGAAAATCGGCAAAAGCCTGCTAATTTGTTGTGTCAAAACCTCGCAGTTTTGCAGCAACTACGGTAGTGCGTTGCACTTACTTGTTCTCTCCCTCTCCACAGAGTTCACCAGTTGTAGGCAGCATCTGTGGCACACACACACTCCTCCTCATGTTGTCGGTTTGTGAACTCATGTTTTCTTGGTCTTCTTCTCTGTTGCCGCTGCCTGTCATGCTGCTGCTGCTTGTGTGGTGGGGTCATTTTTTTCATTTTTCCTTTGTTCCCAACATGTTCCTTAGGTTCCCAATAGTACCTGGCTTTAATCCCATATGTTTTGCCCAAAGTCCTTCCCTTCTCACCTATATAGTTGAGCCAAAGGTAAATGCAGTGCAATGTTCCATAGAATCTTCTACTTGGGGAGTTTTTATAGTTTTAACTTTCTCTTTTGTGATGGGCCAATGAAATTGGTTCATTGCAAAAAAAAAAGAAAAAAAGGTGGACTTGTGAGGCACCCCCAACTAATTAATATGAAACAGAATAAGTACCCTAGCTTTCTTTCCATGGAATAATACCCACTGGTTTCAATTTACTTAGTTGTTTTCCTGGCAATAGCTATCACATTCAAATAAGGACAGCTCTCAAATACCCACCTTGAGAACCATCAATTATGTCACTTACAATAAGGTAGTCTATAATAGGGTTTTTCATTTTCACTTTATTTTTATTTTTTGTGTTTTCTATCATAAACATGTTTAGGTTTTTAGGATTCATTACATACCTGGATGAATTCCAATCATTCCGGTAAGTTATAAAAATTTGAACCCTTCAATGCTTGGATAGTAGGTTATCTACCAGTTTAAAAAAAATCAATAATTGGCTGGTAGGTTATTTATACCTAGCTCCAAATCCTACCAGTTACATTGGTTGGATTTAGGTTTTTGACCGAGTTCAAGTCTGGATTTGGGTCTCAGAACTGGACCTCGTGGGTTTACATGGACCTCACTTGATACGTTTTAAGGGTTTTTTTTACAAGGTTTGGGTCATAGGGTTAGGGAGGGTTAAGGGTTGGGTTTAGATAAGATTAAGGGTTTTTAGGCTCTAGGGTCTTAGGTCCTAGCCCTAATCTGTAATATATAAGGGAACTTGAATGGAAGATCATGGGAACCTTTTGGGTACTTGGTGGAAACGTTTCGAGAAGACCAAAATCTAAAAAATTCGAAACCAATAAAATTCAACTGTGGAATCATCCCCAAAAAAAAAACCAGAATCGACCCTATACTCTAAACCCAAAACCAAAAGTTCTTATAAAAGTTGAACTGAAACTGTTGGTCAATAAAATTTGACCTCACCTTAGGTCCAACAAGTTTTAATTTTTGAAAATATTTTGTAGGCATGGAACCAATGGGTTTTCCATTTTAAAAAGATATTAAACGCACCATTCTTGTAAACAATGTGCACACATATTGTGCTAGGACATTTATTTATAAATAACTATCACACATTAACTTGTTACTTCACTCAAAATAACTAAGAAACAAATTAAGACCATCAAATCCATTGGCTTGAAAAAAGATCTTCAAACTTATACACAAACCTATTTTAATGAATGTCAAAAATAATGGTCCCTTCCTATCATTTCCATTGGTCCTTTGGAATTTTCACAAATCTACCAAATCCTATTACACATTTAATTATTAGTTCACTCAAAATAATTTTTAAAACAAAAATTAAGACACCAAATCTGACAATTTCATTGGCCATAACAATTTTATTGCATACCTATGCACATGCCTATTCAACACCCTCTATATATTAGTACACTAATATCATTCAAATTTGATGTTAAAGCTTATAATGTTAGGCAACTTATTTAGAGAACATCATATATATTAAAAACTCTATGCTAAAATTATCATGAACCTAAAATGATAATTAGTAATTTTGGTCTACATTCCCACCTAGCTTAAGGTCAAGCTAAATTTTGGTATTGCAAGATAAACCAGTTTACCATTGTCATCACACCATTGAAATGAATACAGGTTAATGGTTGGTGACCATAATCAAGATTATTAAGTACAATTAATATTAAATATAAGAAATATTAAAGTTAGACTCCAAGATCAAGATTGCGTTATGTAACATTGACTTAATTAATCATTTTTAAGCTTTTCACATAACATTGAGTTGAAATTTCAAAACTTAGACACTTATGGTGCATTCACACTTGATGTTAAGTCATTGTTAAATGAAAATCTAGGCGGCATCCTAGGTGTCACCCAATGTTAAATGGGTGATAACTTAATGTTAAACGAATGTTATCTGAACATAAAATGTTCATGGCAAGTAGGTGTAAGTCATAAATCACTAGCATGGTGTTTGGGGACTCAACACTTGAGTCCTTAACACCAGGTGTAAATGCACCTTTAGATATTAACAATCACAAATGCTGCCACCAAATTCACACCACCTTTTCACAATGATGCTACATCAATGGCAATGCTGTTGTAAGTTGATGTGTAACTTGATTACACAATTACTTAGGTAATTGTTTAATGGGGTAAGTTGGGTGTAAGTAACTTGATGTGTAATTTGATTACACAATTATTTAAGTAATTATTTAATGGGGTAAATTGGATGTAGGATTCCATAATTTGGTCATGATGCATTGACTTATGTCATGTGCACCATGTGATGTTGTTTCCTTGTGATTAATTGTGAAATCACATGAGGAACCATGTGATGTTGTTTCCTTGTGATTAATTGTGAAATCACATGGGGAACCATGTGATGTTGTTTCCTTGTGATCAATTGTGGAATCACATGGGGAACCATGTGATGTTGTTTCCTTGTGATAATTATGGAATCACATGGGGAACCATGTGATGTTGTTTCCTTGTGATTAATTGTGGAATCACATGGGGAACCATGTGATTTTGTTTCCTTTTGATTATTTGGGGAACCATGTGATGGATAAGTTTCAAGAAGTTTCTTGATTAGTTTCCTTTTGGTTAGTATATAAGGAGGTTTTTGTGACCTTGAGAAACACCTTCATTTGTACAAAGTTATGGTATGAATACAAAGTTTGTGAAAATTGAAGTTTTGATTTAGGAAAAGGCTTTTGATTTTGAATAGTTTTGGTGTAGTTTGTGTGTAGATCATGGTAGGAGAATGGTGAAGCTTGCATAACCAATAGAAGGGTGGGAGGATAATTTTACAACCAAAAACATAGACTTCATAGCTATGTAATAATCATACATAGTTTCGGTCCTAAACCCGTTCGTGTTGTACATCTTTTTAGTTCCGTTGTCGAAACATGAGTCTACGTTAATTGTGTTGTGCAATTTAATTATGTTATGGAATTGTGTTGTTGAAAATTTAGTGGGAAGAAGGAAATAAAGGAAAAAAACAACCTGTTTGTTTTGTTTTACAAAGAGGAATGCAAGGTAATTTGTTTATCCCTAAATCATGGATGAAAGTGGCCACATGGGTGGAGGAGATTCAACTTTTGGCAATGGAGATTATGAAAGGCAAGCCATGTTGAATTGGGTGCACAATTCAACGTGTGAAGCAACATCATGAAGACCATAAACACGAGTCATTCTGTTTGACCCCAAGCTTGCTTTTGGATATTACTTGTAATCCTAGGCATGAACTAGAGTTGGATTTGTGGGAATCTGAGAAGATTCGCAAAGAAAAGTTACAGGCAAGAAGGGGAAAGAAGATGGCATGTGTTAAGCCATATGAAAAAAAATGTAAATAGAAATTTATAAAGGATAGTGAGTGTTCTTGAGTAAGCTCATGTTCGTAAGACCTTGTTGAAGTCCTTAGACTTTTTATAAAAAGTGTTGTAGGTTGTTGAAAGAAATTAAAAAAAAATTATATGTTTTATTTCTAGGATAAGTGTTTTAATGAAAACATTAATGTCAACGTTAGGAGAAGCTTCTGACTCCTCTAGTACACAGTTTCCCGAAGATAGGCAATAGACCCCATCATTGACATTAGGAGTTGCTAAACCAAGGTCACTTGTTGAAAGACCTTTGGAAGAGCCTGGGACTGTAGGTGAACCAAGTGTGGTAGTATCACAGCTACGTAAACAACGGGAGGAATCTGGACCTCAACTCGACTCAGAACATCCAAGGTAATGCCACAGGACAATCACACAAGAACATCATTTACTCATTTGGCTTAGGAAGAAGGATGCGATTCCAGATTATGCCAGAACCAATAACCTACATGTCATGTGGAGTGGAGGCGTCATTGATACTTGTGATGGCCATGATCTTGTAAATGTTGTCTTTCAATCTAGGCATTTAAATAGGATAATGGCAGGATTGGAAATGTTTGATCTTTTTAGAGATTTACACCGAGAAGATAGAGAGGATTTTGTTATGAGTGTAATTTGGGCCATTGGGAATTTCCTTATTCACGAGGAAAGGTTGTAAAAACTAAGTGATAGTTGGTTAAAGGAATTAATTAGTTTGGTGTGTTTTTTTAAAGACAAGATAAGAACCAATATGGTTATTCCTGTTTTTAGGGGAAGTAAGGGTGAAGACCTTGAAGTGTTTTTAAGGGAATATAAACGGGCTTGTATTGGTACGGGGCTTAGAATAGTTATGGAATGGCTTAATTTTCTTCCTGAATTCTTAGAGGGTACGACATCATTTTGGTTTGGACGACAGATAGAAGAGTTGAAGGGATCATGGATTGATATAACTAAGGCTTTAGTGAAAGAGTTTTTTGTGAAGAATGTCTACTAAAACTTAATACTTGAACTGAGTCAACTAAAGGATACATGACCATCAGAGTTCATCTTAACCGACAAAAAGTTCCATTTGCCAATTTTGTGAAAAGCTCTGGAGGGATGAGTGAATATGAGGATGAATCATAAACAAACCAAAGCTCTAATTCTGAAGGGATTTACATGGACGATTCTAGTGAAAAGGAAGTAGGGTTATATGCTTTGGAGATAATCCCCAAGGTTGGAGCTTTGTCGAATCAAAGGGTTCAAGGGGATGATAATTAATCAACTCCATGCATGTTTACAGAAGGAGAAGTTGAGGAGCGGCTAAGTAAGATTCAACTGGGACCAGACCTTCAACCAGAGGAGAGAAAACAATATGAGGATTTACTACGTAAGTATATCCATCTTTTTGTTTTCAGCTATAAGGACCTAAGGGAGGTCACCATGGAGCAACACAAAATTGAACTGTTACCAAATGCCAAACTAATCAGGGCTAAGCAAGGGAGGTGGAACCCAAGATACACGGCCATGGTGAAGGAAGAGCTTGACAAGTTGTTGGAAGCAGGGTTCATTAGGCATGTGGAGATAACTGAGTGGGTTTCTCCTATGGTATTAACATTAAAGAAGAATGGCAAGCTAAGGGTATGTGTGAACTATAAAGCTTTAAATAAAGTAACTAAGAAAGACCGATACCCTTTGCCATTTTGTGAAGAAATTTTGGAAGAAGTAATGGGGCACGGGATGTACACATTTGGAGATGGGTACAGGGGCTACCACCAGGTGAAAATTGCTCCAGAAGATTAATTGAAGACCACATTCACCATGCCTTGGGGGAGATTTTGTTACACAGTAATGCCCTTTGGTTTGTGCAATGCTCCAGAGACATTTCAACGTTTAATGAACAAGGTCTTTGATCCATTCTTGGGCCTTTTTCTACGGGTTTTCATTGATGACTTTGGAGTTTATAGTGATAGAGCTTCTCACCTTGCTAAACTCGAATTAGTCTTTCAATGTTTGGATAGTTCGGGAGTGACTTTGAACCCTGAGAAAACCACAATTGGTTTTTCAGAAGGGAAAATGGTTGGACACATTGTGTCAAAGGATGGGGTAGCCACAGATCATGAGAAGCTTGATAGGATTTCAAAGCTTCCCTTTCCCACCACAAAGAAAGCCCTTTGAGGTTTTTTAGGGATGGTGGGATATTATTGGAGATTCATACACATGTTTGTAGCAAAATCACGTCCTTTAACATGATTCTTGCGTGAAGATGCACCTGCACCAATGGAGGACGAGGTGTCAAGACGGGCATTCGAACAACTGAAGTCAGTTCTTCAAGTTGCGCTAATCCTTCGGACTCCAGATTGGAACAAACCATTTTTAGTGTATTGTGATGCATGTGGAGAAGTGATGGGGAGAGCCCTATCACAATTGGACAAAAATGGGCATGACCATCCCATTCATTTTGCTAGTAGACAATTAATTTCAGCAGAGAAGAATTATACTGTGACCGAACAGGAAGGTCTTATAGTTATTTTCTCTCTTAAGAAGTTTCGCCATTATTTGTTGGGGTACAAGGCCAAAATTGTGACAAATCACAAGGCCTTAACCTACTTGGTCAACAAGCCCAATCCAAGTGGTCGACTTGCTCAACGGCTACTCTTGATGGAGGAATTTGACATTGACATTGTCCATCGTCCAGGGAGGCGGCATGGCAATGTTGATGGCCTTATAAGAGCATACGAAGGAGTGGGTGATGTTTCAGAGGATGACAACTTTTCGGATGTTACAATCATGTCCATTAATGCGGAAGAAGCACCCGATGAATATCGGGAGATCATTTAATACTTAGATGGCATGAGGTTTCCAAATGGAACCACAAAGGTAGTACGAACAAGAATTACGCACAAGAGTCAAAATTACTCGATGATAGGCAATCAACTCTACTTCTAAAGAAGGGATGGTGTTTTACGACGAACCATTGGAAAACATGACACCTCACGTCTTTTGTATGAGTTTCATGATGGGTTCTGTGGAGGCCACTTTGTGGGACGAATCACTGCAGAAAAGATTTTATAAGCAGGTTACTATTGGCCCACCTTCTTCAAGGATGCCCATGATTATTGCAAGAGTTGTGATGTGTGTCAAGCTTATGCACAAAGGTTTACTATAAGTGGCCCTTTACATTCCATACCCCCTTTAGCATCTTTTGAAAAATGGGGAATTAATTTAATGGGCCCATTGCCAATGACTAGGAGAGGGCATCGATTCATTGTAGTTGCCATAGACTACCTCACAAAGTTTGTAGAAGTACGTGCCCTGAAGTCCCCAGTGAAATAAGAAGTAGCACGATTTCTGTATGAACAAGTTTTTACTCGATTTGGGACACCACTAGAAATTGTTTTTGATAATGGTCCCCAGTTTTTGAGTGAGGTTGTGGAAAACCTGTTAACACACCTTGCATGGAAACACAAGTTTACCACTATGTATAAGCCTAACACTAATGGCCTAATAGAAAGGACCAATAGGACATTGTGTTCCATGTTGGCAAAAGAGGCCGAGGTTCATGTGAACATTTGTGATTGGGATCTCAAGATCCACCATGTTGTGTGGGTTTATAACACCACATACAAAACTGCCACATGGTACTCACCTTTTCGTTTAATGTATGGGATGGAAGCGCTTTTACCCATTGAGCTAGAAGTAATGACTTTACGCACTGCCACAACGATGAGACCTCCTTTGGATGAGTCCCAACGCCATTGATTGTTGCAACTTAACGAGTTGGACGAAATCTAGTTGAAAGCCTACCAATCCATTGAAGTTGCACAGGCTCAACAAAAGAAGACTTTCGACAAGAAGGTGAAGAAAAGGGAGTTCAAAGAAGGTGACCTTGTCATGATGTTTGACGTTCGACATCATCGCAAGGCTTATAAGAAATTGTTACCCAAGTGGTTTGGACCTTTTGTTATCAAGAAGGTGTTTGTTAATGATGGGTCTTATGAGCTTGAAAATGTTGATGGCTCGCCATATCCAGACCGCGTTAATAAAGACAAATTGAAGAAGGTTTTGGATATGTGATTCCGAGGATGAAATCCATAATGAATTTGGGAGTGATGTAAGTTGATGTGTAACTTGATTACACAATTACTTAGGTAATTGTTTAATGGGGTAAGTTGGGTGTAAGTAACTTGATGTGTAACTTGATTACATAATTACTTAGGTAATTGTTTAATGGGGTAAATTGGATGTAGGATTCCATAATTTGGTCATGATGCATTGACTTATGTCATGTGCACCATGTGATGTTGTTTCCTTGTGATTAATTGTGGAATCACATGGGGAACCATGTGATGTTGTTTCCTTGTGATTAATTGTGGAATCACATGGGGAACCATGTGATTTTGTTTCCTTTTGATT